>MDTG01424734.1_pt1 | contig 33117 bp, 35 predicted proteins | sample 811421 | NCBI WGS metagenome assembly MDTG01 (sample SAMN05326645, study PRJNA326480) | marine metagenome | isolation source: seawater | place: Pacific Ocean: South East | collected 2011
CGGCCGCTTCGCGGCGCTGACCAACGTCCGCGAGCCGGGCCGGACCCAGCCACCAGACCCGCCCTCCCGCGGCGCCCTCGTACGCGACTTCCTCGGCGGGGGCCAGTCCCCCGCCGAGTTCCTGGCCGCGCGCGACCTCGACGCCTACGCCGGGTTCAACCTGCTGCTCGGCACGCCCGACGAGCTGTGGAGCGCTGGCAACCGCGACCCCCAGCCTCCCCGCGCGCTGGAGCCAGGGGTCTACGGGCTGAGTAACGCCGTCCTCGACGAGCCCTGGCCCAAACTGACGCGCGCGCGCGCAGCGCTGGGAGCTGCGCTGGCCGCGGGACCGACGCCCGACGCCTTGCTCGCGCTCCTCGCCGACCGCCGCCGCCCCGCTGACGACGAGCTGCCCGACACCGGCGTCGGCCTCGAGGCCGAGCGCTTCCTCTCGGCGGCCTTCCTCGTCAGCGAGCCCTACGGGACCCGCTGCTCGACCGCCTTGATCCACGACGCCGCGGCTGGCGCGCTGCGCTTCGTCGAGCGCAGCTTCGACCCCGCCGGCCAGGCGACCGAGGCCCGCGACCACGCCTTCCCCCTGGAGACCCCATGAGCAGCCCCCTCCACACCGAGCGCGTGCCCCTGCGCTGGAGCGACATGGACGCGCTCGGCCACGTCAACAACGCGACCTACTTCACCTACTGCGAGACCGCCCGCATGGGCCTCTTCGACGCGCTCGACCTCGCCAGCTACGAGGGCAACGTGGGCCCGGTCGTGGCCAAGGTCAGCTGCACCTTCAAGGAGCAGCTCAAGTATCCGGCGACGCTCTCGATCCCCGTGACCTGCACCCGCGTCGGCAACACCAGCTTCACGCTGACCTACGCGCTGCACCGCCTACAGGGTGAAGAGCCCGAGGTGGCGGCCGTCTGCGAGGGGGAGTCGGTCGTGGTCTGGATCGACTTCGAGACGGGGCGTCCGGTGCCCCTCCCCGACACCCTGCGCAAGGCCCTGGAGGGCTGAGCTCTCGCTCGCCAGAATGGACCCCATGAAGCTCGCTCGCCCGATCCTCTTGCTGACCCTGCCCCTGCTCTTCGGCGGCCTCGCCTGCGCCCAGGGCAAGGGCGCCGACCGCCAGCTGCGCAAGGCCGAGAAGGCCGTGCTCAAGCGCGCCGGCCAACACTTCGCCGCGCGCCACCCCGACCGCCTGCTCAAGAAGGGCAGCCGGCTGCGGGTCAACGCCCGCAGCGTGCGCCCCCAAGCCGCGGCCGCGGCCTTCATTGGCATGGCCCACCCCGCCTACCGGGAGGCCTACAAGGGCAAGGAGGAGGCCTGGTTCAAGCGCCTCCTCCAGCGCAAGGGCCGCTGGCACGGCCAGCCCCTGATCGTCGAGCGCTGGAAGGCGCTAGCGGTGGTGGCCCACCGCGACGCGGTCACGGTCGACGCGCTGGTGACCTTCGCGGGGCGAAAGGCGGGCGAGGCGCGCCTGATTCGCCAGGTGTGGGTCAAGAAGGAGCGCGGCCTCTACCTAGCCATGCGCCCGACCGAGGAGGGCTCCCCCTTCGGCCCCGTGCCCGCGGACTCACTCCTCGAGGGCTTCGCGAGCTCGGTCCTGAGCGCCAACGCCTTCCTGCTCCAGGCCCTGGAGGAGGCGGGCAAGCTCGCCAAAGAGAAGGAGCCCGGCAAGAAGCTGGCCGAGAAGCTGAAGAAGCTCGAGGTCGCCGACTTCGGCGAGCTGATCGAGGCCGGCAGCGACGAGGAAGGCAACCCCGTGGCGGTCGTGCGCTGCGGCTACCTACGCGCGCGCGTGATCCTCAAGAAGGCGCTCGAAGCCGAGCCCGGCGCGCGCGTCCTCTTCGACGGCGTGGCCCAGGCCCTCGACCACCCCAAGAACCCCTGGCGCGGAGTCAAGGAGGAGCGCGAGGGCAAGGAGCTCGAGTGGCGCTGCGTGACGGCGACCTTCAAGGGCGGCGTCACGGTCCGCTAGCTACCCACCAGCCGAGAGCGTGATCAGCGGCAGGTTCGGCGCAAGGTGGCCGGTCTGGATCCCGTAGAGCTGGTGCAAGAGCACGAAAGTGGCCTTGGTCTCTTCGTCTGCGTCGTCGATCCAGAAGGTGTGCCCGCGGTAGTCGATCTCGACCAGCGGTCCTGGGCCGCTGATCGCGTCGCTGCGGATCCGCCACATGTCGCGGATCGCCTCCTGGAAGCCGAAGGTCTCCCCGTCGCCCCTGACGTCGGCGTAGACCACGTCCCGGTCCTCGGCGGGGACCTCGACGCCGCGCGCCAGCATGCTGAGCACGCGCATCAGCGAGCGCGTCCCGACCGCCAAGCCCTTGGGCGCCGCTGAGCGCATCTGGGCCGTGAGAGGGACCACCTCGAGCCCCGGGTCGAGCCCGAGCAGCTCGCGCAGTTCGGCGAGCTCGGGGCCCTCCCCCGAGAGGAGGAACTTGGTCTCGACGGTGGCCTTGCCCGAGGCGTCGGCCTTGTCCGCGGTGAGGTCGGCCGCCACCAGCAGCTGCCCGCGGGCCTGCAGCAGCCCACACAGGTGAGCTGCGCGGCGGAAATCCTTGACCGTGCGCTTGCTGCCGGGCCGCAGCGCCGGCTGGTTGGGCAGGTCGTTGAGGTGGCGCACGCAGAGCATCAGGATCCGCTCCAGGCTCCAGCCGCTGTAGCCCAGGTAGAGCAGCGTGCGCGGGTCGATCGGCGCGTAGAAGGACTCGGCGAAGTTCGCGCCTTGGAGCGGACTGAGCGACACCGTCGGCTTCTCGGCGTAGCTGGCCTCGAGCTTGGGCTTGAACACGGTGCCGGCCGCCGACTGGCGGTTGGGCACGTCCGCGCTGAGGCCCATGATCCCCTTCAGCTCGTACTGGGCCGTCACACCGCCGATCTGGAGGAACACGGGCGGCTCGACGTAGCGCAGGCGGACCAGGTTGAGCAGCAGCTGCTCCATTTCGGTCGCCTGGATCACCTCGTTGTAGGCCAGCCGTCCGCTCGAGAGCGCGGTCGGGCCCGAGAGGTTGCAGCCGACCACGAGCCCGGCGCTGGCCAGCAGCAGGGCTAGACCAGCGCGCACTTGTAGGCCCATGCGGTCAACCAGGCGAGCACGATCAGCGCGAAGAGCTTGGGCCAGGGCCAGCGTTCGCTCATGGCGAAGAGCGAAGCCCCCCCAAAGAGCGAGAGCGCCGAGAGCGGCACGGCCACGACGGTCAGGCAGAACACGAAGAACCCGAAGGGCTGGTTGATCACCGCGTCGATCGGGCGCAGGTGGGCTGCCAAGGTGAAGGTCGTGGTGTAGCCGCAGGAGGGGCAGGGGTAGCCGCCCGACATTTCGACGAAGCCGCAGGGGGGCAGGCCGAGCTGCTCGTGGGTGCCGATCCCGCGCTTGTCCGGCGAAAGCACGAAGGCTGAGAGCGAGAGCACGGTCAGGCAGGCCACGAAGGCCAGCCCCCAGAACCCGCGCTCGATCCCGCTGGCCCGGGCGAAGCGATAGCCGAGCGCGCTGACCTCGCGGTAGGCGTAGAGCGGCTGCAGCCAGCGCGGCGGCAGCTTGCCCTCGGCCGGCGGAAAGTGCCGCGGCCCGAAGGGCGCACCCACGGGCCCGAGCGGGGGCACCTGGGGAGCTCCCTCAGGCAAGCCCGCCTCGAGCTTGTGCGCAGGCTCGGCCGCCTCGGTCGCCGCGCTAGCCCCTTCGGGAGGGAGTGGCTCAGGAGACGGGTTGGCGGCCGGTTCGCTCACAGCGACAGCTTAGCCCTTGGGCTGCGGATCCGCCTTGGCGAGGAGGTCTTTGACGCGCCCGATCCCCTCGCGGATCTCGCTCTCGCCCAGGGCGTAGCTGAAGCGCAGGTGCCCGTCGGCGCCGAAGGCCCCGCCGGGGACGGCGGCCACGAGCGCCTTGTCGAGGAGCAGCTCCGAGAGCGCGAGCGAGTCGGTGATCTCGGTGCCCTCGATCGTGCTGCCGTAGTAGGCGCTGAAGTCGGGGAACACGTAGAAGGCGCCCAGAGCCTGGGGCACGCGCACGCCCGGGATCTCCTTGAAGAGCTCGGTCGCGAGCTCGCAGCGGCGGGCGAAGGCCTGACGCATGCGCTCGGCGTCCTCGCCGGCCTTGTCGAGGGCGGCGGCCGAGGCGGCCTGCGCGATCGCGCAGGCGCCGCTGGTCGACTGGGACTGGATCTTGGAGGCCGCCTTGATCAGCGACTCGGGGCCGACCGCGTAGCCGATCCGCCAGCCGGTCATGGCGTAGACCTTGGACACGCCGTCCACGAGGACCACGTTCTCCGCCACGCGCGGGTCGTCGACGGAGAAGGCGCTGGTGTGCTTGGCGTCACCATAGACCAGGCCACCGTAGATCTCGTCCGAGATCAGGGTCACGCCCCGGTCCAGGCAGAGCTTGACGATCGCCTTCATGTCCTCGGGCGACATGACGGCGCCGGTCGGATTGCTGGGGCTGTTGAGGATCACCGCCTTGACCTTGGTCCCCAGGGCGCCCTCGACGGCCTCGGGCGTGAGACGGAAGTCCTCCTCGGCGCGGGTCGGGATCGGGATCCCGCGCCCACCGGCGAGCTGGACCATGGCCGGGTAGCTGACCCAGTAGGGGCTGGCGTAGACGACCTCATCGCCCGGATCGACCAGGGCGTGGATGAGGTTGTAGAGCACCTGCTTGGCGCCGGTCGAGACGAGGACCCGTCCAGGGTCGGCGACATGGCCGGTCTCGCGCTTGACCCGATCGACGATCGCCTGGCGCAGGGCCGCGGTGCCCGGAACCGGCGGGTAGTGGGTGTCCCCGGCGTCGATCGCCGCCTTGGCGGCCTCGCCCACCAGCGAGGGGCTGGTGAAGTCGGGCTCACCGGCGCTGAAGCTGATCACCGGCTTGCCCTCGGCGGCCAGGGCCTTGGCGCGGGCCGCCAGGGCCAGGGTCTGGCTGGCGGGGAGCTCCTGAACGCGGCGCGAGAGGCGGGGTCCGGTCGTGGTGGCGGTCATTCTCTCTCCTCGGGAGGCGGATCCTAAATCACCGAAACTTCGAGACAACAGCCGCGATGGGTTCATCGAAACGCCGCGCTTGACGGGTGGGAAGGCGTCCCTATACTTCCGTGATTCCCACGCTCAGGTGGCGGAATTGGCAGACGCGCTAGGTTGAGGGCCTAGTTCCTGATAAGGGAGTGGGGGTTCGAATCCCTTCCTGAGCAAAGCTGTTCAAGCTGAGCAGCACGCCAATCCAAGCAGCCCCGGTTTCGACTGGGGCTGTTTTCTTTGGTTCCGCCAGGCATCGAGTAGCCTGTGCCGCGCGCGTCCTACCCCAGAGTGCCATGAACCGAGCCCACCACCTCCTCTTCGCCCTGGCCCTGCTCCTCCTGAGCGGCTGCACCGGCACCTACGCCGGCGGTCCCCTCGACGACGACGAGCCCCACGCGATCGTTCGCCCCGGAGTCGACGTCACGATCTGGGCCGTCGACGGGCAGCCGACCTCGACCCACAGCTTCTCGGTCATGGTCGCGCCCGGGCGGCGAGTGCTGACCCTGCGCGTCGAACACTCCATGGAGGACGAGACGCCCAAGCCGCACTCGCGCCAGCGCTACGTGCTCCAGACCGAGGACGGCGTCGCCTACCACCTCGAGCGGCGCGACGGCTCGATCGGCGAGATCGACGTCACCACGTCGCGCTTCCGCTGAGGGAGCTTTCTGCTCTGACTTCGCCAGGCTTGACGCACTCGGTAACGTGTTGGGCCCTGGAGGAGTTGCGTTGAGCCTGAAGGTCTTCACCCCCCTCGAAGCCACCAAGACCCTGCCCCTCGTCCGCCAGATCGTGGGCGACGTGCTGGAGCAGGGCCAGTCCCTCATGGCCCTGCGCGGCAAGCCCATGGGGCCCGTCGAGCGGGCGCAGGCTGAGCGCCTCGTCGAGAGCCTCGACGGCCTCTTCCGCGAGCTCGAGCAGATCGGCTGTAGCTTCAGGTGCCCCAACTTCGAGCGCGGGATCGTCGACTTCCCCGGCCTGATCGAGGGCGAGCTGGTCCACCTCTGCTGGCGGGATGACGAGCCCGAGCTGCGCTACTACCACCCGCCCGACGGGGGCTTCGCGGGTCGCAAGCCGATCCCGGCCGAGCTCCTGCGCGAACCGGACAGCAATCAACCCTCCGAGGCGACCTCATGAGCGCTGGACTCCGGCTCCTCCTCCTGGCCTCGCTGGCCCTCCTGGCAGGCTGCAGCGGCCCCTCCTACACGATCGCCGAGCTCGGCCACGGCGAGTTCGAGGCGATCGTCGGCAAGGAGACCCGTTACTACCGGATCGACGACCAGCAGATCAAGGCGATCGACGCCTACACCGACGAGGTCGACAAGGAGGCAGATCACCGCTTCCAGGTCACCTTCTGGCCGACCGGCGATGAGAACTACGTCCTGATCGGGATCGAGGTCCACCCGCGCGGCAAGCTCGAGATCACCGACCTCGCCGCGGTCGTCTACGCGGTCGACCCCCAGGCGGCGGCCAACTTCGAGGTCAAGGGCACCCTCCCCCCCGAGGCCAAGCCGATCGCCTCTTCGCCCGACCCGATCACCGGCGAAGGCGGCATGGCGATCAAGATCCTGCTCCCGCGCAAGGACATCCCCGAGGGCAAGACCTGGCTAGCCGTGCCGACCCTGACCAAGTTCAAGGACGGCTGGATCCACCTCCGCTTCTACAAGACCGCCGTCCCAGCGCGGATCAGCGAGATGCAGGAGAAGCTGGAGGGCAAGCAGCCGCCCAAGCCGGACGCGGCCGAGGGCGCCAAGGACCCCCACCAAGAAGAACCGAAAGACGACTAGCCTCCCCTCACCCGCGGGGTTGGCTTTCCGGGCCCCAGGGGTTTAGGTTCCGCAGCGAGGAGCAGCCACCGGTGAGCGAGATCGAGTCCAGCCCGACCATGAGCATTCAGTCCGACAGCGGCATGATCGTGGTCTACGACCCGGCGCCGCTGAAGGAGCGGGTCAAGGCCGCCTCGACCTGGTGGAAGGACGACCCCTTCGGGATCGCGGAGCGTCAGGACGGCCGCGTCGCCCTCTGGCCGCTCAGCACGGGCAAGGCCACCAGCCGCAGCTACCGCGTGCGCGTCGGCGACAGCCTGGCCGAGAACGAGGTGGACTACGTCGTCGAGCAGCGCGCCGACCCCACGCCGCTCGTGGTCGAGGGCAACGAGGTGTTCCTGGGCCCCGTCGAGCGCCTCCCCGGCGACGGCGGCGGCGACCGCCTCTCGGCGATCCCCGACGGCGGCCAGCTCTTCTACGGCCTGCCCCCCGGGCGCTACGCCGCCACCGCCTGCGTCCTCGACTGGCAGCGCCACGACCACTTCTTCAACGACGACAACGAGCCGACCGCCGACGCCCCGCCCGACGTGGTGATTCTGGTCGAGGCCACCGACGAGCTGCCCAGCGCGCCGCCCGAGCCGACGCCCCTGCTCGAGCTGATCCCCAAGAAGGCCGCCACGGCCAAGGCCGCGGTCACCTTCATCAAGAAGGAGCGCCGGGTGATCGAGCTCGACAAGGCGCCTGGCGCCAAGAAGAAGCGCAAGTCGTCCTCGACCAGCCGCAGCTCCAGCCGCGGCCGCGGCCCGAGCAAGGTCAAGGTCACCGAGCTGCGCCCCGGCGAGATGGGGATCGGCGCGACCGTCCGTCACCCGACCTACGGGGTCGGCACCGTCCTCTTCGTCAAGAACGACCCGCAGTTCACCAAGGCCAAGGTCAAGTTCCAGGGCGAGGAGCGCAAGGTCGAGAAGGACGAGCTGACCGTCCTCAGCTAGGCAGTCCCTTCGCTGCGGGGCCTCTAGACCACCAACTCGAGCTGCTCGATCTTGAGCTCGAGCCAGCGGTTGTTCACGAAGGGTCGAAACACGACCTTGTAGCGCTGGCCCTCCTCGAGCTCGTCGAGGGGGACCTCCTTCAGCTGGCCTTCGTAGATATGCAGGGTCTGGGCGTCGTCGGAGACCAGGGTCGCCTCGAAGTAGCGGGCGCCCCCGCTCGAGTAAGTCCCCTGGACCTCGATCACGCCCTCTAGGCGGGTGTCGAGGAGCACGGGGCTAGTACTTGTCGACCTCGAACAGGTCGCGCTCGTAGCGGTCGGCGTAGGCGGCCAGGTTGCCGATCGAGGCGCCGACCTCCATGGGGTCCGCGTCCTGGACGAGCTGGGTGTCCATCAGGACCAGCTGCTCCTCCTTGAGCGCGAAGGCCCCGTAGGCCAGCTTGCAGTTCTCCTCGAGGCAGCGACGGAACTCGATCCCCTCCGAGGGGCCGATCACGCTCCAGTAGCGCACGATCGGCTGCTCGGCGATGTCGACGTCGTCGGTGATCAGCACCATTTGGGTGCGGTCGTCGCCGGTCGGCACCTCGATACAAATGGAGCCGTTCTCCTCTTCGGTGACCTGCCAGTTGCAGGCGGCGGCGATGCTGTCGACGATCTCGCGGAACTTCACAGGTGGCTCCTTACCAGTGTTTCAGGCGGGCGAATCATACCCGCTGTGTTCCCGGCGGGGCCAGGAGTGGTTTCATGCCTGAGCGACCCGAAGTCGAAACGAGCTGTCCCGGGGGGCTGCGCCGGCTGCGCCCCCCGGCCCCCCAACTCTCGGCTCAGAGCCGGCAGCGCACACACTCGCTCGAGCGCGCAGCAGGACTCGCGACGCCCAGCAATGACTCGCAGGCTCCTTGGAGTCCCTGTGCCTGAGCTACCCGAAGTCGAGACGATGCGCCGTGGCGTGCTGGCGGTCGAGGGCTGCCGGATCGAGCGGCTCGAGCTGCCGCGCCGCCAGGACGTCAAGCCGCTGACCCTCGAGCCCACCGCGCGCGCCTTCCAGCGCCGGGCCAAGGGCCGCACGATCGAGCGGGTCGGCCGGGCCGGCAAGCGGCTGGTGTTCGAGCTCGACGGAGGCGAGCGAATCGTGTTCGAGCCGCGCATGACCGGCCTGGCGCTCCTGACCGACCCCCCGACCACCAAGCACCTCCGAGCTCGCTTCGAGCTCTCGGGCGGCGAGGTCGATGAGCTCCTGCTCTGGGACCGGCGCGGGCTGGGCACCCTGCGCCTGCTCGACGAGGAGGCCTACGCCGAAGCGGTCAGCGCCAAGCTCGGCCCTGACGCGCTCGAGCTGACGCCCGAGGACCTGCCCGAGCGGCTCGGGCGCAGCCGACGCGCGGTCAAGGTCGCCCTCCTCGACCAGGCGATCGTGGCGGGGATCGGCAATATCTACGCGGCCGAGGCCCTCTTCGTGGCCAAGGTCGACCCGCGCCGCGAGTGCTCGGACCTCAGCCGCGCCGAGTGGCGGCGCCTGCGCCAGGCCCTGCTCGACGTGCTCGAGGAGGCGATCCGCTACGAGGGCTCGACCCTGGGAGACGGGACCTACCGCAACGCCCTCAACCAGGACGGGAGCTACCAGAGCTGCCACCGGGTCTACGCGCGGACGGGCGAACGCTGCGGTCGCAAGCGCTGCCGCGGCGTGGTCGAGCGGGTGGTCCTCGGCCAGCGAGCCACCTTCTTCTGCCCTGAGTGCCAAGGATGAGCCGAGCGGCAGACGCTATGGTGGGGAGCCCATGACGATTCGCAAGGTGCTCCTCGTCGACGACGAGCCGGACATTCGCAAGATCGGCACCCTGGCCCTCGAGCGAGTGGGCGGGCTGGAGGTCACCCAGGCCAGCTCGGGCCTCGAGGCCCTGGAGCTCGCCGTGGCGGCCGCCCCCGACGTGATCCTGCTCGACGTCATGATGCCCGAGCTCGACGGGCCGGCGACCTTCAGCCGCCTGCGCGAGCTGCCCGAGCTGGCCGACACGCCGATCGTGTTCCTGACCGCCAAGGTGCAGAAGAACGAGGTCGAGCGCTACATGGAGCTTGGCGCCAAGGGCGTGATCAAGAAGCCCTTCGACCCCATGACCCTCGCCGACGAGGTCCGCCGGGTCGCGGACGGTACGTGAGCGGCCCCGAGGGACCTGCCGAGCGGCGGAGCGCTCGCCCGAGGTCGTCCTCGTGAGCCCGCAGCTCGAGGGGCTGCGCGAGCTGGCCGCTCGCCTCCCCTCCCCGCCCCTCTTCCGCTGGACCGCCGAACCAGTGGCCCAATCGCGCCTGGTCGAGGTGATCCAGGCCTGCTCGATCGTCGAGAGGTAGATGAACACCCACACGCCCTTCGACTTCGGCCGCTCCTGCGAGCCCCCCTTCGAGTTCGTCACGGTCGATTCGGACCCAGACGGCCGCCCGGTCCCCGAGCCCTTCCGCAACCAGATCATGGTCGACGCCGTCCACGACGGCGGCGCGATCCCCTCGCCCTTCCTCGACCGGGTCCCGCGCTCGGTGCTCGAGCCGGCCTACGTGAGCGAGCGGGACTGGGGCGCGAGCCTCGTCGCGAGCAAGATCGCCGCGGCCCTGGGGATCCCTGGCTACTACCGCGTCCGCCTGGCGCGCGTCCTGCTCGACTTCAACCGCTTCCCGGGCTCGACCTCTCCCGTCTCGCAGGGGCACCTCGACCGGCTCGCGATCAACCCGCCCTTCGCGGGGGCGCTCAGCCACGTCGACAAGACCGAGCTCCTCGAGAGCTACTACGACCGGATCTCGGAGGGCGTGGAGCGGGCGGTCTCGGGCAAGCTGATCAAGGTCGGGGTCCACACCTACGACGAGCGCAACCCGAGCATGACCCGCCGCCCCGAGGTCAGCCTGATCTCGCGCACCGCGAGCTACCAGGAGCACTCGCGAATGCCGGTCGGCGTGTTCGACCCCCTCTACCCCGACATGCTGGGCGAGTCGACCTGCTCACGCACGCTGCTGCACCGGATCTCACTCAACCTCGAGCGGGCCGGGTTCCGGGTCGGCCACAACCACCCCTACCTGCTCCCCGAGGGCTCGATCGAGGTTCGCACCCAGGTGTGGTGCTTCTTCGCCTACCTGCGCGAGCGCTTCCTCGGCGAGCGCCCCGAGACCGTCGCCGACCCGGCCTTCGACATGGTCTGGAACATGCTCCTCAACACCAACCTCCGCACCCAGGAGAGCGAGGCGCTGCGCGGCTACCTGCACCGCTACCACCGCGTGCCGGCGACCCTCCAGGAGCGCTTCCGCCGCGCGCAGCTGGCCTACGAGCAGGTCCAGGACTTCGTCGAGACCAGCAGCGTCGTCGACGACTACCGCCGCTCTCCCCTGCGCCCGAGCGCGCTGGCGCTCGAGGTCCGCAAGGACCTGGTGTGCCAGTTCGACCCGGACACGGGCAAGATCATGGGCATGCGCAACGAGGAAGAGGAGCGGGCGACCGAGATCGCGCGCGTGATCGCGGAGTCGATCACGATCTTCCTCGAGACCGATCGCGAGGAGCGCCTGCGCGCAGACAGCTGACTCAGAGGTCGGTCAGCTCGCCGGTGATCTCCTCGACCAGGTCCTTGAGCGTGATCACGCCCAGGGCCTTGCCGCGGTCGACGACGACCGCCAGGTTCTGGCGGGCTCGCCGCAGCCGGACCAGGGCCTCGGCGACCTTCTCGTTGGGGCCGACCTCGAGCGCCGGCTCGACGTAGTTGCGGATCGTGAGGCCGGGGCGCTCGGCGAAGACCAGCTCGTAGACGTCGATCACGCCCACGACCGCGTCCTGCTGGACCTTGTAGACCGGCAGCCGCCTGCGCCCGCTCTGGCGCGCGACCTCGCGGGCCTTGTCCAGCTCGCTGCTGACCTCGAGGGCGTCGACCTTGGCCAGCGGCGTCATGGCGGTCCGCACCGTGCGGGCGCGCAGCGAGAAGATGTTGCGCGCGAGGGTCGTCTGATAGGCCGTCAGGGTGCCGCCCTCCGCGCCAGCGGCGATCGCCTGGCGGACGCGCTCCTCCGCCTGGAGCGAGGCCCCCTCGTCGCCGCGCAGGCCCAGCAAGCGCAGAACGGTCGTGACGCCCGAGAGCGCCCAGCCCAGCGGACGGAACAGGACGGCGGCGATCGCGAGCAGGGGCGCGACCACGTAGAGGAAGCGCGTCGGCTGACGACGGAAGAGCTCCTTGGGGGCCAGCTCGCCCAGGATGAACAGGACCGGGGCCACGCAGAGGGTCGCGATCAACTCGGGGGCGCCGAAGCCGAGCTGCTGGACGGCGAGGGTCGAGGCGAAGGAGACGAGGTTGTTGGCGAGGTTGGTCCCGATCAGGCACACCACCACGAAGGCGGTCAGGTCCGAGGTCAGGTGGTGGAGGAGGCGCGCGGGGCGCGAGCCCGCGGCGAGCGCCAGGCGCATCCGGGTGCGGTTGTATTGGTAGGCGCCCGTCTCGGCGCCCGAGAACACGGCCGAGAAGAAGATCCCGACCGTGACGATCGCGACGGCCCAGATCATGCGGCGTCTCCCCCGACGCTGTCGTCCGAGCCGAAGGGGTCGCGCCGCGGCTCCTCCGAGCTGGGGACGGCCTCGGCGTGGACCGGGGGCAAGGGCTCGGGCTGCTCCGGCTCGGTGGTGTGAGGCACCCCCGACTGGGCGGCCCACTCCTGGAGCCGGGCCCGCGCGCGGATCGCGCCGCTGTGGGTCATCTCCTCGCTGACCTCGGTCCGCGGGGCGCGCCGGCCGGGGCGGGGGAGGGAGACCTCGACCTCCCGCACTCGGCGGCGGTCCATGCTCGCTACGCGCAGCTGGACGCCGGCGTGCCACACCGTGTCGCCGACCTCGGGCATTCGCCCCAGCTCGGTCGCGAGGAAGCCGGCGAGGGTGGTCGGGCCCTCGCCGAAGCGCAAGCCCAGGAGCTCCTCGACCTCGCGCAAAGGGACGCGCCCTTGGATGAGCCAGCGCCCCTCCTCCCCCGGGCGAAGCAGGGGTGGGGTGTCCTCGCGCGCGATATCCCCTGTGATCTCCTCGACCACGTCCTCCAGGGTGATCAAGCCGTGGGTCCCGCCGTATTCGTCCACGACGAGGGCCAACTGCTGGCTCCGTTCGACCATTTCGCGCAGCAGGCTCTCGAGGGACTTGGTCGAGGGCACGAACCACAGCGGCCGGACCAGCTCGGCCAGGGGCTGGTCCTCGGGCGCGCGCAGCACGTCGCGCGTGCGCAGGTAGCCGCTGATGTGATCGAGGCCTTCGCCCTCGTGGACGAGGACCTTGCCGATCCGCCGCTCGCGCATCAGCTTCAGCCACTCCTCGCGCACCTCCGGCTGACTGATATCGAGCGCCACCAGGTCTACGCGGGGAGTCATGACCTCGTGGGCGCGGCGGGAGGCGAGCTCCATCGCCTCGGCCAGGAACTCGGAGGCCTGCTGCTCGAGCCCACCCTCCGCGCCCTGGAGCTCGACGAAGCGCTTCAGCTCCTGATCGGTCAGGGCGCCCGCCCGCGGCAAGCGCCGCTCGACCAGGTCGAGCGAGCCCGATACGAGGCGCTCGAGCGGGCTCGTCACCCGGCGCGTGCCGTTGCGAAACAAGAGCAGGGGAGGCGCTGCCAGGAGCGCCACCCGGCGGGGCACGGTCACGGCGATCGCCTTGGGCGTGACCTCCCCCAGGACCACGACCGCCACCGTGGTCAGCAGGAAGCCGAGCAACACGCCCGCCATGCCTTCGCTGCTGAGGGCGAGCACGACCTTCGCCGAGACGCCCATCAGGAGGAAGTTGACCAGCAGGTTGCCGAAGAGGACACAGACCAGGAGCGAGTGAGGCGCGTTCAGCAGCTCCAGGGCGCAAGCCGCCCCCCGCCCGCCGCGGCGCTCGAGCCACTCGCGGTCGTGGCGCCGCAGCGAGAACAGGGCCGTCTCGCTGGCCGAGAAGAAGGCGGAGAGGCAGAACAAGACGAGGAGCAGCCCGAGCTCTAAGCCCACTAGCGACGCTCCCCGGAGGTCCCCGCAGCCGCGATCCGCGCCAGCACGTCCTCGGCCTCGAGGCCCCGGTAGCTGATCCCTTCGCCCAGCTCCTCGACGAAGCGACCCGGGCAGCGGTAGCAGGGGAGGCCGAACTCCTCCATGAGCACGCGCGCGGCCTGGGGCCGGCGCGCGAGGACTTCGGCGATCAAGGTCTTGGGCCCCACCGCGTCTGCTGGGTCCGCGTCTGCTGGGTCCGCGTCCGCTGGGTCCGCGTCCGCTGGGTCCGCGTCCGCTGGGTCCGCGTCCGCTGGGGTGGGAGATCCCTCCGCGGGGGGCTCCAGTTCAGCTGCGGCGCCCTCCGCTGAGGGAGGTTCGCTAGGTTCCTCCTCAGGCACGTGACCATGCTGACCGGGGCTTCAAGGCGCGTCAAGCCAGCAGGGCGCGCGGCGCTCGCTCCTCACCTCGGCTCTCGCACCAGCACCACCACGCCGATCCCGAGGATCACCACGCCGCCGAGGAGCGACACCACGATCAGGAGGGTCGAGGGCCCCCCACCCTCCAGGTAGGCCTCGCCCTCGGCGACGACCACCACGCCGACTCGGGTGCCCCGGCGCAGCTTCTTGATCCGCTCGGGGGAGACCGAGAAGCGGCGCTCCTCCTGCTGCTTGGGGCCCGGGTAGCGCACGAGGATCTCGCCGGCCTCGTCGTCGCGCTCGAGGACCAGGCCCTGCCGGTCCAGCCCTTCGTTGACGCGGTATGCCTGACGCAGCAGCCAGGCGGCGAGGAGGAGACCCGCCACTCCGAGGAGGGCCAGCAGGCCCCCCTTCGCGCGGTGGCTCAGGGAGACGGCCTTCAGCTGCCGCCAGCCCCAGGTGGGACAGCCTTGTCGCGGTAGTCGGTGAGCATCCAGTCGAGCTTCTCGAGGAGCTTGGGGTCGTCCTCGTAGAGCGAACGGGTCTGCTCGAGGAGCTCGATCGCCTTGTCGAAGCGTCCGGCCTTGGCCAGGCTGCGGGCCAAGGTCACGGTCTGGATCCTCTTGGTGATCCGCTGGGCCTCGTGCTCTCGTTCCTCGCTCACGAACTCACCTCAGTCACAACCTAGCGCCTCGGAGTGCCTCTCGCCCGTGGAAAGGGTAGCGTTGTCCTCGTGCCGGCCCGAAAGCCCCCGCAGGAGCGGCCTCAGGGTCACGCGCGGCCCCTCCGGTCCACGGGTTCTCCCCACCGCCTTCCACACGCGAGAGGCCGCACTCGGCGCTCTCGCCGCGGACGCCTCCCTCTGCACACTTCTCCCCAAGCCTGAGGCTTCGCTTATCCAGTTTCCCACGCGGGAAAGCGACGCCTCCCCGGCGCCAACGCATGCGTCATAAGCTCTAGAGCTCATAGGGACAGCAACCCAAAAACGCCCCCTATTTCACGCATGTTCAGCGAGCGTAAGTCCTACTGGCGCGAGTCGATTTGGCACGTGATCCTCGCGCGCCCCGCTGCGCTTCACGAGACCTTGTCTGGCTCCGGTTTAGCGGAGTCGCTGGGCCTGCGCCCGGCAACTGCCTACCCTAGTGGCCTGGCGGGGGAGGAGCCCCGCCTCGCTGGGGGGTCAGCACTTGCAAGGTTCGTCTCTGGACGGCGTAGGGAGCGCTCAGGCGTCTGCCAAGCCGCTCGCGGCCAAGGACTGGGCCGCGCTGCGGGACCACCTCCGTGACGAGCTGGGTCTGCTGCGCACGGCTGCTTGGCTGGACCTGACCCGCCCCCGCGGGCTCGACGACTCGACCCTGTGGGTGGAGGTCGACAAGGGCGAGCCTCGCGAGGCGCTGTGGGCGCTCCGCAGCGAGGTCGAGGAGGTGCTCGGCGAGCACTTCGGTCGTCGCCTCCGCCTGCGCCTCAGCTCGCCCTCGGCCCGGCGCGCCGCGCGCGCCAAGGCTCCCGCCGACGAGGAGCCCTTCGAGCTGCGCGACGAGCGCACCCTCGCTCGCCACGACCTGGCCTCCTTCATCACCGGCCCCACCAACCGGCTGGCGGCCGAGTTCGCCCGCCAGGCGGTCCGCACCCCGGGCGAGTGGCACCCCCTCGTCTACTACGGACAGCCAGGCTCGGGCAAGACGCACCTCCTCCAGGGGATCCTGAACGGATACCGCCGCCGCTACCCGGCTCGCCGCGCGGTCTACGTCCGCGCCGACCGCTTCGCCCAGCAGTTCAGCCAGGCCATGCGCCGCCGCCGCGCCCGCAGCTTCCGTGACCACTACCGCGAGGCGAGCCTGCTCGTCCTCGACGACCTCGAGCGGATCGCGGGCAAGCGCAAGAGCGAGCAGGAGCTGAGCCACACCCTCGACCACCTGCTCATGAGCGGCCGCGCGACCCAGGTCGTCGTCGCCTCGCGCGCGGTCCCCAAGGACATTCCCCAGCTGCTCGACGGCCTCGCAGGCCGCCTGCTCGGGGGACAGCTCGTCCAGCTCCCCGAGGCGGACCGAGCCACGCGCCGCTCCGTGCTGCGCGCCTCCTGCTTGCGCCAAGGCCTCTCCGTGCCGCCCGCGGTCGAGGAGCTCCTGACCGCCAAGGCAGAGCTCTCGATCCACGAGCTCCTGGTGGCGGTCACCCGCCTGGCCGCCCACCGGACCCACATCGGCGCCCAGCTCGACCTCGGCTCCGCTCGCCGGATCCTGCGCGACCTGCTGAGCGGCCGGCGCGAGGTCGCCACCCTGGCCGGGATCGCCTCCTTCGTGGCCAGCGAGACCGGCGTCAGCGAAGACCACCTCCTCGGTCGCAGCCGCCAGCCGCGCGTCGTCCAGGCGCGCCACCTCGCGATCGGAATCGCCCGCGCGCTGACCCCCTGCACCCTGCGTGAGGTCGGCGCCTTCTTCGGCGGACGCTCGGTGGCCAGCGTGCACGAGGGCCAGGCCAAGGCGACCAAGCTGCGCGAGTCTCAGCAGCAAGCGCAGTCGCTGTGGGAGGCCGCCGAGCGGAGGTTCGAGCCGGCGGAAGACCTCAGCTAGTCTTCCGACTCCGACTCCGACTCCGACCCCTCCTGCTCCCGCGCGTCCAGCTCCCCGTCCAACGACGCCCCCTCGACCAGCGACTCGTAGGTGCCGTCCATCCAGTTGGCGAGGTCGACTTGCTTGCAGCGCTGCGAGCAAAAGGGGATCACGGCGTCCGGGCCGAGCGCGTTGTCGCAGATCGGACAGCGCGCGGAGTCGCTGCTCACTCCTCTTCCTCCAGGCGAAAGCCCTCTAGCAGGGCGCGCCCGCGCGGCGCGAGCACGAGCAGCTCGTCGTCCCAGCGGACAGGGAACCAGGCCTCGGCGCCGGCGTCGTCCTCGGCCGCGAACACGCCCAGGCAAAGCAGGTAGCGCAGCTCGCGCTCGAGTCCGTCGCGCGGCAGGGTCGAGGCGTAGATCGCCTCCAGCTCGTAAGCGATCCGACCCGGATTCAGCTCGTCGAGGCCCCCTCCGGGGCGATAGGCGCGCGCCAGCATGCGCAGCGGGTGGAAGAGCGCGCTCTGGCGGACGCGATAGCGCAAGGAGGCCATCTCGTTCCAGTGCGCTCGCCGCCCCAGGAGCAGACCCCGCAGCTTCTCCCCGCGCGGGGTCAAGCGGCTGCGGCCCGCGACCTCCGCGGCCGACATGTGGACCTCGCCCTCGCCGCTGGGCGGAGAGACGACCCCCAGCGAGAGCAGGCGCCACAGCGCGTCGTCGCCGTGAGCCTCCCGCCAGGCCACCAGGTCGGGCCCTTCGATGCGCGGGTCCCGCGCTTGCTCGGCCAGGTCGAAGCGGCGGATCCGCTCGCTCAGCCAAGTCAGCTCGTCGTAGGCGAAGACCTGCTGGTGGAGCGCGGTCGTGCGCGAGAAGATCTGGGTCTCGTTGGCCGTCGGCGTCAGCTCCGGGCGGCGGTCGGGCACCGGCGCCTCGTCGCTCGCCCCCTCTTCCGGCTCGCCCGGCGGGAGCTCGGACTCGATCACCCAGATCAAGAGGTCGCCGAGGCGGATCGTGTCGCCGGCCTGGAGGTGGTGGCGCAGGACCTTGTCCACGCCCACGTAGCAGCCGTTGAGCGAGTCGAGGTCGAAGAGGACGGGCCGGTCGTGCTCCCAGCGAATCCGCGCGTGCTCACGCGAGAGGAGCGAGGAGTAGACCGAGAGCTCGCACTTCCGCCCCCGGCCAATGGTCACGTCGACCCCAGCTACGAGGGGGAAGGGGTCGGCGCCGCGCATGGTCAACCACAGGGCCATGACCAGCCGACTACTTCCGCCACTCCCGCTCGATCTCCCAGATCCGCGCTTGGCTGAGGGTCTCGCGGTAAGGGATCGCGCCCTTGCCGCCAGCCTCTTCGTAGGCGTGCCAGAGAGAGGCGCGCAGGGTGGCCAGGGTGCCGACCTTGCAGAGCGACTTGAGCGAGCTCTCGCCGAGGCGGTCCTGCGCGAGCTCGGCCTCGGTGAGCGGGCTGACCGCGAGCGCGACGTCGCGGACGCTGTCGGGGCTGCGCAGGTAGGCGCGCGCGACCGCCGCCTCGGCGCGGACCACGGGGTCGGGGTCGAGGCGGAGGAGGTTGATCACGGCGGGGGCGCTGGCCAGCCCCTCCTTGCTGCCGATCGCAGCGAAGCCGATCCCGCGCGCGAGCGCCGCGCGGTAGGAGGGCTTGTTGAAGTCGGCCACCTTCTCGAGGCTCTCGTTGTCGCCGGCCAGCGCGAGCGCGAAGCCCAGGCAGCAGATGTCGGCGTCGGTCGGCGACTGGGTCAGCGCGCGCGCCACGAAGCCCTCCTTGACCTCGTTGACGGCCTTGCCGTCCAGGAAGGCGAGGGCCGCGAGCATCTCGTAGTCCTGCGCGGCGGCTCGGCTCTGGATCTCCTTCTCGGCCAGGACGGCCTTGATCGCCTCCGGCTTGCCGCCGAGCAGCGCCACGCACACCCCCGCGACACCGCGCATGCGGTGCTTCTTGTAGAGGTAGCCCTCGCAGGTGATCCGGGCCTTCTCGACCCCAAGCTCAGCCAGGGTCAGCAGGATCTGCGGCATCCCGTGGCGCGGGATCGTGACGTTGTTCATATAGTCCAGGAGGAGCTGCCCGTCCTCCTTGCTGCCGCTCTTGAGGACGGCGCTCACGATCCGCGGCGGGACGGCGACCCGCTTCTCCCACTTGCTGTCGCGCATCGAGATCAGCGGCGCCAGCACGTGGTCCCGCACCGCCGACGAGCCGAACTCGATCAGGACGCGCTTGGCGGCCAGCTTGGTCAGGTCGTCCTCGGCCTTGCGATAGGACTTGGCCAGCTGCGCGAGGGCGCGCTCGCCTCCACCGGCCGCGTAGGCGCGATAGAAGGCGAACTTGTCGGGGAGGGTCTTCCCCTCGTCGCCATACTTCTTCAGCTTGCGCGAGTCGTTGGGACCCACCAGGGGGAAGAGCGCCGCGCCGACCGCCGAGATCGGCTGGTCCTTGGCCATCTTGAGCAGCCCGGGGAGGGCGGCCGCCCCGCTGCCGTTCCGCCCGAGGAACTGGAAGGCCAGCACCTGGTTGGTGATCTGCCCGCTGCCCTTGGCCGAGCCCGACGCGATGTCGAGGACCTTGCGCTCGACGTCTCGCGAGCCGAGGCGAGAGGTGACCTCGTCGATCCCCGAGCCCGTGCCGATCGCGCTGGGCCGGTTGAGGACCACGTCCTCGAGCTGCTTGGCGCGCATCGCGGCCGCGATCTGAACGCTGAGGCCGCGCTGGCGCTTGGGCTGCGCCAGAGCCATTCGCGCCAACTCCTCGGTCTCGGACGCGCTGGGCTGACCGATCAGGTCCGGGATCCGCTCGTTGGCGATGCCCGGGACGCCCAGGCGCACCAGCGCAGCGCAGGCAGGTCCAGCGACGTCCGAGTCGCCAGCCGCGATGATCCCGCCGACCAGCGGCACGCCCCGCTCACCGAGGCCGCCAGGGATCGACTCGCAGAGCCCAGCCAGGAGCTGCTTGTCAGCGCGCGCCGCGACCCGCGGGATCAAGTCCCCGAGCGCGTCCGCGGCCTCTGCGGTCTTGCCGGCCTCCTCACGCAGGAAGATCGGGATCCCGTCCAGGGCGTCCTTGCCCTTCTCGAGCAGGGCCTTCTTGGCGCGGCAGATCTCGAGCACGCCCTTGGCGTCGGGCGCATCGCCCAGCTTGACGCAGGCCTTGGCGATCAAGTCCCGCACGGGCTTGTAGCGATCGACCCAGGCCTTCCACTCGCTGGCGCTCGCCTCCGCCCCCGGTCCGCGTCCGGCGCTGACCTGCACCAGGGCCTTCCGAGCCAGCTCCTTGATGGCGGGCAGCGGGTGCTCGAGCGCGTCGCAGGCCGGCCCCAGGCCGTCTGCGCTGCCCGCGAGCAACACCAGCGGCCCCAGAACCATTCGCATCCCAGGGTCTGGGTTGCCCTCGATCAGGAGGCTCAGCTCGCCCGCGAAGCTGCTGCTCGGCGTGCTGCCGTCGAAGAGCGCGTCCGCGAGCGCGCGGGCCGCGAGCTTGCCCGAGTCGTAAGGGATCTTGGTCGCGTAGGCGCGCAGGCCCTCGGGGTCGAGCTTGGCCGCGGCGAGCACCGAGTGGACCAGCGCCGCGCCCGAGTCCTTCTCCAAGGAGGCCTTGATCGTCTCCTTGCGGGTCGCGTCGTCTCCGAGGCCGAGCTGCACCCGGTGGAGCCGCAGGCGGTAGGCCGCGTCGTCGCTGCGCATCCCCTCGGCGACGGCCACCTTCACCTTGTCCGCGTCGAGCCCGAGGATCGCGTCGATCGCGCCCTGAACGTCCGCCCCCTTGGCCTCGAAGAGCCGCCGGAAGGGCTGCTCGAGCTCGCCCTCCGGGAAGACCGCGACCGCGGGTGGGTCCGGCGCCGGGTCGCCGCTGGGCGAGGGCTGAGGGGGAGGGTCCTCGCCCCGCGTGGGCGAGGGGCGCGGATCGCCCGTCTTGCTGGGCGGGTCGCCCTCTCCTGTCTTGCGGTCCTCGGTCTTGCGGGCCTCGGTCTTGCGCTCGGTCTTGCCGTCCTCGGTCTTGCCGTCTTCGGTCTTGCCGCCGTCCTCGGTCTTGTTGGTCTTGGTCTTGCGCGAGACGCGAGGCCGCTGCTTGGGCTGCTCCTCGTTGAACGACTTGTTGAGGAAGTAGCCGACGCCCACCAGCAAGCACACGGCGAGCACGGGGCCCACCAGGTTCTTGAGGTTCTCGCCCAGGTTGTCGAAGGGGCTCGGATCGGCGAGGCGGGCCCCGCAGTAGGGGCAGGACTTGGCGACCGCGGCGATCGTCTCGTCGCACACCGGGCACTCCCGCGTCGCTGGCCCCCCGCCGCTGCTCTTGCGCCCCTGTCGGCTGCTGCCACCGCGCCGCTGGCGTCCGCTGGTCCGACCCGCGCCGGAGCTGCTCCGCCGCTTGCCGCTGGTCCGGCCTCCGCCGGAGCTGCTCCGGCTGCGGCCCTTCGCGCCCTTCCGCCGCCGCGGCCGCTCCTCCTCTTCCTCGTCTTCCTGCTCCTCTTCGAGCTCGACGTCGAGTTCGTCGGACTCGTCGTCGTCGGGGAGGAGGTCGAGGCTTTGCTGCTGCTGTTGCTTCTGCTGCTGGAGGTTGGGCTGCTGCAGGCTGTCGCTGCTCCAGTCCATGGACCCCATCAGCGGGCTGTCCATCCCCGGCATCTGTTGCTGCTGCTGCATCATCTGCTGCTGCTGCATCAGCTGCTGCTGCTGCTGCTGCAGCAGTTGCTGCTGCTGAGGCGACATCTGCGGCTGGGGAGGTGGCGCGCCAATGCGGATCGGAGTGCCGCACTGGGTGCACTGGAGGACGCGGCCCGCGAACTGGTCCGCGACGGAGAAGGGGGCTTGGCAGCCCGGGCAGTTGAAGCGCAGAACCATGCCAGAGCGAGTATAGCCGCTCCGCTCGTCAGGGTTGAGTGGCTGCCGGCCCCGCCCGGCCGACCGGCGCCGCTAGCCGAGGCGCTGGTGAATGCTGCGCGAGACCCGGGTCGAGACGATCGTCGAGAGCACGCTGGCCATGTGATACCAGCGGATCTTCTTGCCCTCTTCGTAGGTCCGGCCGTAGTAGTTGATCGGGACCTCGTACATCCGCTTGGCCCGGCGCATGGCCTTGCCCAGGATCTCGGCCTGCTGAGCCCACCCGTCCACCCTGAGGTCGACGTCGTCGAGCAGGGAGAGGCGCAGGCAGAGGTAGCAGGAGTAGATATCGGTGAAGGTCGTGTTGTTCAGCACGTTGAAGCTGAGCGTGATCAAGCGGTTGCCGACCTTGTGCCAGAAGTAGGCCACCCGCGTGCACGAAGGCGCGACCATTCGGCTGCCGAACACGATGTCGGCGTCGTGGTCGACCACCGGCTTGAGCAGCGCCGGGTAGTCGTTGGGGTCGTATTCGAGGTCGGCGTCCTGGAACAGGATGTATTCGCCGCTGGCCTCTTCCAGGCCGCGCCGAACGGCGGCCCCCTTGCCCCCGTTCTGCTCGCACAGGATCAGCTTGTCGTAGAGCTCGGGGTGCTCGGCGAGGAGCTCGCGGGTCCGATCGGTGGAGCCGTCGTCGACGACCACGACCTCGAGCTCGGCGCCCTCGACCTGCTGCTGGCGCACCACCCCGAGGATCTCCACGATCGTGGCCTCCTCGTTGTAGCAGGGCACGAGCACGGTCACGCGCACGGGGCTGCTCACGCCTTCTCCCCCACCACGATCAGCGACTGCCCGAAGAGCGGCCGGATCAAGCGCTCGGCGCGCGCCTGCAGCGGGACCACGAAGCGGTCGTAGAAGAGGGCCTGCTTGGAGGGGATGTCGCGCCGCTTGAGCAAGCGCGAGTTGAGCCCCCAGCCGAAGAAGCCGATCGCGTTGAAGAAGCGAGTGTGGGTCACGCGGCAGCCGCTGTCCGCGACCTTGCTCACCAGCTCGCGCTTGGTGTAGCGCCGGAAGTGGCCGGCCGCCCGGTCCAGCTCCCCGTAGATCGTCGGGTGGCTGGGGACCAGGATCACCAGCCGCCCGCCCACGGGCAGCCGCTCGACCAGCCAGCGCAGGGCGCCCCGGTCGTCCTCGATGTGCTCGATCACGTTGAGCGAGATCACCGTGTCGGGCTGCACGCTCAGCTCGACCTCGTCTCGGAAGATGTCCGCGCAGTGGAACTCGCAGTTCTCCTCGCCGGCGAAGGACTCCTCGCAGTAGCGGATGAGCGCTGGGTCGAGGTCAATGCCCGCCACCCGCTCGCGGTCGAGGAAGTGGCTGAGCATGTTCCCGGTGCCGCAGCCGAACTCGAGCACGCGCTGGCCCACGTGTGGGTCCAGGGTGTCCGCCATCCAGCGGTTGTAGCGGGTCACCTGGGACAGGAACTCCAGCGACTCGGTGACCATCTCCTGGGGATCGCGCGCGTGGCCCACGGGGTCTGTCTTCATGCTGGGGATCTGAGCGTTCACAGGGCGGGATCCTAGCAGCAGCTCAGAGGATCGCGCTCAGCAAGAGCAGATAGCCCGAGGCCAGGATCAGCTGCAGGACCGCGAAGGGCGCCGCCTTCTTGACGAACTCCACGAAGCTGAGCGGCACCTCGTGCTTGGCCATGATCGTGACCGCGACCACGGTCGAGGCCGAGCCGATCGGGGTCAGGTTGCCGCCGAGGTTGCTCCCGAACACGACCGCCCACCACTCCATGACGCGGAAGCTGGGCTCCGTGCCCTGCGCGACGAGGATCTTGGCCAGCATGGCGGAGAGCGGGATGTTGTCGGTCACCGAGCTGAAGGCGGCCGCGGACCAGAGCAGCGCGAGCTTGCCGCCGACGCCGATCAGCCAGGCCACGAGCTTGCCGATCGCGGCCAGCACCCCCGCGTGCTCCATGACGTTGATCACCACGAACAGGGTCGCGAAGAAGGCGAGCAGGTCCCAGTCGACGGCGGCGTAGAACTTGTCGACCTCGTGCTTGTAGATCAGGAGCAGCACGGCCCCGAAGCCGAGGGCGATGAAGCCCATGTCGAGGTGGCGGGTGAGCGGGTTGAGGTCCTTGGCGGCCAGGGCCAGGATGAAGGCCACGAAGGCGCCGGCCGAGAACCAGAAGAAGCCCGGCGAGTCGATGCCGTCGTTCTCGTCGAAGCCGCCGACCAGCTCACCCGCGCTGGCGCGGGCCTCCTCGTCCGCCAGGCGGCCGATCTTGAACAGCTTGGCGCCCACGAAGAGGGTCGCGGCCGTGGCGATGACCACGTAGGGCGCCGCGACCAGGAAGAACTGCACGAAGCTGATCTTGGCCGCCTGCCCGACGATGATGTTGGGGACCGAGCTGATCAGGGTCAGCAGGCCGCCCACGTTGGTCAGCAGCCCCTCGACGAGCAAGAAGCCGAGCAAGAGCTCCTGCTGGCTGAGGCGCTTGAGCGAGACCGCCGTCAGCGAGCCCACGATGATCATGGCCGTCACGTTGTTGAGGAAGGCCGAGAACATGACCGTCAGCCCGCCGTAGGCCAGGAGCAAGTAGAGCGGATCGCCGCCGGTCTTCTTGGTCAGCTTGACCGCCACCCACGTGAAGATGCCGCTCTTGCTGGTCACGTCCACGAAGAGGCTGGCCCCGAGGATGATCGCGATCACCCCCCACTCGATCCCGAGCACCCAGTGCGGCAGGTGGATCTGATGCTGCTGCGCCGGGGGGTGCTCCCCCTTCTCCTCCTGAGGCGGGTCCGCCGCCTCGGGCTGGCCAGTCTTCGAGCTCTCGCGCTCCGCGCCGGTCTTGGCGGTCTCGCCCTCCTCGCTCGGCTCGGCGTGCTCCTCGCTGGGGGCCACCGCCTGCACGGGGACGTGGCCGCCCACGTCCGCGGGCATCACCCCCAGGTTGGCGGCCAGGAAGAGGCACACCAGGGCGCTGATCCCCGTAATGATCGACTTCTTGGCGTGGATCTTCTCTTCGAGCGCCAGGCCCGCGATCATCGCGACCAGGAGCAACCCGAAGAGCGTCGTGATCCCCGCGCTGACGTGCCCGCCGGACGCGAGCAAAAGCAATGGGCTCAAGGAGGCCTCCCGCGAGGGTCTAGAGGATCAGGACCGGGGTGGAGCGGAGCTCGACGGCGAGCGAGTAGCTGACGCCGCTCATGGCGCTCTGGCTCTCGTCCTTGCCCTCGAGCACCAGCAGGTCGACCCCATGCTCACGCACGAGCTCGGCGTATTGCTGGATCCGGTGGCCGAGCTTCACGATCCCGAAGAGCTCGGCCTTGCAGCCCGCGGCCGCGAAGGCCTCGCGGCAGCGCTCGATGTAGTCGCTCGGCTCCCGCAGCAGCTGCGCGAGGATGTCGGTGCGGGCCGTCTCGGTGTCGAGCGAAGAGACCTTGCCGATCACGCCCATGTAGCGCTCGAAGACGTAGTCGTCCTCGATATGGGTCAGGTAGAGCTGCCCGCCCTCGACCGGCAGGAAGCGCGCGGCCCAGTTGACGATCCGCTCGTCCCCGGTCATGTGCGCCGTCATGGCCATGACCTGCTTGACGCTCGTGTCGAGCTCCCGCCCGTCGCGGGGCATGACCAGCAAGGGCGCGCGGGTGGCCTGGGAGAGGTGGTCCAGGTAGGTGCCCAGGCTGTAGGGCAGGTCCCGGGTCCGCTCCTTGAGCAGCCGGTAGGTGATGATCAGGTCCGGGTTGCGCTCGGAGAGCAGCTCGAGCAGCTCGGGCCCCGAGCCGTAGTCGGCCCCGCTGATCGAGCTCCACTCGGGCGCGCTCTCCTGGGTCCCGCCCAGGCCCGTGAAGTAGCGCTTGAACTGCTCGGCGTCCTCGGCGGTCGCCTCGGCGTCGCCGTCGCTGAGGACGACCACCCGGGCGACCTGGACGGGCGCGTAGTGAAAGACCGGCTTGTCCGCGCGCTTGAAGGCGGACTCGAACTGATCGAGGGACGTCACGGGCTCCTCCGAGCGGCGCAGGGTAGTCCCCCTCCAGACTTCCCTCAAGCCAGCGTCCCACTTCAGCCGAAGAGGAGGAGGAACGCGGAGGCAGATCCACATGATGCGACGCAAGAAGAGCCGGGGACGGGGCCGTGGCAAGGGCGGACAGGGGCGCTGGTACGCCCTGGGCCTGGCCGGAGCCCTCGCGCTGGGCTGGACCCTGACCCGAGGCGAGAGCCAGGACCCCAACGCCCCGGAGGGCGAGCCCATGGCCCTCAGCGCCCCCGCGGTGGGGGAAGGCGGTGAGGCCCCGGCCAAGCCGGCGGGGGCGGCTCCCCCCGAGCTCGTGGCGGCCTTCGGGCGCCTGGGCCAGGACGACATCCACCCGCTGCTGGACTTGCGCCGGCTGGCGATCGAGTTCGCCGAGACCCAGGCCGGCGCGCGCGCCCGACGGGCCCTGGACGGGGAGGCCAACCGCTGCCTGAGCGAGGCCCGCGACCAGGGCAAGGGCGCCTACCCGCGCCTGAAGGCCATGACGCGCGCCTACGTGGCGACCCTGGGCTCCCAGACCCGCCGCGCCCTGCGCGAGGAGGCCGAGTCCCTCTCGCAGGCGGCCCTGGCCGCGGCCGGCTGCCCCCTCGTCAAGGTCTACACGGTCAAGCCAGGGGACATTCTGGCCCGGATCGCCCGCCGCCATAAGACCGAGTACCGCCTGATCAAGCGCCTCAGCGGCGTGACCCGCGACTTCCTCAAGGTCGGCCAGAAGCTCAGGGTCCCTCAGGGCAAGAGCGAGGTCGTGATCTTCAAGGGCCAGTTCGAGCTCCTGGTCATGCTCGACGGCTGCCTGCTGCGCGCCTTCGACGTCGCGACCGGCAAGCACGGGCGGACCCCCGAGGGCCGCTTCGTGATCGGGACCAAGACCGTCAACCCGACCTGGTATTCGCCCAACGGCGGCGTCTACCCCTTCGGGAACGAGAACAACATCCTCGGCACCCGCTGGATGGCCTTCAAGGACACCGCCCAGCACCAGGGCTTCGGGATCCACGGGACCAAGTTCCCCGAGTCGATCGGGACCGAGGCCAGCATGGGCTGCATTCGGATGCGCAACGCCGAGGTCGAGGTCGTCTACGACCTGATCCCCGGCGGCAGCAAGGTGCGGATCGTCAAGTAGCCCGCTCCAGCCCCCGCGACCCGAGACGCCCCCAGCAGCCGCTGGGGGCGTTCGCGTTGGTTCCGCTCAGGCCCGCTCGCGCCCGCGGCTCTGGCGGGCGCAGCCGAGGGTCGAGCAGCTGCCGATCTCGTGGACGCAGCCGCGGTGGAAGAGCGTCTCGCAGTCCTCGCAGCGCACGCAGGCGTCCTCGCCCCCAAAGTCCTCGTGACAGAGGGGGCAGCGCCCCTCGCGCTCCTCAGCCAGGGGAACGGGCCGAAAGCCAGCCACCGGCGCGGGGAGGGGGACCTGGCCCCTGCCGCGGTAGACCAGGTCCCGCTGCTCGAGGTAGGCCCGCAGCCCGTAGAGGATCAGGAGGCTCGGCGCGCTGAGCACGACCCAGCCGAAGATCAGCGGTCCCCAGAAGCGCGAGCCTGAGCCTCCGGCGGCGTAGGCCCCCAGCACCGGGATCGCGACGGCCAGCGCCCCCAGGCTCAGCAGGAAGAGGGTGCGACGCACCGGCTAGAAGTCGACCGCCACCCGCTGACGGGCCTCGCGCTCGCGGCGCGGCTTGCGCAGCAGGAGCGCCTTGAACTCGTAGGGCTTGAGCCCGAGCACGCGCTTGCTGATCGGGCCGAAGTCGAGGCCCTTGAGGTGGGCCCGCTGGGCCTTGTCGCCGAGGAGCTCGTCGAACATGGCGGGGGTGTAGCCCAGCTTCTGGAGCGACACCCCGCGCTCGCGCAGGAAGGCGCGCAGGGTCTCGAAGAAGGACTGGGTGGTGTGGAGCACCTCCACCCCGTCCTGGAGCCCGATCAGGGTCGGCACCGCCTCCAGGCTGGCCTCGAGGCCGAGCCGGGTCGCGACGGCCTGGAGGTGGCCGAAGTGGATCGAGAACTCGGGGTGGTCGAGGTGGGTCGACTCCTCGGGGTAGCGGTCCTGCTCGCCGTATTCGGTCAGGACCGCGGTCCCGCCCGGGCGCAGCACGCGCGCGATCTGCTCCAGGAAGCGGATCGCCCCCACGTTGACCATGAACAGCCCCGGGGCGTCGTCGACGGGGACCTCGTAGTCGCGCAGGGCGGCGGCGGCCTCGCCGCCATCCTCGCCGCTGGTGCCCTCGACGTCGATCCGGCGCGCCGCGCCGACCCGCAGGTCGGCGATCACCTCGTTGCTGAGCAGGAAGTCCACACTCTCGTCGGCGAGGGGCAGCTGCTCGGCGTCGCCCGTCAGCTGGCGCAGCTTCTCGCCGTGGCGCTGGAGCGCCTCGCGCTGGGCAGCGCTCAGGGCCGGGCTGAGGTCCACGATCGCGTAGCGGAGCCGGTTGAAGAGGCGCGGGGCGCGCAGGGCCAGCCCGTCGAGGAGGGCCGCCGCCACGTAGCCCGTGCCGCCGCCGACCTCGACCGCCTGGAAGCGCTTGCCGATCCGCTCCTCGTCCTTGCTCGGGAGGATGTCCCGCTCGAGCAGCGCGTGGGCCAGGGCTACGCCGTAGGGCCGCTCCTCGAGCGCCGGGTGGGGCACCCGCAGGGCGTGGCTGAGGGTCGTCTCCTTGAGCTCGAACTGCTCGTCGGCCGAGGTGATCTCGAGCTTGTGGTAGTCGCGCAGGTCGGGGCTCATGGGCGGCTGCTCGCCCTCGCGCACGCGCGGGTAGGGCATGGTGCTGACCGCGTAGGGCGGCAGGGCCACGCCCGGCATGTCGTAGGCCGAGGCCGGCCGCGGGATCAGCTTGAGCAGCTGGCGCTCGGAGTGGGTCCAGGTGCGGATCGCGTCGCGGACCTGGCGCTCGACCTCGGGCTCCTGGGGGAACTGCTTCTGGAGGCGCCGGACGAGCTCGCCCTGGTTGAGCGAGCCGTCGCAGAGCGAGAACAGGCGACCCAGGAGCGGCGTAAGGCGCTCGAGCACGACCTCGCCCGCGCGGCGGTCCTTGTAGGCGAGCGTGACCAGGCCCCCGGGCGGGTGGTGGCTCACGATCCACGGCCCGCGCAGGGGATACCAGTCGCGGGTCGTGACGAGGTCCTCGTCCCCGTGCTGCAGCAGCACGAGGTGCTGGGTCAGGGTGTCGAAGAAGGCGTCGAGGTCGGCGGGCAGGAACTCGCTCTTGAAGTGCTCGCGGGCCTCGCTGACGAGGTGGGGCTTGGCGAAGTAGTCGAGGAACTCGAGCACCTTGGGGTGCATCTGAATGATGTCCCCGATCACGTCGTGGTAGAGGTAGTGCTCGTCGTTGCGCGCGAAGAAGCTCAGCCGCGGGCAGATCTGCAGCTGCGGGTCGGTCCCGCCGGCGCCGGTCACGACCTCGTGCTGGTGGGGGCCGACGTCGGGCACGTCGCCCTCGCCGCGGTCGAGGGCCTCGAGCAGCGCCTCGGCCTCCTCCTTGAGCTGCGCGGCCTGCCGGGGCCACCCCTCCTCGCCGAGGGGCACGATCTTGTCGAGGGCCTCGCGCGCGTAGCCGCGCTTCTTGTCTTCGCTCCAGGTCGCGCGCAGGACGTCGCGCAGGTTGTCGATCCGGTCGGCCAGCTTGACGAGAATGGCCTCCTCAGGGCCCTGCTGGAGGCGCGCGAAGTAGGCCACGTCGCGGGCGGCCTTGGCCTCGGCGTCCTCCGCGGCCGGCTCGGGCTTGGTCAGTCGGTCGACGAGCTCGCTGACCTCCGCGCCGAAGCGCTCGCGGACCTGCTCCAGCGTGACGGGGGTGTCCTCGACCGCGTCGTGCAGGAGCGCGGCCTGGAGCAAGGGGAGCTCGGCCTCGCGCCACTCCTCGAGCAGGATCCGCGCCACGCGAGCGGGGTGGTTCACGTAGGGAGAGCCGTCGTTACGCTGCTGGCCTTCGTGGGCCTGCTGCGCGAAGCGGAAGGTCTCCTCGAGGCGCGGACCCTCCTCGACCTTGCCCGCCTGGGCCAGGCTGCCGAGCAAATCGGCCAAGAGCTCGTCGGGGTTCACAGCGCCTCCTCCTCCGCTAGGGGAGGCGCAGTATAGGCCTGTCCGCCTAGGATCGGCGCGGCATGAGCGTGACGACAGCCAGGTGGAACGACCCGCCCACCGAGGCGGGGGAGCGGGTGCTGATTACGCGCTACCGCCCGCGCGGGGTCCCCAAGGGCCAGGAGACCTGGCAGCGCTGGGACAAGCGCCTGGCGCCCAGCGTAGAGCTGCTGGACGCCTACCTGGGCCGCCGCCGCGAAGGCCGCAAGGTGGTCGCGCGCGACCTCGAGCCGATCTCTTGGGAGGAGTTCACCCGCCGCTTCCAGAGCGAACTCGAAGCCGAGCCCGCGCGTGTGGCGCTGGCGGAGCTCGAGGCCGCAGGGGACGCGGTCCTGCTCTGCTACTGCGCCGATCCCAGCCGCTGCCACCGCACCCTGGTCGCCGACAGGCTCAGCACTTAGGGCCGCCGGCCCGTTCGGGTAACTTTCGGATTTGCCGGGAAGGGCCCGAGCCCCAGAGTGCTACGGTCCACGGCTCGTTCAGCCCAGGAGCCGATCATGGCGTGCCACGTTTGCGGACAGGAGACAGCCTCAAACGCGGAGCGCTGCTCGAGTTGCGGAACCCCCCTCAGCTTGGGAGTCAAAGGCGGAAACCGGGGCGGCACGCGCAAGGACGTCGGGGTCGAGAAGTCGCCCGTGGTGAGCGCGATCGCGACCCTGATCCTCCTGGCCGTGCTCGGCGTGGGGGTTCAGCGCTACCTCGACGCCGCGGGCTCGGACGCCGAGCTCTACGCCTACAACGCCAGCGACCAAGCCTTGTCCCTCAGCCTCAGCCATGAAGGCAGCGAGCCGCGCGTGGTCAAGCTCGGAGCGCGCGAGGGCACGACCTTCAAGCTCACGACCTCGGGAACCTACACCTTGACCACCCCAGGACAGACCCAGCGCACGGTCCTGGCCCCGCCCAGGGGAGGGCGCCCCTTGCGCGAGCTGCACGTCTACGGCGACGCCGAGTTCGGGTTCGTGCTGGAGCCCCACTTCATCTTCCCCTCGGGCACGTCCGCCGACTCCCAGGAAGAGCTGCGAGAGTCGCTGAGCGGCAGCTACGCCTCCTCCTCGGTCACCACGACCGACGGCAAGGCCGACCTCTCGCAGCACCAGATCGACTCCGCCTTCGCCGGCAAACCCGCCACGGGGCGCGCCGTCGAGGGCCAGAACTACGTCGTCGCCTGGGAGCTGCGGGTGGACAAGTAGGCGCCCTCCGCGCCGCTCGAGGGGCTCTCGGGCCACGAAGCGACCTATCATTCTCGCTTCCGAGCGGAGGAGGAGGAGTCATGAGCGATTCGTGGTGGGCTTTGTTCGGGGCGACCTTCGTGGCCGTGTTCGTGGCGGAGCTGGGCGACAAGACCCAGCTCGCTGCGCTGGGCTTGGCGACTGCGGGCAAGCACCCTTGGGCGGTGTTCTGCGGCTCCGCCCTCGCGCTGGTGCTGGCCTCGGCCCTCGCGGTCGGAGTGGGCAAGCTCCTGGCCGACCGGATCGACCCGCGCTGGCTCCACTACGGCGGCGCGGCGCTCTTCCTGGTGATCGGTCTGGTGATGCTGATCCGAGGCCCCGAGTCCGAGGCCCCGGCTGAGCCGCCCAGCGCGCAGCTGGGCGCGCCAGAGGGCCGCTAGGACTGGGAGCCGCGTCCTCGCCCGCCGCGGCGACGCCGACGGCCGCCCCCGAAGCTCGGGGTGGCCGGGCCCCCCTCGGCGCGGGAGGACCCGCCCTGCGAGCGCGAGCCCCCGCTCTGGGAGCGCGAGCTCCCGCCCTGCGAGCGCGAAGCGCCGCTCTGGGAGCGCGAGCTCCCGCCCTGCGAGCGCGAAGCGCCGCTCTGGGAGCGCGGAGCGCCGCCCTGCGAGCCGGCGGACGCCTTGCCTGTGCTCGCGCGCAGACCGCCGCCAGAGCGGCGTCGGCTGCGGCCTCGCCCGCCGCGGCCGCGGCTCTTGCTGCCGCCCGTGTGGCCGCTTGGGCGACCGCCGCCGCGCGGCTCGGTCTCCTCGACCGGCGCGGGCTGCTCGGCCTCGGGCACGCCGTCGACGCCGACGCGGACCAGGCGCTTCTTGGTGAAGCGCTCCACGTCGCGCAGGAGATCGCGCTCCTCGCTGGGGTCGACCAGGGCGATCGCGACGCCCTCGCGCCCGGCGCGGGCGGTGCGACCGATCCGGTGCACGTAGGTCGCGGGCTCGTTGGGCAGCTCGTAGTTGATGACGTGGCTGATGCCCTCGACGTCGATCCCGCGCGCCGCGAGGTCGGTCGCGACCAGGACCCGGATCTCGCCCGAGCGGAAGCCCTCGAGCGCGCGAGTCCGCGCGTTCTGCGACTTGTTGCCGTGGATCGGAGCCGACTCGACGCCGGCCTTGGTCAGCTGCTTGCTCAGGCGGTTGGCGCCGTGCTTGGTGCGGGTGAACACGATCACGCTCTCGACGTCTTCGCCCTCGAGCAGCTCGAGCAGGATGGTCCGCTTCTGCTTGCGGTCCACGAGGATCACGCTCTGCTCGATCCGCTCCACGGCCTTGACGGTGGGGGCGACCGAGACCGAGACCGGCTCGTGCAGGAAGCTGCCGGCCAGCTCGACGATCGTGCTCGGCATGGTGGCTGAGAAGAGCAGGTTCTGACGGTCGCGAGGCAGGACCTTCAGCACGCGCTTCACGTCGTGAATGAAGCCCATGTCGAGCATTCGGTCGGCCTCGTCGAGGACGAAGTGCTCGACGCCCGAGAGGTCGACGTAGTCGCGCCCGTGCAGGTCGAGCAGGCGCCCGGGGGTGGCCACGAGCAGGTCGAGCCCGGCCCGGAGGGCCTTGATCTGGGTGCGCTCGTTGACGCCCCCGAAGATCACGGTGTGGCGCAGGTGCAGGTGACGCCCGTAGGCGCTCGCGCTCTCGCTGATCTGCGCGGCCAGCTCGCGGGTCGGGGTCAGGACGAGGGCCCGGATCTTGCGGCGGCCCTTGGCGGGCTCGTTGGCGTCGAGGTGCTGCAAGATCGGCAGCAGGAAGGCCGCGGTCTTGCCGGTGCCGGTCTGGGCGGCGCCGAGCACGTCCTTGCCCTCGAGGAGGGGCGGGATCGCGCGGGCCTGGATCTCGGTGGGGGCGCGGTAGCCCTCCTCGTCGAGGGCGTCGAGGAGCGGCTCGGCCAGGCCGAGGTCTGAGAAGCGGGACACTGTGTTTTCCAATCGGGGCCGGCGCTGAGCGCAGCTCGAAGCGCGCGACCGGGTGGGGGTGGGGCGGAGGACGGGGTCGCGCTCGCGAGCCGCTGCGTCCTGCGCGCTGTGCCGCCCCGGATCTCGTAGGAGGGGGGCTGCGCCCGGCAGGGGTGACTCTAGCAGCGAAGTGGCGGAAGCGAGGGGGTCAAATGAGGAATCAGGAGAGCAGCGCTAGCCTAGAGTTTCGCGGTTCCGGGCGGGTTGCGCGCGGCGATTCACCGCGGAGACGCAGAGACCGCAGAGTCTCGCGGAGAAACGGCTCGTCGGCGAGGCAGGCTCTCGTGACTCGATCGCTCAGGACGTAGGCGCAGGTGCAGCGCCGTCGCTGGTCGGCCAC
>MDTG01397039.1_pt1 | contig 33111 bp, 31 predicted proteins | sample 811421 | NCBI WGS metagenome assembly MDTG01 (sample SAMN05326645, study PRJNA326480) | marine metagenome | isolation source: seawater | place: Pacific Ocean: South East | collected 2011
CTGTCTATAGATTGAGTCTTGAGCATCGCCACTAGCAAAAACACCAGGAAGATTGGTGAGGGAGCTATTGGCCTTTGTAATCAAATAACCTACTTCATCCATTTCCAGTTGTCCCTTAAAGATCTCTGTATTTGGATTATGTCCAATTGCTAAAAAGAATCCTGTAGCTGGTATGGTATATGTTTTATTATTGTTTGTATTTACTACTTTAATTTTTTGAACAGTTTGTTCACCCATTACTTCGACAGTTTCATGGTTAAATAAAACTTCTAAGTTTTTAGTTTCCAAAACTCTTTTTTGCATTATTTTTGACGCCCTCATTTGATCTTTCCTTACTAGTAAATATACTTTATTGCATAATTTAGCTAAGTATGTTGCCTCTTCTGCTGCTGAATCTCCACCACCAACTACAACTACATCTTGATTCTTAAAAAAGAATCCATCACAAACAGCACATGCTGATACTCCGGAGCCCATATATTTTTTTTCTGATTCTAGACCCAGATATTTGGCAGACGCTCCCGTAGAAATAATAACAGTTCTTGTTTGCATCTCTGTTTTATTATCTATGGTAATCTTATGGATTCCTCCTGTTTCTTTTGAAAATTGAACTTCTGTTACTGTTCCAAAGATAGTCTCTGTTCCAAATCTTTCAGCTTGCTTTTTGAAATCTTCCATCATCACTGGGCCAGTAACTCCTTGCGGATATCCAGGGTAATTCTCAACATCATTTGTAGTTGTTAGTTGACCTCCAGGTTGTATGCCTTGAATTAAGACAGGGTTTAGATTTGCTCTAGATGCATAAATTGCCGCAGTATATCCTGCTGGGCCAGATCCGATGATTAAGCAGTCAATTATTTTCATTATTTAAATTTTAAATATGTTATGTAATTATGTAATTTTAGCAAATTTAAAATTTTTATTAAATAATTTATTCTAAAAAAAGATATAAGAAGAATTAATTTCTTAATTATATTTGCAATCATTATTTAATAATTATTTTCAGCTAGTTTTGGATAAGCAAACACCATTTTATTCTTTACATCAAAAACATAATGCTAAACTAATTTCTTTTGCCGGATATACAATGCCAATACAATATGAAGGTGTGAGTGTTGAGCATAATCATGTTAGAAATTGTGTTGGAGTTTTTGATGTTTCTCACATGGGACAAATTTTAATTAAAGGTTCTGGTGCTTTTGATTTAGTTCAAAAGCTTACTACTAATAATATTTTGAAACTAGATAATGGTAAAGCACAATATTCCTGTATGTTAAATATAGATGGTGGGATTATTGATGATCTATTAGTATATCGATTGTCTCAAAATTCATATATGCTAGTTGTTAATGGAGCGAATGCACAAAAAGATTTAAACTGGATTTGTGATCAAAAAAATAAAAATGTCAGTGTTGTTGATATTACTAATGAGCGATGCTTATTAGCAATACAAGGACCTCAAGCACATAGTGTTTTGCAAAAATTAACTCCAGTCGAATTAACTTCAATTCCTTATTATTCATTTCAAATTGGTCGATTTGCTGATTGTGATAATATTATTATTTCGAATACTGGTTATACAGGTGCGGGTGGATTTGAAATTTATTTTGATAAGCAATTTGCCTCAACAATATGGGACAAACTTTTTTCAAGTAATGACCTTATAAAACCCATTGGTTTAGCAGCTCGTGATACTTTAAGGCTTGAGATGGGATATTGTTTATACGGTAATGATATTAATGAATCAAGAAGCCCTATAGAAGCAGGTTTGTCTTGGATTGTAAGTATGAAAAAAGATTTTATTGGTAAGGATGTGATTTCTAAACAATTAGAAAATGGTGTTCAAGAAAAATTAGTTGGTTTCTTATTAGAAGAAAAGGGAATACCTAGAAAAGATTATAAAATTTATAATCAAACAGGGACCTTGATAGGTTCTGTGACCTCTGGAACCATGTCTCCATTTTTTAAAAAAGGATTTGGGATGGGATATGTAATCAAGCAGGATGCATTTATTAATAATACTATTTTTATTTCTATACGAAATAGAAAAGTTAAAGCTACAATCATTAAGCCTCCTTTTTATGAGAAATAAACAAAAAATAGATATTTGTCTAAGTCCATCTATTATAGACTTGTTTGATCTTAGTAGTAAAAAAGTTATTATTATTGATGTGTTTAGAGCAACTTCTGCGATGTGTGTTTTTTTGAATAATGGTGGTAATCAAGTAATCCCTGTTTCTACGCTTGAAGAAGCTAATAAGTATAAGGAGTGTAATAAGATAAATGATTATCGCTATTTAGTTGCTGCTGAAAGAAATGGAGCTATTGTTCCAGGATTTGATTTCGGAAATTCACCTTTATTATATCATGATAAAAATTTTAATGGACATGCCTTAGTTATTACTACGACCAATGGAACATTAGCGATTGAGAAATCCAAAGAATTGGCTTCTGGAATGTTATTGGCATCCTTTTTAAATGCGAGTGCTATTGTTAATTATATTTTATCTTCTATAAAAGAAGATGTTCTAATTGTTTGTTCGGGTTGGAAAGGTCAGGTATGTGTAGAAGATTTATTATTAGCTGGATTATTATCAAAAGAAATATTGCTAGATAATCGGTTTTATGCTAATTCAGATGCAGTTTTATTAGCTAATCATATGTATGACTTAGCTAAATCTAATCTATTTGAATTCCTTAGAGATTCTGCTTATCGAAAGAGAATGAACTTAGATGAAGATGTTAAGTATTGTCTGCAAAAAGACATGATGAATATTGTGCCTATTTGGGCTCAGAAGAATATTGAACCTTTTTCGGGTAGTGGTTATTTTTATTTAGTTTAGAATTGTGAAATATGTGCCAAAAGAAGATATTGTTAATTACCCTTTAATCCCATTTAATGGGAAGGTGCATGTAGTTGATCACGTGGAGAGTGCCTCTAAAGCATGTAAACGAATATCTAAAGTAAAAATTATTGGTTTTGATACCGAAACAAAGCCATCTTTTAAAAAAGGTGTTAGTTATAATGTGTCTTTGCTTCAAATTTCAGCGGGAGATGATGTTTTTCTTTTTCGATTAGATAAAATTGGGCTACAGAAAGATATAATAGATTTGTTATCGAGTTCTACTATTTTAAAAGTAGGCATTGATATTAAAAATGACATTATAGGATTGAAAAAACTTCATCCATTTGAAATTAGTAATTTTTTAGATTTAAATAACTTAGCAATAGAAAAAGGCTATCAAAGTATTGGAGCTATAAAGCTATGTATTATGTTGTTAGGTTATAGAATTAGTAAAAATCAAAGATTGTCTGATTGGTCCGCGGAAAAGTTAACAGAAGCCCAACTTCAATACGCAGCTATTGATGCTTGGATTTGTCCTAAAATTCTACAAGCTTTTCGAGATATATCACTTTATCCTTGATAATGCAAATTTTATTTTTTTCTCTAGTATTTTGATGCTAGTATCTAATTTTCTCTCTAAAAACCATAAGCCCTTATATGTCCGCACGTACTTAGGGTATGGTTTTGGTAGCGTTTGCAATTGATTGTCCACTACAACTAAAGAATGGAATTTCAATGTGCCAGGGCTATCGCCAATATATGCAATCAGAAAATTGTTTTTTAATGCATTCTTTTCATCATTGTTTAATGGATCATGATTAGATTTAAATACATTTTCAAAATTATTATTCATAATTTGATCAGAAAAATTACTATAGAAAAAATAGATTGGACATAGTGACCATTCTTTTGCAAATGTGGTTACAATATTTTTATTTTCATCATTCTGTTTGTCTATTTCTATTTTTAATTTTGGTGTTTCTAATGGATAAATTATTCTTGTATTATTATTAGCTTGTTTAATTATGTCAGCTTGATTTAATAGATTATGTTCTTTATAATAATTTAATATATGTATGTTGGTTTCTAACCTAAATAATATAGCTCCTGTTTCGATTCTTTTTACTTCGTTTTGACCTTGAAGAATAGAAAAAAGCAATGCAAATGTTGTAAATAATATAAATGTTGATTTCATTATGAAATAGTATCCTTAAATTTAAAGATACTAAAACATAAATTTATCATGCCTAGAATTAGATTAAAATTACCGGAAACGTATCATTTTTCTACCAAATTAACATTAAGAATTTATGATATGAATTATGGAGCTCATATGGGTAATGATGTTGTGTTAAGTCTTGTGCATGAGGCCCGTGTTCAATTTTTAAAATCTCTTAATTTAGAAGAACGTAATTTTTATGGTTTTTCTTTATTGATGGCAGATAGTGCAGTTGTGTATAAAAAAGAAGGATTTTATGGTGATGAATTAGATGTTAAAATATCTGTTTCCGAGTTATATGTGTATGGATTTGAACTTTTTTATTTAATTACAAATGGTAAGGATGAAGTTGCCCGTGTAAAAACCGGTTTAGTCTGTTATGATAAGTCAAATAAAAAGTTGATAAAAATCCCATTACCTTTTTCAGATCTATTTAAATAATGGGTTTTTTATATTATTTTTAATAATATTTTAATTTTCATAGATCATATATTTTTGATTTCTTTTTTTTATTGATAATTTCGACTTAGTCAGATTAATGTTTTATTCTTTTAATGAGAACTAATTTATTTTGAAAATTTTCTTTCTTTCTTTCTTTCTTGTTTTTTATGCCTTTTCTCAAACAACTAATATTGTTGCTCACAATCAAATTCCCTATAATGATCCTGATATTATACATTTTGCAGATAGTGTATTAAGCACATTTTCCTTGGAGCAGAAAATAGGTCAATTATTTATGGTTATAGGTTCAGGGAAGGGACTTGATGAGGATTATTATATACAAATTGATAGTCTTATTACTAATTATGAAATAGGAGGGGTAATTTTTTTAAAATCTAATCCTCATAATATTAGAAGTTTGATCGATAGATATAATAATCATTCTAAAACGCCGATTTTAACATCTATAGATGCTGAATGGGGATTGAGCATGAGATTGGATAGTGTCCAATCATTTCCTTGGATGATGACTTTAGGATCTATAGAGGATGGTAGTTTGATTTATGATTTTGGTTTAGAAGTAGGTAGACAATTAAAGGAATTAGGTATTCATATTAATTTTGCACCTGTAGTAGATGTAAATAATAATCCAAAAAATCCAATTATTGATCGAAGATCTTTTGGTTCTGATCCAGATTTGGTTGGAAAAAAAGGCTTGTCTTATATGCTGGGTTTACAAGAGTCCAATATTTTAGCATGTGCTAAGCATTTTCCCGGACATGGAGACACAGAAACAGATTCTCACAAAAACTTACCTATCTTATATCATGATAGAGAGCGATTAGATAGTATTGAGTTGCCTCCATTTCAAAAATTAATTAATCATGGATTGGGTGCTGTTATGATTGCACACATGAATTTGCCATTTATTGATACTTTAGGTATTCCTTCTTCATTCTCATCTCATATAATTCGTAATATATTAAAAAGTCAAATGCAATTTAACGGACTAGTCATTAGTGATGGATTAAACATGAATGCTCTTTCTGATTATGGCAATCCAGGTCAAATAGAATTGAATGCTTTTTTAGCTGGCAATGATATTTTACTTTGTCCTGATAATATATCTGAATCTATTACTTTAATCAAACAGGAGATTCGTCGTAATCCACTTTTAATCCATGATTTAAACGAAAGTTGTCGTAAAATTTTAATGATCAAAAAGTGGGCAGGTGCCTTTGATGATCACATCCAAAAAGAATTAGAATTAATAACTGAAAAATCAATTCTTTTAAATCGAAATCTGTCAAAAAAATCAATTACTGTATTAAAAAATAATAACTCAATACTACCAATAGATAGTTTAAATCTTTTAAACATTGCTTATTTGCATATGGGAGATGATACGGGAGATGTTTTTTATAATAGATTAAACGAATATATTCCAATTGATAAGTATGATTATGATGCTGAATTAGGTGCTCAGAATGATATGTTGAATGATTTAGTTTCATATGATCTTGTTTTAGTAGGATTGCATTATCAGAATAAAAATTTTTGGGATAAACACATAATGTCTAAGCGAGAGTCTATTTTTTTATCTCGACTAAGTATTCAAAATAGTATTATTGTTAATTTGTTTGGTCATCCACAGCTTTTGAACTCATTAGATGTAAAAAATATAGAGGGCATTATTCTTGCTTATCAAAACTCTAGCGATTTTCAAGATTTAACAGCTCAATTAAATTTTGGTTCTATTGGTGCTAGTGGTAAATTATCTGTTAAGACAAAAGATTTTTCAGTTGGTGATGGATTAGAATTAGATCCTATTCGAAATTTTGAATTTACACTTCCTTTTGAAGTTGGTTGTAGTTCAGATTCCTTGTTAAAAATAGATTCTATTATTCAATTGGCTATTTCTCAAGGTGTCATGCCTGGTTGTCAAGTGGTTGCATCTAGGAATGGGAAAATATTTTATAACCGTTCTTTTGGATTTCATACATATGATTCATTAAAATCTGTAGAGAACACAGATTTATATGATATTGCTTCGATTACAAAAATAGCATCAGCAGCGCCGATCTTAATGAATTTAGTTAATGAGAATAAAATTAAATTACATAAGAAAATAAAATATTATTTTGATTTTAAGTCAAGGTCTCAAGTTCAAAATTTGAGGATCATTGATATTTTAACGCATCAGTCAACACTTTCACCTTGGATTCCTTTTTGGACCTATTTTAAAGATGAAAATAATCATTTAAGTAATTTGGCATTTTCTAATATTGCTTCAAAAAAATATAATTTAAAAGTTGCAAATAATTTGTTTTTTAATTCTGATTATCTTGACACTATTCAAGATATTATTCTAGATTACCCTTTATTAGATGAGAAATCTTATAAGTATAGTGATTTAGGATTTTATCTCCTTCATCCTATCGTTGATGCTTTTTTGCTAGATGGTATCCATAATTATGTGCGTCAAAATATTTATGTACCTATTGATGCTCTTCGAATTACATATAATCCACTCGAAAAACGGCCTTTATCTTCTATCGTTCCAACAGAAAATGACACATACTTCAGGAATCAAGTAATTCATGGCTATGTGCATGACCAAGGAGCATCTTTGTTTGGTGGAATAGCATTACATGCAGGCTTATTTTCCAATGCTATTGATTTAATGAAATTAATGCAATTATATTTAGATGGTGGTATGTATATGGGCACAGAAATTTTACCTGAAAAATATATCAATTATTTTACATCAGCACATTTTACAAAAAATAATAATAGGCGTGGGGTAATTTTTGATAAGCCAAGTATTGATCCAAATGAAATTGGTCCAACATGTGATTCGATTTCTAAAACAAGTTTTGGACATTCAGGATGGACAGGTACTTTGGTTTGGGCAGATCCATCTACAAATATTATTTATGTATTTTTATCAAATGGGAGAGCTTTTCCTGAGGAGAACCTTGAGCTTCTTAGGAGAAATATTAGAACAAATATACAAGAGTTAATTTATCAGTCAATAATTAATTAATTATGCGGAAAACTTTTTTTTTATTTTTTTTTATTTTTCTTCACTGTTATTCGCAATATAATGTGATTGATGCTGCTGGCTTTAAGCAAGGCTATTGGAAATTATTTTTTCCGTATAGTACTGATAGTATAGTTTCAGAAGAAGGCAGCTTTATTAATGATTTAGAAGATGGTTTGTGGATTAAATATCACGATAATACACAGATTAGAGAAGTCTCATATTTTTCTCAAGGAGTATTAAATGGTTTAAAGTTATCGGTCGATAAAAAAGGAAAGCTAAAAAAACAAGAGTTTTTTGTTAATGATCAGCATGATGGGGATCAATTATATTTTCACGATAATGGAAAAATAAGTATGAAAATTTCTTATGTTCATGGTATTCGTCATGGTCCATTTATTAAGTATTATAAAAACGGTAAGAAGCAAGAAACAGTTAAATATGTAAATAGCAAAAAACATGGTGTTGCAAACTGGTATTTTGATAATGAACAGATTAGTCTTCAGTACATCTATGATCAAGGTTTTATTGTTGATACAGCTTATGCTTACTATAAAGATGGTGTGTTAAAATCAACATCTTTTTATGTTAATAATATGCTAGATGGAGAGAAGATAATATATTATCCATCTGGTATTATTAAGCAAAAAGGATCTTTTTTGAAAGATCAAAAGCATGGTTTTTGGTATGAATATGACACACTAGGATATGAGTTAAATCGTATTAAATATAACAACGGATTGAAAAAATGAGAAATATAGGTATTGTGTGTTATCCTACTTTTGGTGGTAGTGGTATTGTGGCTTCTGAACTTGGAAAGGCATTATCGAGTAAATATGAAGTCCATTTTATAGCATATGAAAAGCCAGTAAGATTTGATAATGCACAGCCCAATATGTTTTATCACAAAGTAGATGTTCCGACATATCCTTTATTTGAATACCCTCCATATGAATTAGCACTGACAACTACTATTGTAGAGATTGTGGAAAGATTTAAATTAGATTTGATCCATGTGCATTATGCTATTCCACATGCTTATGCAGCAATTAATGCTCGAAAAATTTTAATTAAAAGGGGGATTAATTTACCTATTATTACAACTTTACATGGTACAGATATTACTTTAATTGGGAAAAGTCCATCTGTTGTTTCTGCAGTGAATTATGCTATTGAGGAATCTTCTTGTGTTACTGCAGTTTCCGAGAGTTTAAGATTAGATACTTTAAGATATTTTAATATCCAAAAAGACATTCATGTGATCCCAAATTTTATTTGTTTCAAATCGACCTCTTTTCCGGCAAGAAAAAATGACACAAAAATATTAACGCATATATCTAATTTTAGACCCGTTAAAAGGGTGCTAGATGTTATTGAAATTTTTGATAACATTCAACGTAAAATAGATTCCAAATTAATTATGATTGGAGATGGCCCTGATTTAGATGCTGCTAAAAGGTTAGTTACATTGAAAGGCTTAACCGAAAAAGTTAGTTTTTTAGGGAAAAGTAATAGAATTGAAGAGGTTCTTAAATTAACAGATTTATTTTTATTACCCTCTGAGTCTGAAAGTTTTGGCCTTGTTGCTCTTGAAGCCATGTCTTTTGGCGTTCCTGTATTAACCACTGCATCCGGTGGTATTGCGGAGCTTGTTTTGGATAAAAAAAATGGTTATGTCTGTAAGATCGCTGATATTCAAGATATGAGTGTCAAGTCAATTAAATTATTGTCAGATATAGCGACTCTAAAAGAAATGAGCCTTCAAGCTTATGAAACAGCAAAATTATATGATGTAAATAAAATTTTGCCTATGTATGAGCGTTGTTACATGAATCTTTTTAATTAATTAACCTCCCACTTTCTTAGTCTTATATCCTTCTTTATTTAAGATTTCAATGATTTTTTCTTGAATTCTACCTTGGAGTAAGATTTCGTTGTTTTTGACACTTCCTCCAATTCCAAGACAAGTTTTAATGTTTTTAGCGAGGATAGATAATTCCATCTGAGAGCCTTGAAAATCTCTAATAATTGTTACTCCTTTGCCTTTCCTTCCTTTTTTCTCAAAACAAACTGAAATCACAAATTCAGTGTGTTTATAATAATCCCCTTTTTCTGATTTATTTAAATCTAATTCTTTATTTGTCGAATATACTAATCCACCATTTTTCATTTTTTTAATCCTAATTCTTTAATTCGTTCTTCTAAAAATTGACCAGCAGTTATGTCTTCATATTGTTTCGGATTATCTTCAGTTATACAAGATGAAAGGCAGTTTAAGGACATTTCTGATCTAGGATGCATAAAAAATGGTATTGAGAATCTAGGTTTACTCCATTCTTCTTTTGGCGGGTTAACTACTTGATGGATAGATGAGTGTAGTTTATTGTTCGTGAATCTAGACATCATGTCCCCAATATTTACGACTACTTGATGAGGTAAGGCTGTTACGGGAATCCATTCGCCTTTTCTGTTTTGAACTTCTAGTCCAGATGCACTTGCTCCCATTAGAATAGTAATTAGATTAATATCTCCATGTGCAGCTGCTCTTACAGCTCCTTTTGGTTCAGTAGTGATAGGTGGGTAATGAATCGCTCTTAAAATGCTATTTCCACCTTTAACTTTACTGTCAAAATAATTCTCATCTAAATCAAGATGTAATGCTAGTGCTTTTAATATGTGTAAACCAGTGCTTTCCAAAATTGCAAACACTTTTCTTCCAATAATATTAAAATTAGGTAGTTCGTCACAATTTACATTCGGCTCATATTCATTTATCAATGGATCATCATTATCTAATTCTTGCCCAAAATGCCAAAATTCTTTCAAATCGGATTGTTGGTAGCCTTTAGCTTTCTCTCTTCCAAAGGAAATATATCCTCTTTGCCCATTTAATTCTGGTCTTTCATATTTCATTTTTTTGTCTAAGGGTAGATTAAAGAATTTCTGTACTTCTTCATATAGTTTTTCCTCTATAGATGCACGTAGGCCATAGTTTTTAAGAGATATGAATCCTACTTCTTCATAAGCTTTCCCTAATGTTTGAACAAATTTTTCTTTTTTTTCTAGATTATCACTTTTAAAGTCATTGAGATCAAGTGATGGAATTGTATAGCTCATATTTTTTTTCTAAATAATTTATTGATTATAACTGTAATTACCACAAAATTAAATATTAATTACATAATTTTGGTGCAAATGAACATTAATTATAATATATCCGGCTTTAAAGATCAATTTTTAATTGACCTTTATCGATCTATGTTAACTCCACGTATGATCGAGGAAAAGATGCTTCTTTTACTTCGTCAAGGGAAAATATCTAAGTGGTTTTCTGGCATTGGACAAGAAGCTATATCAGCTGCTGTAATAAATGCTTTAAAAGAGAATGAGTTTATTCTGCCAATGCATAGAAACTTAGGAATATTTACAGGAAGAGGAGTGTTATTTTCTCAGTTATTTTCTCAATTTCAAGGTAAAAAGAGTGGTTTTACAAATGGTCGAGATAGATCTTTTCATTTTGGATCAATTCCACACAATATAGTTGGAATGATTTCACATTTAGGCCCTCAAATGGGAGTTGCTAGTGGTATTGCATTGGCAAATTCTTTAAAAAAAAATAATCAAATTTGTGTTGTTTTTTCGGGTGATGGTGGTACTAGTGAAGGTGATTTTCATGAAGCGTTAAATGTAGCATCAGTTTGGTCTTTGCCTGTAATTTTTTTAATTGAAAATAATGGATATGGATTATCTACACCTACCAATGAACAGTATAATTGTACTAATTTATCTGATCGAGCTATTGGTTATGGTATCTCTGGTTATACGGTTGATGGTAATAATGTATTAGCTGTATTTAAAAAAATTAATGATTTAGCAATTAAAATCAGGAAGAAGCCTCAGCCCGTTTTATTAGAATGTAAAACATTTAGGATGCGTGGACATGAGGAAGCTTCAGGTGTTAAATATGTTCCTAAAGAATTGTTAGATCAGTGGTCTTTAAAGGACCCTCTCAATAATTTTGAACAATTTTTATTAGATAAAAAAATATTAAATCAAAATTTACTAGATGCAATGAGGCAGGAAATTCAAAATCAAATAGATAATGGATTAGCTGATGCGTTTGAGGAAGAGGAAATTGAGGGGGATGAAAAATTTGAATTAAATAGTGTTTTTCAGGATTGGACCTTTAAGTCTTTCGATCCTTCTACGGAAACTAAAAATATGCGTTTTGTTGATGCAATTTCTTCTGGATTATTTGAAGGGATGCAAAAACATGATAATTTAATTTTTATGGGTCAAGATGTTGCTGATTATGGTGGGGTTTTTAAAATATCGGAGGGTTTTTTAAACACATTTGGAAAAGAACGAGTTAGGAATACTCCGATTTGTGAATCTATTATATTAAGTATGGCTTTGGGGTTGTCTATTGGTGGCTATAAAAGTATTGTCGAAATGCAATTTGGAGATTTTGTGAGTAGTGGATTTAATGCAGTTGTCAATAATCTAGCAAAATCATATTATCGTTGGGGACAATGTTCAGATGTCGTTGTGCGTATGCCTTGTGGTGGTGGAGTTGGTGCAGGGCCATTTCATTCTCAAACAAATGAAGCTTGGTTTACTCACACTCCAGGACTTAAAGTCGTATATCCCGCTTTCCCAAATGATGCAAAAGGATTGCTGTTGAGCGCTATTGAAGATCCTAATCCTGTAATGTTTTTTGAGCATAAGGCTTTATATAGAAGCACATCTAATGAAGTCCCTGATGGGTATTATAATATTGAGCTTGGTAAAGCGAATTTATTAACTTCAGGTACAGATTTAAGTATTATTACATATGGGATGGGGGTGCATTGGGCTTTAGATTTCATTAAGAATAATGATCAGATATCTATTGATCTTTTAGATTTAAGAACTTTGATTCCTCTTGATCTTGAGTCTATAAAAAAAACCGTGATTAAAACTGGAAAAGTATTGATACTTCATGAAGATGCGAATATTGGTGGTTTTGGAGCCGATATATCATCTTTTATTGCCAAAGAGTTATTTGAGTATTTAGATGCCCCTATATATAGGGTTTCTAGTTTAGATACGCCGATTCCATTTGCAGCTGATCTAGAAAAAAAATATTTAGCAAATCATAGATTGAAAGATGAAATACTCAGCTTATACGCTTATTAATTTTTGTTGTTGTAGCCACATGATTATATTCCACAAGAAAATTAAAAATATATAAAACACTTCGGCTACTCCGTAGCTAGGAAATGGAATCAATAATAGCGATGAAAGAAGCATTAGGCTGCCTATAGATACAGAAAAAAGGCCTTTTCGCACGTATGATAATGATCTCACAATTCCAAAAGAAAATATAAAGAAATTGTAAGTCAAGAAAAAAAACAATGCTGGAATTTGATGGAATGGGCCAAAATTCATAGGTATAACACCAGTAAAGAATAGGCATATACTTGCTATTCCTAGTATTATTTTAAGGGTAAAATTATATTTTTGATTTTTTATTAATTTTCTAATTATAGTAATACCATTCCAAAATATTGCTATAGAAAATATTATGAGCGAAAAAAGAAAAATAAAAGAAGTATTCTTTAAGATTCCAAAATATGAAATAGGATGAATTCTTGGGTCAAACTCAGGAAAGAGAGATATGCATATTAATGGTGAGAAAATACCAACCAAGATAGAGGAAATCAGGTATATCTTTCTAATTTTTTTAATTGTTCCTCTATTCATGGTTTAAGAAGAATTATTGATTCCTGTCATAGTTAATTTAATAATCTTTTCTTCTTTTTTAATAGCTTTTTCTTGTATGTTTTTGGCTATTGTTAATAATCTATTTCTATCCTTAATATCCGTATAGTCTTTGGAATTTATAACAACATTTAAATATGCGCCAATAACTGCAGTTCTTGCACATAATGCCGCCACCCCGACATCACTAATTGAATTTGGGTTTCCTTTTTTGACTAGTGTCTCGATCAAATCCATTGATTCAAGACTAATTTTCATCACCTGGAGTGGTATTTCAATTGCATTTAATGTTGCGTTTTGAATTTCTGCTTGTTTCAAGTCCTCTTCTTCTTTAGTTGTTGACTTTAATCTAAAAGCGCTTATAATAGCATTAAATGCTTCTGTGTCTTTATCTACGAGTTTTTCTAGTTCTGATATATATTCTTGTCCTTTTTCGGCTAACATAGAGAATTTTTCCCATTTTTCATCCCAACCCCTTTTATGTGCAGATAAGTTTGCTACCATTGTAGCTAAAGCAGCTCCAAGACCACCTATATATGCAGAAATTGATCCACCACCTGGCGCTGGGCTTTCAGAAGCAGTTTCTTGTAAAAAACTTGTTAGTGAAAGATTGCATAATAGATTGGGTGTTTCTTTGATCCTGTATTCAATGATTTTTTCATTTGGGTTAAATGGTTGAATTTCATCTAGTCCCATTGTTTTTCTTGCAATTTTAATAATTTCTTTTTCTGAGATTCCTATCGATCTTTTCTGTTTCTTAAGAAAGTATTTACCCGCATCTAGCATTGATTTTAATGGAATTAATCCCACTAATTCAGAGCCAGTTACTCTGATACCTCGTTTCGATGCCTTATGACATACTTCATCAAATACTATATGAATTGGTGTTTTTTCAATATTTGTTAAATTCATAGATATTTGCGTAATACCATATTCTTCTATAAACCAACCAATCGCTTTTACATGTTTTAGTGTACCAGGCTTCCAAATTGTGTTTCCATTTTTGTCTTTTAGTATTTCTCCAGTCAATGAATTCCCTTTTCTTGCTATCCTGCCTTTTTCTCTTATGTCAAAAGCGATAGCATTTGCTCTTCTAGTTGATGTTGTGTTCAAATTAATATTGTATGCTATAAGAAAATCTCGTGCGCCTATTACTGTCGCACCTGTTTTTTTTATTCTATTAAAATCTATTAGGCCAAAGTCTGGCTTCCATTTCGGATCTATCATCTTATTTTTTAGACCTTCATATTCACCTTCTCTTATATCAGCTAAGTTTTTTCTGTATCCTTTTTGTGCTGAGTGTTCATATAAATATGTTGGAATACTTAATTCTTTACTAACCTTTTCTGCTAATTTTTTAGAGTATTTAATTGCTTCATCCATTGAGATGTTAGAAATTGGGATCAATGGGCATACATCGGTTGCACCCATTCGAGGATGTTCACCTTGGTGTTGTTCCATATTAATTAACTCAGATGCTTTTTTTATTAATTTAAAAGCCCCTTCTATTACTGATTCGGGATCTCCTACAAAGGTTACGACAGTTCTATTTGTCGCTTTTCCCGGATCAACATTGAGTAATGTCACGCCTGGTGTATTTTCGACTTCATTAACAATACTTTGAATTATTTCAGAATTTCTTCCTTCTGAAAAATTGGGAACGCACTCAAGTAATTGGGTATTCATGGATTATATTAGCGATGTAGGAATACGCTTCCGGTATTTATAATTGTAGCATTATTAGGCAACTCTGTTATGCTATTTATTTCCTCTAATAAGGGATGCAGGATATATTCTATTTTATAAAAATATGGTCCTTCTTTACATTCTTTTCCATTTTGTAATTTGCCATCCCAAGGATGATTGTTATATTCTGATTGCCAAATTTCACGTCCTAGGCGATTAAAAATAGTTAGTTGATAAATGGTCGCATCACATGTTGGCCAAAATTTATCATCATTTTCAAAATTTCGATTTTCTTCATTCATTCCGGGTTCTGGGAAGTAATCACTAAATCCATCATCATTCGGTGTAAAAATATAAAACTCATTATTTGTTGTTCCAATTCCGTCTTCATCAATCCATTCTTTTCTAGTAAACGGTTCCCACTGGCATGATTCACACTCTTCATATCCTTCGTAAATGGTAATTGTTAGCCAATTTGATTCTTCATCAGACCCATTTAATTCTGTGCAGTGGTTTGATACTGTAAAATAGAAAGTGTTTTCATCATTGACAATGTAATTAGTTGTCTGAATATCTAAAAAGTTACTAGGATTAGGTGTTGGTTCTATGAGTTCATTGTTTAAATACCATTGAATTGATGTTGTGCCATTATCAAAGCCAGATCCTAAGCCACTAGCTTCAAGTTCTATTAAATTTTGTTCACAGAGTACAATTTGCTCATCAGTATTGAAATTTCCAGCTAGAATGACAGGATTCGGTGTCTCATCGAATTGTATATTAAAGACACATATGTCTGGATCTGTGTCTTCTGCAAGGAACCCAGTAAAAGTTACTGTCACTTGACTTAGCCCTTCCAAGCATGGGTCATTTGAATCAATAGATAGAAAAAATTGATTTCCTACCCAATCCCAATCTTCACATTCCCCTCCATTATTTGTTTCATATTCCCAAGTTGCATCAATATATTCTTCAGGTGCCCAGATGGTATCTGTGCTATTTTCACAATATAATAGTGTAATTTCATCATCTACAATTTCGTATCCATCTTCTTCGATGTCTTGATAAATCCACGAGCAACTATTCTGAGATTTTGATAGTTGAATAATAAAAAAAGGAATTATGTATATAAAAAAATGATGCCAATTAATTTTTGTCATAATGCTACTTTAGTGAAACCTAATATACAAACTTAATAATTTGTTTGAGAATCGTAATAAATTTTGCCATTAATTATAACTTTTTCTATATTATTCTCACCCATAGAGTATGGTATATAGTTGATTGATGGAATTTGTTTAGTAATGGTCAAATTCGCTATCTTACCTTTTTGAATCGTGCCGAGTTTTTTCTCTAAACCCATAGCATATGCGCCATTAATTGTAGACGCATTAATGGCTTCTATAGGCCTCAATTTCATTTTGATACATGCTAAAGAGATGGTTAAGGCCATATTTCCTGATGGACATGATCCAGGATTAAAGTCTGTGGCAAGTGCAATAGGTAGTCCAGCATCAATCATGTTTCTAGCAGGAGGGTAATTTAGGCCTAAAAAGAATGCAGTTCCAGGTAGTAAGGTAGGCATCGTTTTAGATGCTTTTAGTGTCTCGATTTGTTTATTTGATGTACATTCTAAGTGATCTACTGAAAGTGCTCCCATTTTTACGCCTACTTCTATTCCTCCTGAAAAATCTAATTCATTTGCATGTATTTTAGGGGTGAGTCCATGTTTTTTTCCTGCATGCAATATTTTTTCAGTTTCTTGTGCTGAAAAGAAACCTTTATCACAAAACACATCGATGTAGTCCGCTAAATTATTTTTAGATACTTCAGGAATCATTTCATTAATTATGGTTGATATATATTGTTCTTTTGTTTGTCCTTTTGGCACAGCATGTGCACCTAAAAAAGTGGATTTTATAGGTATAGGGTATTTTTCTTTAAGTCTTTTTATTACTCTTAACATTTTTAGCTCATTCTTGGTGTCTAATCCATATCCACTTTTTATTTCTAATGCGCCTGTTCCTAACTTAATAACTTGATCAACTCTTTTTTCACTTTCATTATATAGGTCATCTTCATTTGTTTGAGCAAGTCTTTCAGCGGAATTTAATATTCCCCCACCTCTTTTTGCAATTTCCTCATATGATAGTCCATTAATTTTATCTAAAAACTCTGTTTCTCTACTCCCTGCATAAACAATGTGTGTATGGCTGTCACACCATGAAGGTAAAACAATGCCATTATTTGCATCTATTATTTCTGTTTCGTTCCAATCTTCCACTCCTTTCCAATTATCCATATTTCCAAAATCTATTATCGTCTCATCTTCTATTATAATCCATCCGTCTTTAATAGATGATATTTTATTTAGTTCGGCTCCACATTTGTAATTTATTATTTGATTATCTACAACGCCAACTATTTCCTTTATGTTTTTTATGATTTTTTTCATGTTATTATACAAATAATTATAATGCAAATTAAGTGAATATATAATGATTAATGAAATTGATATATTTGTTTAATTATGTCATCATCAATAGGTCACTTATTTAAATTAACTACATTTGGCGAATCTCATGGTCCTGCTGTTGGTGGTATTATTGATGGCTGCCCCTCTGGTTTAAAATTAAATGTTGTTAAAATTCAACAGTTTTTAAATAGGCGGAAACCTAGTGCGAGTTTTATTAGTACTGATAGAGATGAGGATGATCAGGTTGAATTTTTATCCGGTATTATTGATGGTGTGACTCTTGGTACTCCCATTGGATTTCTCATTAAAAATAAAGATGCTAGATCTAGTGATTATAATAATTTAAAAGATGTTTTTCGGCCTTCTCATGCAGATTTTACATACGAAAAAAAATATGGATTACGTGATTATAGGGGAGGGGGTAGGTCTTCTGCTAGAGAAACAGTTAATTGGGTTGTCGGTGGAGCGATTGCATCACAAATTCTGTTACAGAAAGGGATCACTGTTACATCTTATGTTTCATCAGTAGGTCATATTGATGTTGGGGCAGATTATTTAGATGTAGATTCGGATTTGATTTATAGTAATGTAATACGTTGCCCTATTTCAGAAAAGGCTAATGAAATGGAGCAGCTGATTAAAAGTTGTAAAGCAAATGGCGATACGGTTGGTGGCTGTATATCTACTGTCATAAAAGGAGTCCCTTTTGGCTTAGGGGAGCCTGTTTTTCATAAACTCCAGTCCGCTATTGCATCTTCAATTTTAAATATTAATACCTGTAAAGGTGTTGAATTTGGTTTGGGGTTTGATTATTCTAGAAAAAGGGGGTCTGAAGGAAATGACTTGTTTTGTGTTAAATCAGGCGTGGTGGGGACCACAACAAATCACTCAGGTGGTATTGTTGGGGGCATTAGTAATGGTCAAGATATATGTTTTAGATCAGCTTTTAAGCCTGTTTCTAGTCTTTTTATGGAGCAGAGATCTATTAATAATAAATTAAAGGATGTGACAATTAAGCCTTCTGGGAGACATGACGCTTGTGTACTGCCAAGAGCGGTGCCTATAGTGGATGCTATGACAGCAATGATTATATTAGATTATTATTTATTAAATAAAACAACAAAAATATCCGATTTATGAAAAAATTAAGTTTGCACTGGAAAATTATTATTGGTATGTTTTTAGGTGTTATTTGGTCTATTTTATCAAGTTTTTTTGGCTTGTCTTCTTTTACTATTAATTGGATTAGTCCTTTTGGAGATATTTTTATAAGCTTATTGAAATTAATTGCTATCCCCTTAGTTCTTTTCTCTGTTATTAAGGGTATTTCTAGTATTTCAAATATATCCTTATTGGGTCGGATGGGGTTTAAGACATTAGGTGCTTATCTTTTAACTACAATATTATCTGTTTCGATTGGCCTTTGCATAGTGAATCTTGTAAAGCCGGGTGAAAAAATTTCACTATCTCAGCGTCAAGAAAATAATTTAGCATATGAAAAATGGAAAAATGGTGAGAATTTAACTGTAAGCTCTTCTGAACTTAATTCTCAAAACAAATTGTCTGATGAAAAACTTAAAAAAATTAAAAATGATGTTGATCGCCAAAAAAACAATAGTCCTTTGCAATTTATAGTTGATATGGTGCCATCAAATATTTTTGAATCTTTAGCAGATAATAAATCGATGTTGAAGATTATATTTTTTGCTGTATTCTTTGGGATTACTCTTGTGTTAATACCAAAGAAAGAGGCTAGTGTTATTATTGGTCTTGTTGATTCTTTTAATAGTGTATTTTTAAAAATGGTTGATATTGTGATGTGGGGTGCTCCATATTTTGTATTCGCGCTATTAGCTGGTGTTATATCAAAATTAGCTGGTGATAATCCGGTAGGTGTTTTGGAGATTTTTAAGGGTCTAGGAATCTATTCCTTAGTTGTTTTAGGTGGGCTTGGTGCTATGGTGTTCTTGATTTATCCTGCTATTATGTATTTATTCACTAAAAAGACGTATTCTCATTTTTTTCAATCTATTGCTTCTGCCCAAATGCTTGCATTTTCTACTTCCTCTAGCGCTGCAACTTTACCTGTAACTATGGATTGTGTCAATAAAAATCTAGGAGTGTCTACTAAAGTGTCTGGTTTTGTTTTGCCTATTGGTGCAACAGTTAATATGGATGGGACAAGTCTGTATCAGGCAGTTGCAGTTGTTTTCTTAGCTCAAATGCATATGGTTGACCTTACTGTTAGTCAGCAATTATTAATTGTCTTTACTGCAACTATGGCCTCAATAGGGTCTGCCGCAGTGCCTAGTGCAGGTCTTATCATGTTAATTATAGTATTAGACTCAGTCGGTTTAAATCCTGCATGGATAAGTATTATCTTTCCAGTAGATAGAATTCTAGATATGTGTAGAACAGTTGTCAATGTAACAGGAGATGCAACTGTATGCTCAGTTGTTGAAAGCTTGGAAAATTAGCTTGATTGTCTTTTTTGTTTAATTCGAGCGCTTTTACCTGTTCGTTGTCTCATGTAAAATATCCGAGCTCTTCGTACTTTACCGTGTTTATTGATTTCAATCTTTTCAATTCCGGGTGAATTTATAGGAAATACTCTTTCTACTCCAATTCCATTAGACATTTTGCGAATAGTAAATGTTTCTGTTAATCCAGTTCCTTTTCGTTGAATCACATCGCCTTTAAAAAACTGTGTCCTTTCTTTTTCACCCTCTTTAATTTTGTAAAAAACTGTAATTGTATCTCCAGCTTTGAAGTTTGGGTGATCTTTTTTTGTAATTAAACTACTTTCTATTTGACTTCTTAGTAAATTCATGATACATACATTTATGGGTTTGCAAAATTAAGGATCTTTTTATGATTCGCAAGAAAAAAAATGCCAATTTATTTTTTATTTAACAAATCTGGTCTTTGTTGTTTTGTTTTCTGATAGGATTCATTATCTCTCCACTCCGCAATTTTCTTATCATTCCCTGATAAAAGTACTTCAGGAACTTTGTTTCCTCTAAAATCCGAAGGCCTTGTGTATATGGGGGGTGCTAGAAGGTTGTCTTGAAATGAGTCTGATAATGCGCATGTTGAATTGCTCATACTTCCAGGCAATAATCTAATTATACAATCACATAGTACAAGTGCTGGCAATTCTCCACCTGTCATGACATAATCACCAATAGATATTTCTTTATCTATCAGGATATCTCTTATTCTTTGGTCAATTCCTTCATAGCGTCCGCATAGAATAATAATATTTTTTTCTTGAGAAAGCTGATTACATGTTTTTTGAGTTAATTTTTCGCCATCAGGTGTCATGAAAATCACTGTATCGTATTTTCTTTCTTTCTGTAGTGTCTCAATGCAGTTTGCTATTGGTTCAATCATTAATACCATTCCACCACCACCACCATATGAATAATCATCAATTTGGTTTTTGCTATTTGTAGCATAGTCTCTTAGGTCATGAATGTGAATTTCAACTATTTTTTTTTCAATTGCTTTTGCTAAAATGGATGTTGTAAATGGTGCTTTTAGTAAGTGCGGTAGGGATGATAAAATATCAATTCTCATAGGTCTCAAAATTAAATAATATTTTCAAATAAATTCAATTTACTTTATTGTTTTTTTTTGAAAAATGGGCATTGACATTATGTCATGCTCTTATTGTAAAATACTCTTTTTCAGTAAATTAGATAATCTAATGTAAACATGAGATTAATATATGGTTGTTGTAAAATAAAAAAAAAATAAATTTTACATATTTTATTTTTTTAATACTTTTTTTACAAATTATATGTAGAATGCAAGCTATGTTTAATTGGGTTTTCATTATATGAAATGGGCACTAATTATATAAGCTTATTTTCATAACATTATAATGATTGGTAGTGGGATTTCTATATCTTTGCCATTAAAAAAATATCATGAAAAATTATATTTATTTCATTTTAGCTTTAATAATTTTAATGACTAGCTGTGAACAAAACAGTTATTCTCCCAATGGAATCATTGTTAATAATTCTGTAAACTCTAGTGTTAATCTATTTGAAGAAGCTATTTCAAATAGGACACAAACATTGGTATTCCCTGCAAATACAGGTACTGTATGTAAATTTTCTGATGAGGGTGTACAAATTTGCCTAGAGACGGACTGTTTTCTTTTAAACGGTGAGCCTGTTGCTAGTGGCGATATTATATTAGAATATATTGAGATTTTTGATAAAGGTGATATGGTTGTTACTAATAAGGCAACCACTGATGCTGGAACTGGTGAAATGTTAATATCGGGTGGCGAATTTTATGTACAAGCTTATATGAATGGTTCTGAATTATCTATTTCCACAAATTGTGATTGGGCTGGTTTGCTAAATATCGATCCTAATTTAACTGGTGGTATAGATTGGGAAATGGATATGTGGATGGGTGATATTAATGAAGATGGAAACTTAAACTGGAGCCCTGTTATTGATCCAAATTTTGGAGATACGATTAATGTTGTTAATTGCTCATTTCAAGATGAAGTATGTCAATACACTTTACCATTTTTATGGGGTTGGCATAATTGTGATGTTTTTTATAGTTGGCCTTCTCCTAAAACAACTGTCACGGTTAATATTCCAAGTGAATATGATGGCAGTAATTCTCAGGTATTTATTTTATATGATGCTGAAGATGGGGGGGTAGCTTACTTTAATTATGGAGGGGCGAATTTTTTTCAATCTTATGACTCTACAATTCCTGTCGGTATGGATGCTCATATTCTTTTTGTATTAGCCTATGGTAATGGATCGTTTAGTTATGCAATAGAGAGTTTGACTATTGAGGCAGGTCAAGTAATTACTTTTTCTTCGATGGATTTAGAAACAGCTACAGAGTCTGAAATGGTAGACCTTATTAATCTATTGCCATAAATTGCTTATCCTAAAAAGAAGAATATAACCACTTTTTTTCAATTGCTTAGTAAATACAGTAGTTAAGTAGTATTCTTATAAGTGTATTACTTCTCCGTAAGCATCTGCCGTAGCTTCCATGACCGCTTCACTCATTGTTGGATGTGGATGAACACTTTTTAAAATTTCGTGAGCAGTTGTTTCTAATTTTTTTGCTGCTACAATTTCAGCTATCATTTCAGTTACGTTGTATCCTATCATGTGAGCTCCTAGAAGTTCACCATATTTCGCATCATAAATTATTTTAACAAAGCCTTCTTTGTGACCTGCCGCACTTGCCTTTCCTGATGCAGAAAAAGGAAATTTTCCAATTTTTAACTCATATCCTTTTTCTTTTGCTTTCGCTTCAGTTAGTCCAACGGATGCAATTTCTGGCGAACAATATGTACAGCCCGGTATATTATGATAATCTATTGGTTCTGGATTTTGACCTGCTATTTTTTCTATACATATTATTCCTTCTGCAGAAGCTACATGAGCTAGAGCAGGTCCCGGGATAACATCTCCAATGGCATAATATCCAGGAATATTAGTTTGATAGTAACTATCTACAATAATTTTTCTGCCTTCTGTAGCTATTTTTAAGCCCTCTAAGCCGATGTTTTCAATATTTGGAGTAATTCCAACTGCTGACAAGATAATGTCCGCATTGAGCTTACTTTCTCCTTTTTTTGTTTTAATTGTAGCAGTAATTCCTTTATTTTTTTCTTCAATTTTATCTATACTAGATTCTGTTAATATCTTAACTCCTTTCTTTTTGAGATTTTTTTCTAATTCTTTAGAGACATCGATATCTTCATTTGGGACTATTTCAGGTAAGTATTCAACTAAAGTTACCTCCGATCCCATAGCATTATAGAAATATGCAAATTCAACACCAATAGCACCAGAGCCGACAATAATCATAGATTTAGGCAATGTATTTAAACTTAATGCTTCTCTGTAGCCAATAATATTTTTCCCATTTTGTTTTAAGTTAGGAAGCTGTCTTGATCTTGCTCCTGTTGAAATAATAATATGTTTAGCAGAATAGCTAGTCTCTTTTTTATTACCATCGATCACTTTGACAGTTTTATTGCTATCTAATTTTGCAAATCCATTAATGACAGTAATTTTATTTTTTTTCATTAAAAAGTTAATACCTTTACTCATATTGGCTGCAGTATCTCTACTTCGATTAATAACATCTGTAAAATTTAATTTATAGTCATTAATACTAATTCCAAAATCTGATGCATGTTGAATATATTCAAAGACCTGTGCACTTTTTAAAAGAGCTTTAGTAGGAATACATCCCCAGTTTAAGCAAATGCCACCTAGGCTTTCTTTTTCTACAATGGCTGTTTTAAATCCTAACTGTGACGCCCTGATAGCAGCCACATATCCTCCCGGACCACTTCCGATGATAATTATATCAAAATTCATATTATTTTATTTAAGTTTTATCAAAGATAATTATTTACAAATTGCGATTGCAGATATTTCTACATTTACATTTTTAGGGAGCGCTTTCACCTCTATTGTTTCTCTAGCAGGATACGGCTCCTTAAAATATTCCCCATAAATTTCATTAACATCATTAAATTTCTTCATATTTGATAAGAAAATACTACATTTCACAATATGATCAAATGTACAAGATGATTCTAATAAAATTGATTTAATATTTTCCATTACCATTCTAGTTTCTTCTTTGATATTGTCATTAACCAACAAGTTTGTTTCTGGGTTGACACCTATTTGTCCAGATATAAATAATAAGCTATCTATTTTAATAGCTTGACTATATGGTCCAATTGGCTTGGGAGCATTATTTGATGATATTTTTCTTTTCATAGAGAAAGTTTTTCGAAATTTACAAAATATATGAAATTACTGATAATTGACAATTATGATTCTTTCACATTTAATTTAAAACATATTTGTGAACCATATGTATCATTTGTAGATGTACTACGTAATGATTGTATTAATATTCCTAATCTAATTAAATACGATAAAATTATTCTTTCTCCAGGGCCTGGTTTACCAAAAAATGCTGGTTGCACGATCGACGTTATTAAATATTATGCTGATAAAATTCCAATTTTAGGTATTTGTTTAGGGGCACAGGCAATAGCAGTTTCATATGGATTGGATTTGTATAATCTTCAAAAAGTAATGCATGGTAAAAAATCGGATGTTAGGATATTGGACAAAAATGATATAATTTACAGAGATATAAATCACACCTTAACAGTTGGGCGGTATCATTCTTGGGCTATTGCAATAAAGCAAGAAAATCAATTTAAAATCACTGCTGTAGATCAAGAAAATACGGTAATGTCATTTACTCATAAAGTTTATCCGCTTATAGGGATTCAGTACCATCCAGAATCTATTTTAACTAACTATGGTAATATGATATTAAAAAATTGGATAACTTCTTAATAATCATAAAAATCTCTTTTTTTAGTTAGTTTTAAGTCTTGAAGAATTGCAGATTTTACTCTAATTACTAGATTGTAGCTTCTATGGAAACCTATGGGTATCCAATTAAATGTCATTTCCCAACAATGTAAATCTCTATAAATATCAATAGAGGTATATGTGAAATCTTTGTTTTTTAAATCATATCCAGATCTAAATCCAACTTTCCATTTTTCTGTAATATTTAGATCTCCATTGAAATTAATTGATTGTGTTATTTCTGATTCGATAGTAGGTTTATAATATGAAAAATTATAATAAAACTTTAAAGACCAAGGTACTGAAAAGTCCACGAAATTATCAATATTCTCATTGATATAATCTAGTTCTTCTTCATTAACTAAATGAGACTCTTTTTTCTTTTTCGGATTGGTTAAATCTAATCCAACATCAAACTGAAAATTAGTTAATCTGCCAATTTTACCAGATTGTAATAAAAATTCATCTATTCTTATATTATCCTCATTAAGTTTATACGGATCAATGGTACTTCTTGATTTAAAATCTATTTTATCAAATAACTTGGTTCTTAAATTAATATCAAATTGTCCCATTTTGAAATTTTCTACTGTATTATCATAATATCCACTGATGCTGAGATTCTCAATTAATTTAATCTTTTTTTCTTCCCCCTGATTCTGTATTTTCATTTCAAGGTTATTGTTTAGATTGAAACTTAATCTACTTTGCTTATTAGCAGTTGAAGTACTATAGATACCTATAAGATTAGTAAATTCTTCTTTTGACCAATCAGGTTTATAATTGTAACTTATTGATGGAGTTAATACATGCCTAAATTGTTTTTTTTGAGTATTAAAAAAACCATAGATTTTTGTATTAAATTGGGTAGAGTATTGGAATTCTCGTATTGCCCATATTCCGCTCAATGTATCATTTGATTCTTCATTGAATTTTTTAAAAAACCATTTTTCATTATACCTAATTGTTGGACTTACATTAATATATTTCAGTAAATTGAATGATGTGGAAACAGGAATAGAATGCTGTAAGCCACCTTCCAAGTTAGCAGATATATCCTTAAATAATAAGCTATCAGGAGCAGAGAGTATATTTTTTGTATTTGTGTTGTAGTTGATTCCTAAATTTTTTAACCAATCTTGATTTGTTTTATTCTGAAATGGAAATATACGATTTATAGTAAATGTTAACTCTGGTATAGTTAAATCTACTTGTTTGGTGATTGTATTTTGATTATGCCTTAAATTAATTGATAAATTATAAGGTTTATTATCCCAATTTCTTTGAAAGGATATATTTGATGTTAAAGTATTGGTTAAATAATCAGCATTATATGAATTATTTCGCATGTATGAACTTGTGCCTAAATTAACTGAAGCAGAAAATTGATTATTTGGATGTGCTTTTGAACTTTGTTTATGTGTCCACGTAATCTTAAAGTCTTTTGATAAACTATAATCATTTCTTCCAATTTCTCCCATTTTTGTATTTGCTAAATTAATTTTAAAAGCCCCACTAAACTTATATCTTTTTTTATACTCAGAGAACATGTTTAACCTCCAACTACCTCTAGTATAGATATCACCTGTGATAGATAAATTTATGTTATCGTTGATACTGAAATGATACCCTAATCCACGTAAGTTGTAGCCAAGATTAGCTGATTCTCCGTATGTTGGTAATATAAAACCTGAAGATCTTGTGTTCTCAAGTGGAAATATTCCGAAAGGAATAAATAATGGTGTTGGGATATCATTTAACACTAAATTTGCAGGTCCACTAATAATTTTCTCGCTAGTGATTAGTTTTAATTTTTTCGCATTAATAAAGAAGTGAGGCTCTCCAAGCGAACAGGTTGTATATTGGCCATTTTTTAAATAGTATATTTTTTCATTTTCTTTTTTTATTTCTTGACCATGTAAATATCCACCATCTTCTTCTGTTAGGAGTTTTTTTATTTTTGCTTTTTTTGATTTATAATTATATCTAATTGTATCTGCATAGTAAATATTTCCGTTCTCTTTTAAAATAGGTTTTTGTACGTAATTCTTGATAGAATCTTGAATACCTTTTGCAACGATGATGTTAGTAGTAAAATCGATTAATATGAAGCCGGCATTAACTTCGGTGTTTTTATAATGTACTTGTGCATCTTTATATAGAAATACTTTTTCATTTTTCAAATCATAAATAATAGAATCACTGGCAAAATATGTAATTGATTCTGTTCCTAAACTTTCAGACGGTAACATTGTGTCTTGTGAATATGTTAGATTCAAAGAAAAAAGTACTAAAAATGCTGTTATTTTATGAAATTTTAAATTCAGGATTCCTAACTTTTATTTATATTGATCGAATTAACGCAATATTTTTATATGTGAAACGATTAATTTCAATATTTCTTACACTTATTGTTGTTCATAGTTTTTATTCTTTACCAGCTCAAAATACCAATTTAGGTTTAAAAAAGATTGTTATTGATCCGGGGCATGGGGGTAAAGATCCGGGGACTTTAGGAACCGGTAGATACAAACAAGCAGAAAAAGATGTGGTCCTTGATGTATCTATAATGTTAGGTGAGTATTTAAAATCAGAATTTAACGATATAGAAATTGTTTATACGCGCGATTCAGATGAATTTATCAAATTATCAGAAAGAACAAGAATTGCAAATGAAGCAAAAGCAGATTTATTTGTTTCTATACATTGTGATGCGTTTCATGATCAATCTGTTTACGGCTCGTCTACATATGTTATGGGGATGCATAAAACTGCTAGTAATTTAAATGTTGCAATTCGTGAAAACTCATCTATTTTAATGGAAAATGATTATAAAGTTAATTATGAGGGTTTTAACCCATCAGAACCAGAATCGTACATTGCATTATCTATGTATCAATCATCTTATTTAGCTAATAGTTTATTAATTGCAACTAAAATACAAAGTCAGTTTAAAAATCGTGTCAATCGTAAAGATAGAGGGGTAAAACAAGCAGGTTTCCTTGTGTTAAGCCGAGCAACTATGCCTAGTGTATTAATTGAATTAGGTTTTTTAACTAATAATATTGAAGAAGATTTTTTGAATTCATCGCAGGGCAAAACATATATGGCTTCAGCTATTTTTAGGGCCATTAAAGAATATAAAATAGAATTAGAAGAGTTAATTCTCGATAGTCAAATTAATAGTGTAGATAATGAAATATTTTATAGTATTCAATTTTTATCCTCATTGTCACCTGTGAGTATTAACGATTTAGTTATTCAAAACAGACATTTAATTCATGAGTTTAATGTTGATGGCAAATATCAATATTCTTACGGTAAAGTAAAGAGTTTAGAGCAAGTGAATTTATTAAAGAATGAATTAGTGATGTATGGTTTTAAAGACTGCTTTACTATAGCTATATTGAATGGAAAAAAAATGTCCTTATCAGATGCATTATCAATTTTAAACTAATTTTCTTATCTTTTAAACATAAAATGATTTAAGTTTTGAATAAATCCAAAGAATTATTAATAGGTCTTTTTACATGTCTACTTCTTGGCGTGTTATATTGGGGTGTAAACTTTTTAAAGGGCGAGAATCTTTTTTCTGATAAAAGATTCTTTTATGCATTATATGATAATGTAGATGGTTTAACTATTTCTCGTCCTGTAACTGTGAATGGCTTTAAAGTTGGTCAGGTTTCAAATATTAATTTTACATCTCAAAAAGAAGGAAATTTAATTGTTGAGGTTGCTATTGAAGAAGATCTGCCTTTTTCAAACAATTCTTGTTTAGAAATTTATGATTCTGATCTTTTGGGAGCTAAATCTTTAGAATTGAAAATACTTGATGGAGCTACACTTGCACTGAGTGGGGATACTTTATCAGGATCCATTGCCCATGGATTAACCAGTGAGGTTAGTGAGCAATTTGGATCTGTTAAGGTTGGTTTGGATCAAGTTATTGTTTCATTTAATAAAGTATTAACTGAAGTTCAATATTTATCTAATACGGCTAATCGCATGTTATTAGCTAATGAGAAAAAATTGGAACAAAGTATTAATAGCATTGAATCTATTGCCTCTGTAGTAGAGACTCAATCAGCGAATGTGAAAGATATTATATCTAATTTATCAACATTTACTGATAGCTTAAAAGAAGTTGATGTAATATCTCTTGGAGATCAAATCCTATCTATATCTGATCAAATTGAATTGTTATTAATTCAATTAAATAGTGGTGATGGGAGTTTATCAAAATTCTTATATGAAGATTCTATTTATAGTGATATGTCTATTACTATTAATACTTTGGATAGATTATTGTATGATATTCAAGAAAATCCAAAAAAATATATTAATCTATCTCTGTGGGGGGGAGATAAAAAATCTAATAAATAAAATTATTCATTAGTTTATGTTTTCACTAAGTAACTCAGTTTTTCTCATTATTTTTTTACTTAGCTCTCTTTTATTTTACAAGAATTTCCGCAAAATTATTAGAAATATCAAGCTTGGAGGGGATGCTGGTGTCTTTGAAAATAAAAGAGAAAGATGGAGAAATGTTTTATTTATTGCATTTGGTCAAAAAAAAATGTTTAAAAAACCTCTTGTCGCTATATTACACTTAGTAGTTTATCTAGGGTTTGTTATTATCAATATAGAAATTATAGAGATTATATTAGATGGTATTTTAGGAACTCATCGAATTTTATTTTCGCCAAAATGGAGTAGTTTATATAATTTCTGTATCAATAGTTTTGAAATTTTAGCTTTATTGGTCCTTGTAGCTTGTATTATTTTTTTAATTCGGAGAAATATTATCAAAATTAGCAGATTCTGGAGTCCAGAAATGAAAGGTTGGCCCAAATCTGATGCTAATTTGATTTTAATCTTTGAGATTCTATTAATGTCTGCTTTTTTAATTATGAATGCAGCTGATCTTTCTCTTCAAAAGTTAGCTCATACAGAATCTTATTTACAGCTTAAATATCCTAATACTGGTAATTTTTTAATAAGTGGTATGATATCTTCTCTTATACAAGGAATTTCAATTTCAAATTTAATACTGATTGAGCGGTTTTGTTGGTGGTTTCATATTATTGGCATCTTTGGCTTTTTAAATTATTTAGTTATTTCTAAGCATCTACATATTATTCTTGCATTTCCTAATACATATTTTGGTAGTATAAAGCCTAAAGGACAATTTAATAATATGTCATCAGTTACTAATGAAGTGAAAATGATGTTGGATCCTAATATTGATCCCTTTACTGAACCAGTAAGTACATCTCAACCAGTTAGATTTGGAGCAAAAGATGTGACAGATTTAAATTGGCTACACTTACTTAATGCATATTCCTGTACAGAATGTGGTCGTTGTACGGCAGAATGTCCAGCTAATGTCACTGGGAAAAAATTGTCTCCTAGAAAAATTATGATGGATGTTCGTGATAGAGTAGAGGAGGTGGGAAGAGGTATAGATTTAAAAGGAAAAGACTTTAAAGATGAAAAATCTTTATTACATGATTTTATCAAACCAGAAGAACTGTGGGCCTGTACTTCATGTAACGCATGTGTAGAGGCTTGTCCTTTAAGTATTGATCCATTGTCTATTATTCTTGAATTAAGAAGATATTCAGTTATGGAAGAATCTTCAGCACCAACTGAGTTAAATGCAGTATTTTCAAATATAGAAAATAATGGTGCTCCTTGGCAATTTTCCGCTTCAGATCGATTAAATTGGAAAGATGATGAATAAAAAAGTAGCATTAATCAATAAGGTAGTAGATGGTAAAACAATGAGCCCTGTTTTGCCTAAGGATATTAAGAATTATTTAATAGATATAGATGGTACCATTTGTGATGATATACCTAATGAAGAACCAGAGAGAATGTTAACAGCAGATGTATATCCGGAAGCATTAAAAACCTTAAATAAATGGTATGATGAAGGTCATATTATTACTTTTTTTACTTCAAGGTTAGAGAAGCATAGAAAAGTAACCAAACAGTGGTTAAAATATCATGGTTTTAAATATCATGGTTTATTGATGGATAAACCTAGGGGAGGTAATTATCATTGGATTGATAATCATATAGTTAGAGCCACTAGATACGATGGGTCATTTACTGATCTTATTGAAAAAAATGTAAAAATTCAAGTATTTAAATAGTTATGGGTTTAATTGTTAAAACAATGGCGGAATGGAAAAATGCCAATATTGATCCTGAAATTTTATTTTGGGTAGGTTCTGCTGGGAGTTTTGATGATAGAGCTAAGAAAATTACACGATCATTTGTAAAGATTATGAATCACGCAAATGTGAAATTTGGTGTATTAGGTACTGAAGAGTCAGCTAGTGGAGATGTTGCCAAACGAGCAGGAAATGAATTTCTTTTTCAAATGCAAGCAATGAATAATATCCAAATTTTAAATTCTTATAACATCCAGCGTATTGTCACGACGTGTCCACACGACTTTAATACATTAAAAAATGAATATAAAGATTTAGGTGGAGAATATGATGTTTTGCATCATACAGAGTTTATATATGATTTAATTATTAAGAAACGGTTATCAATTGTGGGGAATCTAAAAAACAAAAAAATCACTTATCATGATCCCTGTTATCTAGGTAGAGGAAATGGTGTTTTTTCTATTCCTAGAAAGCTTATTGAGATCATTGGCCTACAATTAATCGAAATGCCTCGTTCTAATGAAACATCTTTTTGTTGCGGAGCTGGTGGCGCTCAAATGTTCAAGGAGCCTGAAAAGGGCCGAGAAGACATTAATATAAATCGAACAAGAGAAGCATTGAATACGAAAACTAGTATAATTGCAACAGGATGTCCTTTTTGTAATACCATGATGCAAGATGGGGTTAAAAATTTAGCTGAAGGTTCAGTTGATGTTTTAGATATTGCTGAATTAATTGTACAATCTGAAAAATTATAATATGCAACTTTCACATTTTTTATCTAGAGAAGATAATGATAGAGTCTTTGTATTTCAATCAATCAAACAAATTAGTAGTCAAAATATTTCATATATAACAAATCGATTGAATAATGATTTTTTTCATCGCTGGTTCTCTCATAATGAAAAAATAGAAGGAGAGTGTATATTATTATATAATCATTTTCTTATTATCTCCGCTTGTTGTAATCATATTTCTGGTTGTTCGATTGATTCTTTGGTTCATGAAATTAAATTATTAGAATCAGAATTGTCGATCACTTTCTTCAATAGGAAAAAAATTGCATTTACTATAGTAGACACGAAAAATTGTTTTTCAGAATTAGAAAACCTAGAAATACAATTTTTAGATTATAAAGATTGTGTTGATTATTTATCTGCTAGATCTGATCAGAATATCGTTGTTTTTAATAACTCGATTATGAGTAGTCATGAGACATGGATTATGCCAATAAATACTTGGTTGAATCAATTAAACTTTTAATAGGTAAGCAAAAAAAAAAGGGCTCAAAATAGAGCCCTTTTTTACATTATATTCTGTTGGTATTAAAAGAATAAACTAAAGTTTATACCTGCAATAAACTCAGAACCTGAAAGGTCTGTAGTTTCTGCACTTTGCATCATACCATTTCCTGGACTAACTCTTTCACCATCAACAATTAAATCTAAGTGAACATATGGTTCTACAGCAAAATGCTCTCTCCAAACCAATGTGTAACCCATTCCGAAGCTTACATGAGAAGATGAAGTTCTTTCTTGAACAACCATTTCAGTTTCATTTAGACCATCAATTGGGCTCCAAGCAGTAACTGTTTCCCATGACTCGTCTTGACTAGTCATACTACTCATGCTAACTTCCATAAATAAATTTCGTGCTGCATAATATCTTGCAAAAACACCAAATTTTCTTACGTTGTCAGTTAAAGTATAATCTGAGTGAGCACCAGTTGTTACAGGCTCATCAAACTCGTTTAGTGTAGTATATCCATTAAAAGCAGGGAAATACTCATCATCAGTGTCGAAATGAATTTCAGCACCAATTGCTAAACCATCTTGGATAAAGTATCCAATTTTTGGAGTTAATGACCATGCAGTCCATGCATCACCAGAAAACTCGCTGCCTGCACCTAAAAGTACAGTTCCTTTTTTTGTTTGAGCGTTTGCAGACAATGTTATTAAACATAAAGTTGCAAACATTAAAATAAACTTTTTCATAGTAATAATAATTATATAATTTTCTTAGTTAACAGGGACAAATATATATTAAAAA
>MDTG01282958.1_pt1 | contig 33109 bp, 42 predicted proteins | sample 811421 | NCBI WGS metagenome assembly MDTG01 (sample SAMN05326645, study PRJNA326480) | marine metagenome | isolation source: seawater | place: Pacific Ocean: South East | collected 2011
CACAACCGAGTGTGAAAAAATAAGAGTGTTTAATCGTGCAAATAAAACTTACACTAAGGGTCAATTAGTTATTTGCCATTTTATTGGTAATGAGTGGCTTATACAGGATTTTGGTGCAGATTTAGAAACTGTACCTAAGTCTGTTGGGGTTGGCACTTGGCAGTTTGGAAAATTTATTACTAGCACTAATACTCATTTTAGAGAAGGTAATCCGTCTTATGATGACGATGGTGATTTTGCACATCTGCAAATACGACCTGACGAGTGGACTCAAATTCTTAGGACAAATTTTTACGATAAGCATCGTGACAAAACACTGAGTGCTAATAAACTTCCAAACATCGTCGGTGGTCTTGCTATAAAAAATCCTGATGCAGGATTAAATACTTGTATAATGCAAAGCAGTATTTTTGATCAGTATGATAATGGACAACAATTTAATAAAATTAATCCAGCTGGTAAAGGTGTTGATCCCAACTGGGATGAGGTTTGTCCAATGTACTGGGGGCCAGTGTTTAATGCGGGATATGCCAAAAATACGCTTGCCCCCAAGGACTCCGATGTTGGTGAATCTAAAAATAATTTAGAAAATGAAAATGATCAATATGATCTTATATCTTTTGGTTCAATGGGAAACTCATTAGGGCATAATAGAGAAAGTATACGTTCGCCCCATTTACCTCCCGAAGTAGCTGTGAATGGACCGTGGGGAGACTTCAGTTCTCCAATTGATTCTTATCACTATATTGCACACAGAGTAAACTCAACTGACTATGATTTTATGGGAGCTGGTTTACATGAACATTATAGTTATTTTGAAACATCTAGCGGGACTCAGGGTAGCTTTGCGTTAAAACCTAACGATCCTACACAAGTTACATTTATAAGTCTTGCTTGTGAGTTTGCTGCCGCAGACGATTTACTTGCTCAAGCAAGTATTATGCCTACAAATTATAAAAACGAAAGAAATTTCTACGATAAGGCTCGTGCGTTTTCTGGAGTAGGCAATGTTGGAATGGGAAAAGCTTTGACTAGAGGAAATCCAGAAGTTGGAACTTATACCGCTCAAGGTTGTGGTGATGGTTTGCAACCCGTTAATCTCAAAGATGACACAGCTCTACAAGAACAAGATGATTTTATTGATTCAAAAAATCGAGCTGACTATTTCGCATGGCAAAATTTTAACGCATTGACTTGTCCTAATGCTTCCGCACCTTATGAAAAACCTAAATCCCCTGCAAATCCTACAGTGAACGAAGCAGGAAATATTGATGATCCATGTATGCCTCCTCCGCGTCAGAGTCCTATGAGTGAATCAATACAATCTGTCAGGACAGTTCCTTATGATTATTATGTAAAGTCAAAATTTGATAATGCAATAATTGGACCCAATGCTAGTTTCGGGGTGGGCGGTGACGGAGATGATCAAGGTGCAGAGTGTCAAGGTATTATCACAGCTAGAACTAAACTGCTTAGATCTGGTGGAGGTGCAGTTACTTTTGAGACTGTAAATAATTTTGGCATGGTCGGTACGGTTTCAGTTTTTACTCAAGACGCTAATATATCTGTTATACCACTTTTCCCGCCAATTTCTTTAGGTACTGGGGGCAATTTCGATGTACAGCCACGCTCTAGAGTTTGGGGAAATTCAGAACAAGGCCCAGAGAATTTTGGCATAACCGCACTACACGTACAAATTTTTGATTATTGGCCTCCAGAACAAACTCTTTATATAGCTCCATACTTTACTATATTACATTTTAACGCGGGCATAATTGGTTCAACAGCGACTAAAGAACAAAAATATTTTAGACCTTTACCTTCTGATACAAGGTTAGCCAACTTTAATGACCCTGTGGCTGGAACCCCAGACGAACAAATAATTGCTGATGAAGGATTAATACAACAGCCGGTTGATAAGCTAAGCTATGAAGGGGTGGACGTTAGAGTTCCAACTGCTTATCCCGGTAACACGCTTTATGTAGGACATAAGGTTGATGACGATACTAAATTAAGACCTAGAGATTATTGGAATGTGAGCGCAGATGCTAGGGGTTTAATGCTTTCTAATGGGGGCGCTGTTAGCGCACACTTAGCCATTGGAGTTGCTCATCAATCAGGTGAAGATGAGGATGGGTTTGGAAACGATATAAAGAATGCGCCGGATAATTATGATATAGTAGATGAAGGCGAAGGCTTTGAAGTTGGTCAAATCCTTACATCTGTGTCAAAAGATGTTATGATACAGGTCACTTCAACAAACGACAACGGAGGAATTATTGGATTTAAATTTGCTAAAAAATCATCAGAAGAATTTAGTCAAGGTAATTTAGGTTTAGGTAGTTATCAAATGGGAAGTCTTGAACCTTCAGATTTTCCTTTGACATTATCTTTTACCAGTGGCGCTACAGGTGGAGTTACTTCTAGAATTAAATTTTTTAAAGGTATGGTATATCAAAAAGAGGTATACCATAGAGCGCCTGAAAGATATACCCCAGCATTCAAAGGGACTAGAATATCTCAGTCTGCCGGAGATGGAAGTCAATATATTAGAGGGGCGACTAAAAGCACTTCTATTACATTAGACGATAATTCAAGTTATCACCCATATCCCGGCGAATATGAAGCTTTTTTCTACTTCCACAACGACATTACTCATACTTTTATGGCTGGAACGACGTTAAATTCTAACCCATATCTACAATATATAAAGCTTACAATCAGTTAATTTTAGTGTATATTATTACGTAAACCGCTTTTACAGGAGTTTTTCAATGCCAGATATTAAATTTTATGCCAACATTAAAGGCACGGATACTGAGACTTTAATTGACCACACCGCAAGTAGTGGTATTGGATTTTTTGGTAATGGATTTGGAACTTCTGTACCAATCGGAGAAGTTCAAACAACAACGTTTGTTACTAATAACACTGGTACTACAGAGGCTGCACAGCTAAATAACACAGGTTGGTTGAGCGCAAGTACAGTTTCAGTCAATGGTACTTCTAGAAATCTTAATAATCTTCCTAATTACCTTTGTCCATTAAATGTTAGGTTTGAATCGGACACAACATATAAAGTTCAAAATTGTAAATTACGAATTTTTGATAGATCAAATATAGAAAATCACGCAACTGGCGTTTCAACTTATGTTTATGAAGCTAGACACCCATCTACAGATGCCACTCTCAATCAATTGGCATTTAGAGGTAGAAGTGCTAACACTTGGGTAGAGTTTACAAATGGTGTTGCGATGGCAGATATGGTGTTTACTAATTCTCCGGGGATGAGTGGTGTAAATACAAGTGCTGCTGACACAGACACTAACTTAGGCTATCAATCTCAAGAGTCTGCTAGCCACTCTTCTACTCGTCATGATTGGTTTGTAGCACTTAGCTCTGAGCCTGAAACAGTTGGAAGCAAAACTCAGTATGGACTTTACTTTACTGTAGAGTACCTATCATAAAAAGAGGGGGCATTTCTGCCCCCTCGTATAGAGATAACATCGTGAACCTAGAATTAACTAGGTGATGTCCTGAACCTCTATTCCATAGCCTTGGTCTTTGGATTCCATTTGAGCCAGCCATTATCTGGTAGCCATGTGTCGCCGTCTTTACGCTTAGGAAATAGACCGCCACCCTTCTTCATAGATCCAAACGCCAATTTAGCACCGCAGTCCATGTAGCGTAGCTCAAAATATTCATTTTCATCTACAGTTCTAACTACAAACTTAAGATTTTCAGATCCACATTTTCCGCATTTACTTTCCTCGAATACTTCTTGGAACCTTGAGATTTGAGTAAACAATTCTCTATGCGTATCTGCATCGAATTCTGCTGTAATTCTACCATTTACTGTTGTATAATTTAACTTCATCTAATTTCTCCATTCTTGGTTATAACCTTTTAATTCACTAGGGATTGTACTCTTGTCTTTTTGGTATCCATTAAGGACATCAATAATATCGCTAGCTACCTTCTTTGAGATCTTGCGATTCTGATCTACTTTAAACATATCCTTAAATATCTTTCCTCCATCTACATTTAGTTGTTTACATTTTACGTCAATAAAATTGTATTGAGCATCGCTCATTCTGCCAGAATCATCATAATCTCCAGCGCTACTATTATTTTGCTTTGATAGATCACGTACAATCTTTGCAGTATCTTTCTTAGTCAGTTCTTCTGCTGCTACACCCTTGATCTTAAGAACTTTTCTCAAGGCTCTAGCTTCTGCCCTAGTGCTAGCAATAGCTACTGCAAATGCACAAAACATATCGTCAGTATTTCCCTCCCATGAATCGGCTACTTCTGAACATTTTAGTCCGTTTGCAAACTCGATGGTAAATATGACTGTAGCTCTACCGTGATGATCGTCACGATCCGTAGGTTTTACCCAAGTGGGACCACTAAACGCCATTGGCCCCAGAACAAGCTCAGAGACCCTTCTAAGCCCCGTTACGAGGGGATGCCCATTCATCATTTCGTCTTCCTCAAAGAGCGTCATAGCGTATTCATGCCACTCAGGAGACAACATGGATGGTGCATCTGATGAAACTAAATTTTGTACAGATGTATCTGTATTTGATGGTGTACTCAATTCTTCTACTCCTTCAAAGATATTATCTTCACTCATTGTTTATACCTCAATTTCAATATAACGTTTCGACTTTTGAGGGAATTTATTAGCAATTCCATCTAGCAACTTTATCAACTTATCCTTCAACTTCTCTTGCCCTGATAAAGACAGGGAATCAGAAAGGTTCTTTACTCTAATTATAGCAAACCCTTTGCTTAAAATCAACCCTGTTTTATTTTCATCTGCTTTTATTTGTTTCTGTAGCTTGTCTTCCCCCCATATGGGGAGGAAGTGCGAAGGTCCATCAATTTCAATAATAGTTTTTAACTCAGGGAAATACATATCTATTTCTAAATTTTCATTTGGTATTAAATTTTTCTTATGAATTTCTACAACAAAGCCATATTTAGTAAGTTCGTACTTTAAACCTTTTTCTAGCTTAGATCCTTCTCTACCAGCTTTTTGTATAGCTTGAGTTGCTAAAGATGACATTCTTTTTTTATCAAATTCGCTCATGTTTACCCAACGTTTTTTGGCTTGCTGCACATACTTTTGGTATTCTTTATCGTCCATACTAGCCCACCTATTGACCAAGCTTTGGCTAATTTTTAGACGTTCAGCCTTAGATCTTTTTGTTCCTTGTGTTGGAATTTTTGCAACACCTTTTTTTAGTGCATTCTTCTGAGCATCACTTTTAGACTTTATCTTTACCCCATGTTTGATTAGTACTCTTCTAATCTTATTAGGATAGGTGTTATGTTCTTTAGCTATTTCGTATGTGCTTTTGCCTTTATTGTAGGCATTTACAATTTTATTCTCATTCATTGTTTATTTCCTAAGATAGTATCTACTATACCAACCAAATTTTCGTTTGTGTTAATAGGGTTTTTGCCTGTTATTCTATGAAAGTTTTTGTAGCAATATTCATCTTTAGCAATAGCTGGTGTATTGTCAAGATTTAAAAGTTCTAGCATTCTTAAAACGTTATAGTTCTCCCAGCCAAAACAATAATACTGTTTATAATTATTGATATATTTAATAGATTTTTCTAATGAGGGTAAAGTAAATACCAAAAGATCGCCCGTAAAATTCCATAAGTCTGTAGCATTAAAAAAACCAGCATTGACTGATAAGTTTACTGGACCTATATCATCATAAAAAATACTAACATCCTTTAATCGGTTCTTGGATTTAGCCCTGTTAATTTCTTCAGAAACAAAGGGCATAAGTGGGCTATCTAGACTTTCTAAATAAATACCTAAATTTAACATTTACGCTCCTTTTATTTGTGATAAAATAGTTTTTGCTCTATTGTCACCAGTGTGATTTTCCGTTACAATATTGGCAATATCTTTAAAATCAGTAATCTTATCTGAACTTTTATAATTTAAATTGAATTCTTTTTTTAACATTTTGTTTAATTTTTCTTGTATTCCTTTATCTTCTTCATTATCATAATATGTTTTTACCCCACTGCATAAAGCGTTTAAAAATATTTGACTTACTTCATGCATGTCTTTAAAAATAATTTCATTATACTTTGTAAGTATTGACCTTAGAGTGATAGACGGTAGGAATATATCTACATCTTGATGACCTACCCCGTCGTTCATTGCTATAACGTGAAAGGTTCCGTTATAGCCTATGGTTTCATATTTTTTATTTATAAAAATAGCTTTATCTATACTGTAATCAAAGTGTAAATCTTCTATATGATTAACATCAGCTGCGTGATAAAGCTTAACAATGTTAAAGCCATTAACCTTTTTTGAAAAACTTTCATTTGAAGTAAAAAGAAAATCTACTTTTATTTTATTTTCTTTCATAAAAGCAGTTAGTTGCTCAACATTTTCTAAACTTAAATTGTCTATTCCAATTACTAGTCTTAAATTTGATTGCTGCACATATTCAATTACATCTTTAGATATTCTAGGGGCAGAGATTATTAATATTTCTGGATTAACAGTATCGCAAACATCAAAAATGCTATTTGTAGAAACATCAAAGAGGTTGGTACTGTGGTTAAATTTCTTAAAACCTTCATGTAAATATAATGGTTGACTATTAGTGTGGTCAGAATAATTATCAATTAATATTTTCATAAACAATCTCTCAGTTTGTTATAAGTTTTTACGTTGTTAATTTTTTGAACAGGGTACATATTTTGCACTACTTCGATATTATGTTTAGTTTTAATTAGTTCATTAAAAGCTTCAAATAAAAATCTTTGCTTAAAGTTGTCACTAGATATTATTTTTCTTAAGTATTCTATTGTTTCATAGCTGTTTAAAAAAATGATTTCAGACCAAGTGTAGTATGCGCCAAAACCAAAATGTTCTGCAAAGTTTTTGGAACCAGTATTAACGCCTATTTCGAGGTCGTCATTTTTATCTATCTCTGTCATTACATACGACCTTTTGCTACGATTCAATGAACTAAAAGTTTTAGAGTCTATTATCAAACTTCCGTCGCATATAATAACCTTTTCATTGTTTATATTGTTTAAACACAACCTGACGCTTTCACATGAATTGGATTTATCAAATATTTGATTTTCTATAATTCTAATATTAATACTTCTGTATTTATTTTTAACATATTTACACACCCTGTCAGAATCATATCCTACACATAGTACTATTTCAAAATTATTAAATACACTTTTGATTGCATTAATTTGAATGTCAATTAATCTTTTTGTTTTAAAAGGTATTAATGGTATTGCTCCATATGATTTCATTCTATATCCGGGGCTGTCACAAAGAAACACTATTGTAAATAACGAATCAGAAAAATTTTTTCTAGATTTTGCAGATGTAATACATTGTTTCTTTACAGACATGAATATAATTCTTTCTTCTTAGCATATTTAATTATTTCATTAATATTATCTAAATATTTTATACTCTCAGTATTAAAACTTTGTATTTTATAAGCTAGGTTAGAAATGAATAAATTTTTGTCACATTTTAGTGCTATTTTTTTCTTCATATCTTCATTAATTACTTTATTTACTTTGTTTAAAGTGTCAACATTTTCAATTTTATTTAAGATTACATGGAACGATTTTCTTGTTGTTGAAAGTAAAGAATGCATTGTTGTGTCATAGTCTATGTATCGAGTAATTGGACAGTCTATATTGTATTTACCAATAATTTTTCTAGACAATTCTAAAATTTTATATTTTTCGTGCAGGTCGTTTTTTAAACCGTGTATTAAGCGAATACTAATCTTGCCGTTGTAATCTAAAAATTTTAATACTGAGTCTTCATTTATGGTTGAGATGTCTGAACATTCTATAAAAATGTCAAAAGATAAAGAGCTTTGATTATTTGCATTTGACAGTTCTTCTTTTAAATTTTTCTTTGTTATTTGATTTCTATATAAATTACATAATCTATTAATTACATAAAATTTTTTATCATCATCATAAGCTTCTATTACCTCGTTTGTTTTTTTAAATTTATCTATTCTGTCAGCAAAACAATCTATTTGCATGTCGTTTTCGTATATAGCAAAAACACATTCTTTACAAGATGTTTCAACCAATCGTTCTTGTGGCTTTGATTTCATATGTAGTTCCTTTAATTAATGATGTATCAATTAATACTCCAAGAGATTTTAAAATCTTTTCCACTTCAACACAATTTCTTAAAGAGTTTACAACTTTAATTATCTCGCTAAATTTTTCGGAGCTTACATTGTCATTTAATATAGATGCGCAGCAAGAATTTAAATCTGTTCCGTTAATAAAAAGTTTTCCATTTAATCTTAGTTTTTGAACAGCTAATGAAATTAACTTGTTTGCATCTTCATATTCCATTCTGTCAATACATTCTGTAACATATATTTCTTCCGATGAGTGATCAGTTATTGCTTCTAGCCCTGCCATCCCATACTTAGTTTCTATTAATTCAAACCCTTCGATGGTGGTTTGTTTTTCATAACATATTTGTATTTTCATTTTTATTTAGCCTCATAAATTTCATCAAAAGTTTCGTTCCAGTTTTTAACAAATTTTTCTTCTGAAAATAACTCTTTAATTGTATTTCTAGCATTTAATCCTAAGTTTTTTCTTAGCTCTTGATCTTTTAAAAGAGTTTGCACATACATTTTTAATTCTTCTTCATCGTTCGATATGTATCCATTTTTTCCATTGTCTATTACTTCTGGAATCATACAAGTCGCGGTCGAAACAACCGCGCAACCACAGCTCATAGCTTCCAGTAACGACATTGGTATTGGACTAAGAGTAGTAGTATTTAAATAAACAGAACACTTATTGTACTCTTCTACTAATTCATTTACATCTTTGCAATTCTTTGTGCCTTCTCCATTACCTTCTCCCACTAACCTTGTGTCTAGCCCTTGTGTGACTCTTTCCCAGCCAGAGTAATTTAAACAATAATCTCTTTCTTTAAACTTGTTAGCTACTGTTAGAACGTGGTCTTGCTTTTCAACTTCTTTTTGGCAAAACACATTAGTGTCAAGTCCGTGATGAATTACTTTGGAATTAGCCATCACATCCCATTCATTTTTAGAAAAGTTAGATATAAACACATTTTGATGACCTAGCATATTTTTCATTTGCTCTATATGCTCTGGCCTAATAGTTTGAGGTGTTGGTAAGGTATGTTCTAAGACAATTAATTTCATGGGAAATTGTTTTAAAATATCCATAGCTACTTGATATTGCCAGTATTTACTTTGAACTAACATGAAATCATAGTTTATCCAATGAGGAACTTGATTTTTAGGTAATATATAATAATTATCTGGCACGGCTACTTGTTCTTTATTCCAAGTTTTATTATTATCCATACTAAAAGAATAAAAATTATGGCCCGTTTTACACAGTTGAGTTTCATATCTTTCGTGCGTTGGGAAAGTAAGTATGTTATACTTTTCTTTTTTATTTGAATTACAAGATTCAATAATTCTTTGTACACTATTCACTTAAGTAGTCCTTTATTTTGTTAGCAACCTTTTCATAACTAAATTGTTTTGCTCGTTCTATACCAGCCTTACGATTAATACTATCTCTGTTTTCATAATAATATCTCATTTTTTTCTTAGCCTCTGATTCGCTAGGCTCAAACCATTCCTCTCTGCCAGTAAAAATGTGGGCGAATGCAGAGTCCGGGCAATTACACACACTGTAAACACCATCAACTAAAGATCCAGTGTCTGGATCAGATTCGTCTATGAAGTCTTTAGGACCGCCCTCATTGCTGCATATAGGAGTATTGCCAAAAGCCATTGCGTCAAAAGCTGGTATAGACCAAGCTTCTCCGTGGGATATTGTTATAAAACAGTGACAACTTTTGTGTAAAGCGTTTATTCTATCAGGTGTTAAATTTTCAGTTATTACTACCTCAGAACAATAATTTTTTAAATCTGATTTAATTCTCATGCTTTGTTTAATATGATTGGAATTTTCTGTATATGCCTTCCTAAGCTGTTCTGTAGTGGTGTTAAATTTATTAATCTTAACTAACAGCGCAACTTTTTCTTGATTGCAAAACTCGCTATGAAAAGATCTAATTATAGATTCAATATTTTTCCTACTATTGTAATCCCCAATATAATAAAATATAAACTTATCTTTTAGTTCCGGTAGATTAAGTTGTTCGTACTCTTTAGAATAGTCTTCTAAGTTAAAACAGTGTGGCACAACCTTACAATTTTTTATACCAGCGTTTATCACAACATCTTTTAAAGATTTATTAGCTACCCATACTTCGTCTACTAACTTTAAATTATTTGTCCATTCATTTTGTTTCATGTTATTGGTTTCATATTCAAAATAAGCTATATTTTTTTTAAACTTAGTGGTAGAAACCAAGTGGTGTGGTAGTACGTGTTGTATACAATAATCTACATCTTTCAAAGATTTACTTTCTAACTCTGTAATTTTCTGTGGAATGTCTACATATTTATTTGTTAAAGAAATATTTCTACAAACTACATCAATTCCTATAGAGTCTAAAGCTTGAATAAAATCTACTGAAGCTTTCGCCCAACCGCCGCCTTCTCTGTAGTGTCCTATAAATAATACTTTCATCTTAAATTAAAAGCCTCCGCTCTTTTTTGTTCCCAATAATTTTTTCTATTACGCAACGCGCACATATGACTATACGCTTCTTTAAAACCAAAAGGCTGTCTAACATTTCTTCCTTCAAAGCTTGCAGACATTTCATTAAAGTACATCCCGCCAGTTGTTGCTGTTGAGCATTCATACATTAAATCTCTAGTTAATCTAGCTTCCATAAAAGAGTTTAATTTACTTTGATCTTTTAAAACATTAGATATTAACCACTTAGCTAAATCATTATGCTTGACATTTGGTGGTAATTCTTTTGGCATTGGATCTGGTTGTTGAATGTCTAATTGTGATTTCCAAGTTTTAGAATCTTCTAAGATTTCTATACTGTCAAAATAATTTTCCCAAACTTTACCAGACTTATCCCATTGAAAATGATGTAAAAAATTCTGTCGTGTTTTAAAACCTTGTTGTTTTCTAATTTCTTTTGGAAGGCTGAAAAATTCTTTAAACAGTTTAGCAGCTAAAGCGTTGTCAGGAACAGCTCGTAGACAACCAGTTTCTAGTTCTTTGTATAAAGCTTTAGGCGTTATAGGAGTTCCTTCTAGTTGTCTAATTACGCTTTCCATAGCTGAATAATCTGTAGACATGACCGGAACTCCACACGCAGCAGCCTCTACCTGTGGTAAACCGAACCCCTCACAATTAGCATATTGAACATAAAGATCAAACAAGTTTATAATAGTTGATAAATCTTGATATTCTAAACCATTTTTTACATTAGATAAAGTGGCTCCCCATTTTCCAGTATATGGAGATTGACATGAAGCACCTTTGAAAAGAGATGGGAAAGGTTTTTTTGTTTCTGGACAAACATAAGTAAATAGAACGTGTGATGATAATTCTTGTTCTTGTAAAAGCTCTGGTATTTCCCATCCTAAATCTGGATAACTTGTGTGGCAATACAACATATATTCATTTGGATTTTCTACTTGATTTAAAAACAACCTAAATGCTTCAAATAAATCTGGATATAATTTTCTTCTTTGGTTTCGCATTACAGTGCCAATAATTTTTTTATCTGGATCTATGCCAAACATTCTTCTTATTTCCGCACTATCTTTTGGTTCATACGCTGGGTGTGCAGAAGGTGGAGCAGACCCAAGGTAATTAATTTTACCACCTGACTGACCCTTTAAAACTTCTCCAGCCCAATCTGAATAACTTAGACAAGCATCAGCTGAAGAGTATGTTGCAATCCACTGTCTAGCTTGTGGTCTCGCGTCTACGGTTGGCATTATACACCACTTAAAAAAATCTCTATAGGGAGATCTTTCAGCAAAATCTAACATCCAAAAATCTCTAATATCACACACTACGTCTGGTTGAAAATCTAAACAGACTCGTTCAAAAGCATGTTCTCCAAATTGTTTTGTAGGATTAGAGTTATACTCTCTTTTTTCTTCCTCGCTAGCATTGTCTGGTGGTAATACGCCATAAAATTTCCAAGGAATTCCAGCAGATCTTGGATCACTATCTTGAGCATACGCTGCTAATTCTGCTAGTTCATATTTTTCTGTAGATATTAGATAGTTTAATATCTCTCTAGTGTACGTAGAATATCCAGTATTTAAAAAGGTTGCTTCTGTGCAAAATAATATTCTTTTTTTTCTTTTCATTCGTCTACATACTCCTGATTGCAAATGTCAAATTCGTTCACTCTAAAAACAACGTTTTCATTATCTTTAGATTTGTTTTTAGCAGAAGCTTGTATTGTTATTTTAGTGCCTTTTGTAGCAAATCTTTCAATTGTTTCAGCACCAGTATGCCAAGCTTCGCATTGCAAATATGTTGGTATTCTGCTTTTTTCTCCAGTGCTTTTTGTTCTTCTATAATTATAAACAACTATAGTAAATTGTGCTAGAACAATATCACCCACCATTGTAGTACGCGGATTTTCTACAAGATATCCAGTGAGGCAGCAATTATTCATATTCTCTCCTATCCTAGTATATTAGCTTATACAGTAAAAAAAAACCATTTAAATTTCATGAATTTTATCTACTATAAGAGATGTTTCATGTTTTGCTACAGACCCACAGAAAATAAGATTATTACCTTCATATAGAATATACTTATATTTTTGCCTAATTTTTGGAAAAACTACAACACTATCTAAGGAACATGTGTCATCTTCAATAGTTAGAAAGGCCATTAGCTGGCCCTTAGAATCACCTTTATTTATAGTGTAGTCAGCGATTCTTTGTACGTTGCCTACGACACAAAGATTTTTACCTTTTTTTCCATTGATAATTTCTTTGCATGTAGTATTTGCAGCAGATTTATCTGCTGTGTCTATTTTAGTCATTGTCACTGGGCATCCTAAAAATCTAGCTTCTTGATCTATAATCCAGCCCGGATCATCCTCTAAACTAAAAGGTGGATCTAACAACAATTGAATTTCATTTTCTACAATTTGTTTTCTAGCTATTTTGCTAGTTCCACCGCCTTCTTTTTTTGTAGGCGCTAATGACTTTAGACATTCTACAAAATCTGTCCATTTTTTATCTTCATATTTTTTTTGTATCCAAGTCTGTTCTGCCTTGGTGAGAGTTCTATATATTTCATAATCATATATAGCTTTATTTCTGCTAATTCTACCATCAAAATCTCTAAAGAAACCTATAGAGGCTAGAGCTTTAAAAGCTGTTGATGAAATCTTTGGAGCAAAGAATAACAATATTTCTACCCAAGTAAATTTAGTTACAGGTTTTTTGAATTCTGATTCTACTTCTTTTATAGACTCAACAACCTTGTCGCCAGTTTTACCTGTTAATGATTTAATATCTTTTATACCAAAATATATTTTATGTTTCTTTACATTGAACTTTACGTCAAAGTTTGCTAAACTTGGAGTTCTTGCTTCAATATCAAATAACTTTGCTTCAGATAATAACTCATATACTTCTCTGTGCGGATCTTGTTTTTCATTAGCATAGTATAAATATGATAAGAAAAATTCTTCTGTGTTGTGAGATTTTTGGTAAGCACTCCAATAAGAACAAACAGCATATGAAATACTATGAGACTTATTAAAAGCGTATCTAGCAGAAGCTTGAATCCAACCAAAGATTTCTTCTGCTTCTTCTTTGTTTACTGTTCCAACTTTTTTTGCCCCAGTAATGAATTTTTTCTTAACCTTTGCCATAAGGTCTGCTTTTTTCTTGCCAATTGCTTTACGTAGCTCGTCCGCTTCTTCAAGATTAAATCCAGCAATCTTTTGAGCAATACGCATAGATTGCTCTTGATATACCAATACTCCATATGTGGGCAGTAAAATTTCTTCTAGCGCTTCATGTAAGTATGTAACCTCTTCACGACCGTGTTTGCGATCAATAAAGTGTTGCGTCATAGATTTGCCATCTACGAACGCTTTTAAACATCCGGGGCGAATAATAGCAATTAATGCTGATAACTCTTCAATATTATTTGGAGCAAGTTTCTTTGACCAAGATTTACCAAGGTTGCTTTCTAATTGAAATACACCCTTTGTTTTACCATCAGAGAATAATTGCCAAGTTTTCTTGTCGTCATAGTCATTTGACGTATAGGTTTCCATTTGCAAATGCCTTGTCTAGTTCAATGTTTTGGTAGACTGCGCGATGAGTCTTCAATAGTTTTATAAATATATTAGCAGTATCTTTAACGTCTTGCAGTGCGTCGTGGGCATTTTCTGAACTAAGTCCCATACGCTCACGAAGTGTATCCATGCTTATAGATCTAATACTAGGATCTCCTTCTGTCCACATGTGCATATTGTCCATGACATCACACTTATGAATCTTGCTAAAGATCTTTTGCTGTTGTCTTGTTTCGTCATATGGTCCATATTCTTTGCACATACGGTTTATAATAACCATGTCAAAGCCAATAATGTTAAATCCTACTGGAATGGGATTAAAGAAAGGGTCTTTTTTCCAATTGTATTTATCAACAAAGGTACAAAACTTTTTCCATACGGATTTTAAAGCAGGAGCTTTAGCTAAATCTTTGCGATTCTTGCCAGTTACTTTTAGTGCGCCATCTTCTATGGGATCAAGCCCAGCGGCAATAGCAGCATCGTCATTAAGTATTGGTCTAATCTCACTATTAAAAGTACCTTTAACAGATAGATTTCTACCATCAAGTGCTATCGCAGCAATCTGTGTTGGTTGTGTTTTATGAGGGTTTCTACTTCCCGTTTCAAAGTCAAATACAATAAAATCTCTATTTGCCATTTTTTATTTCCTTTATTTTCATGAGTTTATCTAGAAGGTTAATTCCTAGAACATCAAATTTTACATGACCTAGCGCCTCTAGATCGGACATTTCCAGCCCTGCTATCTTTTCTGTAGAACCTTTCTGTGATACCATAGGACATACATTTTTTAGTTTATCTTTAGATATCACAACGCCAGCAGCGTGTTTTCCCTGAGTTTTAAACGTACCTTCTATGTTAATGGCTTGTTGAAAATACTCTGCATAATCACCCTCAAGTTTCCCATCGTCTGTAATGTGGCAGAAGTCTCTCAATTCATCTGCTTTATTTATTAAAGACCATCTAATAATTGATCTGTCTTCATCGTCCATGTCTGCCAACTGATCAGATATATCTGCTTCGTTGGGTACACTCTTAGTTATAGCATTCATCTCGCTAAAAGAACAAGCTTCGTTTATACGTAGAACTTCTTTTATAGCACTTCTGCCTTGTAGTCTACCAAATGTAATCATCTGACTAACATGTTCTTTGCCATAAGTATCTTTTAAATAATCTATAACATCATCTCTGCGTTTACCCGGAACGTCCATGTCGATATCTGGTAATGATACGTGACCGCCCGTGTTCCTACCAGCATTATAAAATCTTTCAAACAATAAATCATGTTCTACTGGGTCAATCTTTGTAATCCCAATAAGATATGACACTAGACATCCAGCAGCAGAACCACGTCCCGGTCCAGCTAGACATCCCATGTCTTTTTCTACGTGTTTAATTATGTCTTGTACAATAAGAAAATATCCAAACAAATCAGCATCTTTGATGACTTGTAGTTCTTTTCTAAATCTATCTCCATAAATTTGCTGTAATGCTTCATCTTTTCCAACTTTGTCTTTCAAAAATGTTCTATATCCAACACGAGCCATGTTGGTCAAGTGTTGTTCTTGCGATGCGCCTTTTGGACAAACGAAGGTTGGTAACATTGGTGGATTTAGTATTTCGTAGTCTTCACATGATTCATATATATGTTCAAGTTCCTTAGTTGACTTGCCTTTTGTTATACATTTATTGTCGCTGGTAAAGTATTCTAATACTTCTGGGTCTAATTCATTTTTTCTAATCTTAGTTTGTATTTTTGGCAGCGTAGTTTTTAACGCAGAACATAATAACACTCTGTGTAAAGCAGCTTGTTCTTTCTTTGCATAGTATGATGGTTTAATATTATCTTTAGATTTATGTAATGCTATTAGATTATTTCTACTTATAATCTCCTTCGCTGTATCTTTTGGCGTGTTTCCATCTGAGTCAGTTATAGATATCATTTGTATGAGATCGTGCCAGCCATCTTTATTCTTAGCATAAACTGTGGTATTGTCAAATGAACATCCAATAATTGGCTTGATACCAACCTTTTTACAGGCTTGATGGAAAGATACTGCTCCCGATATGGACTTGTAGTCTGTGATACCACAAGCTGGATAGTCATTGTCCGCACAGATCTTTGCAAGTTCGTGTGGTTTAGAAAATCCTTTGAGTAAACTATAATGCGTAAAATTCTTCAATGGAAACCAGTTCAACATTTTCTCCTCAATTGTAAGTTGCCAGATGACACATTGAATCTAGTCTAAACTAGACGGTGTATTGAATCTGGCGATGAATCCGTCATTGTTTTGGGTTTGCAGGCATTGGTCTTCGCACTGGTTCTTTTGGACTAGGATGGTCTGTCATTGGGAAACTCTTTACTTTGTCGCTCATTTTTCAACCTTTCCTTTACTTTTGGAAACAAATATTCTGCAACTATCATTCCAGCTTTGTTGTCAGAAGGGAAGTGAACTCCCTGTAATATTCTAGCAATTCCAGCTTGTTTTGCCAACCCAAAAAATTCTTCACGATGCTCTGGATATTTATCTGAAAACAAGTGCGCAGCAAGAGCTGCATATGTAGTATGACCACTAGGATATGCTGGAGTCTGATGGGTGCTAGTATATAATACATTAACTTTCTTGTTCAAATATGGGGCAATTTGTTCAGGTCTGGGTCTATTAAAATAATATTTTAAAGCATACGTATATGGCTCTACAAGGTTATAGTATTCATCAAATTCTCCTCTAGTTTCTTTAATATTTTTAGTTTCTAAAAAATCAAAAAACAAATGCAGAGGATCGTCATCTACTTTATATACTAATTCTACAGCTTTATTAGATCTTTTACTGGTAGCTTCTGATACTATGTCTAATTCTTTACTTGTAGATGGGCTATTATTTGCTGGAGGTTTAGGTAAAATACTTTTCCAATTAATATTTAAAGCGCCTTGTCCACTTTCGTACACAAAGTCCTTAGAGTATTTTAAATCTTTTAACTCTACTTTAGCATCTATAATTGCTGCTACGTTATTTATTAAGCTCATTTTCTTTCTCAGTAAATACTTTTTCTAGTCTGTGTACCAATCTTTCACCAGCTTTGCGTCTAAAACAAGGTAAAAAACCATGTATACATAAATATATACCAGCCTTAATACAACACAACCCATGAAATACAGCAAACTTTAGATGCTGCCAATAAGTCATGTTGTTTTTATTTAAATGTTCATTCCATCTTTTCCGAAGATTCATTTTACCAAGCCTTACAAGACCAATATCTAGCTTTCCATTTTGGTCCGGGGTTATCGCAATTGTGTCTAGCTCTAAAAGATTTTCGCCTTGCTGGATTATCTTTTTTGATTGACATATTAGGATCGCCAAAGTTTACTTTGACAACATTACCAGAACCGTTTTTGACGTAAACACTTCTCTTTTTGGGACCATCGGGAGTGAGGAATGGTTTGCCAAGCTTTACTTTTTTACCTTGATACTCAGCACTTTTTCCCTTACGTAGCAATTCAAAATCTTCCTTAGTAACTTTGCCATCTTTGTTTTTATCGAGAGCTTTCTTTTGTTTTTCGCTTGGGGCTGATTGAGCTTTTTTCCAAGCCTCTGGATCTGGCCTGTCTTTATCGCCCTTTTTGGCAGGCTTATAATTCTTACCTTCACGCTCTTTCTTTTTACGAATATTTTCCCATAGTCCGGGTTTTGCTTGGGAAATGTCCCACTCTTCGTCTGGCTCTCCAAAATCTTCATATTCAGCTTCCGCTGGTAGATAAAAATTATCTTCAGTAATATCTTCTGTAAAACCAAAAGTGTCACTGTTATACTGCTTATCAGCATCTTCTATATTAAACATAAAGATTCTCCTTTAAATAATTGTTTTCTTAGCTTCTTCAAGTAAAAAGTCTAAGCTGCGTTGAGGTATTCTTCCTTTAAAATTAGTATATATATCTTTAATCATCTGGTGTTCAGGATCTTTAGTAATTTCTAGCCATCCTACAAAATAATTCCATACTCTATCTTCTAAAATCAATGGATATTTTACACCGTGAGGTCTCGCAAATCTGTGTAACCAGTTAAATCCGGGTAGACATATTGCTGCTCCACCATTCTTACGAAACTTTTCGTGTATGTATCCTTCTTCTCCTCCAAACCCTCTAAACAGGGGGTTAAAACCTAGCCATGCGCTAGTTCTACAAGAAAATACACCTAAACCCTGCATTGGTATCTCAAATGGTTCGTTTTTAGCTAAATTTTCTCTGTCTGTAGCCCATTGTCCGTACATATCACCGCCCCATGTTGGTTTAAAATGAGTAGATGGAGATTTTAAATCGTCATAAATGAGTGGTCCGTGTACAATATTCTTGCAGTCTGGATTATTGTCGTAGTATTCCAGAAGTTTATCTATAGCATTTCTATAAAATAAAACGTGACAATCCATAGAAATGCAGTATTTACCAGTAGCATTTTTAAATATTTCATTCCTAGAAGAAGTGCTAGTTTTTTCTGTGAATGGAATATATTTTCCATTTGGAACCCACCCTGTCATTAAATCTTTTACAGATTTTCCATGTGAACCATTTGGATTATTGTCTACTACTATAATTTCAACAGCATCCGTGTTTACTATGTCGTGATACATTCTAAGGGCTTGCACTGAGAAGTACACGCCATCAAAATCATCATATGTAGCCATGCCTATTGTTAATAATTTTTCCATATTTTACCCCGGAGCTTCATAAAAACTAAGATTAAATCCTTCTCTAGTACAATCCTGTATAGTCTTGTCCATGCCATAATCATTTACATGTTGTTCTACGTACTCGCACATGCTAACATCGGTTTCAGGCCAGTTGGTTTTGCAAAAATGACATAATCTAGTGCATTTCCAGTGTTTTCTTGTAGAATCTAACGGTTTTGGGGCGATATTTTGTCTAATTTCTTGAACCCTATTTTTTAACATTTCCAAGAATCTTTTCTCGTCTTCTGGAGAAAAACATAAACTAAAAGGTGAAGGGTCGGGGTTGCCATCTTTGTCCTTGTAGAAAAATATACTCATAATTCTATTGGGAAACTCTGGATACAGTTTTGATATAGCATAGTAATAAAGTAAAAGCTGTGGATCATTCTCCAATTTCTTATAATCTTTAACTTCTCCTGTAGTCCAATCCATTCTCCTTCCGGTTTTCCAATCTACCACCTCTATTGTATCATCGTTAATTTTAGTTACAAGATCAATAGTTCCTTTGATTGCTAGTTGTCCCTGAAAAATCTCTCCATCTTGCTCATACTCAAACTTGGCCCAATCCTCTTCAATTGGTATATCAAAGTGAGGTTCTGGGAAGTGTATATCTCTTAACCTTGGATCAAACTGACCGTCACTGTGCTGTAGGAAGCACCAAGCTGTTGTTGCTATTTCTTCTCTGTCTTTGCTGCTAAACTTGTGGGGTGATTTTTTGGCATAAGAATCTACGCTTAGATCAATTAGTTGATTTACTAAACTATCAGTGTGTAGTTCTTCTTTCTTACATTTAAACTTTCCAATGGCATCATCGTCAACCTTTAGGAACTTTACTTTAGGTTTATCTTGTTCGTATTTTTTTAGCCCAGCTAAGACTTCCATGACCTTGTGTACCATTGTACCCATATCTGCTTTTTTGCCACTTTTTGATTGATGACCAAGAACATACGTCATGAAATATTGCATCTGACAATATCCATAATTATTATAACTTGAAGATCTAATATAAGTTACTAACATGCTGTTCACTCCACAGGGGTTGTATTTTTTCTAAATCATTTATTAGTTTTTTTATATTGCTATTATTATTGTCAATAATGTAATCAAAATTATCCCAATCAAATACATCTTTATCTAATGCTCTTTCACATGGGTGGGTGTCATTAAAGATATCTCTATTTAACCTTATTACACAGCCTCCATTTTCTCTAATAGCCTTAACCTCGTTGGGAAATCTTACATCTGGTATTAAAGCTATTTCTGAATCTTCACATATAATTTTTTTAAGCATAGAGCTAACCCATATATCGTCTTTCATTTTTCTCATAACGCTTGTGCCAAAGTGTTGAAGAAATTCCCTGATTGTCATCTTGCCAGTTTTATTTTCAACATTTTCAGGCATATTTTCCCATAACATATTTATCTTTTTATCTTTTTGTTCGTTATTTCCATAAATATCCATTGCGTTAACATCAAACAAATTGATAGCAAGTTCTTTTAATGAATCTGCAAAATGGTAAACTTTCACATAAGGCCACAGCTCTCTCTCTGCATAATCAATATAAGCAGAATCTTTACGAGTAACGTCAAATATTCCCCAGTTCTTGTCACCATTTTGATTAGATGTTTTTATTTCAAGTTGGCCTTTGGTGTTGATGATAAAGTCTTCAATCATATCTATATTTTTAAGAATATGACCATTGATAAAATTTGCTACAGTATTTTTACCAGATTGTTTTCTTCCCGATATTCCTATAATTTTTGCCATTAGTAAGTACCTTTGAGATTAGATAATATATCTGTTTTAATTTTCTTAACGCTCATGTCACCAATGTCTTTTTGAATAAATTTTGGAAAAGTCAATTTGTATAGCCTGTTTAATTGTCTTTGTATCTGTACTTTAGATTCTCTGCCAGCCTGATCGTTGTCTGTTAAAATTATCAGATTGGTTATTGGTAATTTTAGCAATTTATTTTTCTGTTGTTCAGTTATTGTTTTTCCAAATATGCTAACGGCATTTAACACTCCAGCTTCATAAAGTTTCCAAACATCACCCTGTCCTTCTACTATATAAAGGCACGATGTTTCTTTAGCTTTCTCGATTGCTCTATGGTAATTGTAGAAATAATATCTTTTGTCAAAACCTTTGGGGTTAAATAAAAATTTAGGTATTCTATAATCTCGCATTGATCTGCCAATCATACCAACTATGTCTTTTCCTTCATCGTCATGTATAGGTATAATTGCCCTTTCTTTCATTATACCATTTGCGTGGCAATCTCCCACGCCAAAATATTTCATAGTCTTTTTATTAAATCCTCTTGCTACAAAATATTCTGAAGGTATTGATAGATCATAATCAATACTTATAGGCTTATGAGTGTTTAATACTTCCTTTTCTTTTAGTATTTTTATGGTTTCGTATATTGGATCTTCTTCGACTTCTTCGGTTTTTATTTCAGTTTTAGAATATGTTTGTTTAATGTTTAGGACTTTGCAAGCCCACTGTAAAGCTTCTTTAAATTCTACATCTCTTCCCTCCTGTGCGGATAAAGCTCCAGCTATTAATCCAAACATGTCATTTCTGTGTTCTTCTTGACATTCTCTAGTCCAACACTTCCACATTCCTCTTTGTGGAGAAAAAGAAAACGCTCTAGGATTATCGCTACCCTCGTGTACTGGACAGGTTGAATATATATTGTCAGAAAAAACTTCACACTTCATACCTAGCTCGCTAAAGACTAGCTCTGCATTCTCATTCAGTTTCTTTTTGATCTGCTGCAAATTCATTTGCTAATTTCTTTATAGAGTCATTGTTAACTAGTCCAGTATCACCAACTGGTTGATTTTTTAATTCGTTTCTTGTTTGGAGTTCTATAAGCTTTGCGTGTGCGCCTTGCATTTGCATGTTTATATAATCTCCATCATCCATTCCAGCTCCATGTCTAGAGACAATTGGTACTAATTTTCTATTTCCAGCATTTGGTCCATCTTCTGCAAGCTCCTCTGTTGACTTAGCTTTGAATATTGTAAACGATGTACACAACCATATTAAGCGGTCTGACCCACTCACAGCGTCAGTACTTTCTTTGGTGATACCATCTCGATTTAATTGCACGAAGGATAGACATGGTATGTCTAGTTTAACACATAAATTATGTAATGAAGTTATTTGAAATCCTAGAGCTTGATATTCCTGTATATTGTTCGTAATTGAATTAGATGACATAAGCTTTAGATAATCATAGATTATTAAACAGTCATTTGTCTTCCCAGTTTCGTCTGTCTTCACCTCTTGTACAATCCATCTCTTGATCACATTTAGTATCTGTTCAAATGGCTTACCTGCAACAGTAGCATAACTATATGGTATGGTAGATAGTTGATCAACAGCTTTTTGCACATTGTCCATTTTTAAAGGGTCATCTGCAAATTTACCAGTAGAAACTTCGTTAATAGGAACCTTACTTATATTAGCAATCAGTCTATTTAGATGGTCTTCTTTGGACATTTCTGTATCTAAGACTAAGACGGGTACTCCGGTGGAAGAAACGTTAAGGGCAACATTATCAGCGAATACTGATTTACCAACTTTGGGTCTTGCAGATATAAGGTCAACGCATTTTCTTCTAAGACCACCCCCAATGGCTTCGTCATATCTAGCGAATCCCGTGGGTATACCAATGATATCGCATTGATTTTCTTCGAGGAATTTGACATAATCTTCTACTCCTTCGCCAATCTTTTCTGGATGTTCACCCCCATCATCTTCTCTCAAGAAGTCTGTAACAGGATCTTCTAGCTTTTGTATGATTTCATTTATTGTTTCTGATCCAGAAACATCGTCCATATCCTTATTAACTTTATTAGTAAGCTTTTTAATCTTACGGGCGAACTCAAACTTCTTCATCTGAGCTGCAAACTTTACGATGTTATTTTTATCTACTGGAAAATCGAATAGCGACTTTATATACTTAAGCTCTTGCTTAGTATTTATGGTCTCAGAAAATTTTAATTGTTCTGCGGCAGAAAGGAGTGAGGCAATATCTACAGACTGATCGTTATTAATAATGTGTTTAACGCATTTATAGATAATCTGATTGTTATGATTTCCAAAAGTGTCATCATTTATAAAATCTGATATTGCTATATAGCCATCAATACCATACTGAATAAGTCCAGCTAGCACTGCTCGTTCTGCACCAACGTCTAAAAGCTTTTCTTGCATTACTTACCTGTACACCTATCACACCTGTAATATTCCCCATATACAATACTAGCATTTACTTTGAATGATTTACCACACGCATTGCAAACTACATTTTTCTTTCTAGGAGGAGGTCTATTTCTAGGAGTTCTTTGTACGTCTGGAGTTGCTATGTCTTTATGCTCTCCAGTATCTGTCCAAGTGTTTTGTCTAGCTTTTACAGGTTCTCTGCGACCGTTTGACTTCAAAGAAGACTTTTTAACCACTCGAAAGTCTTCTGTAATATCACTTGTTTCTTCTGCTTCTTCAATGACTTCCTCTGTCTCAGCTAAAGCTGATAGCAATGCGGCTTTTTGTTCTTCACTGAGAGTCTTAACAAATTCATTCATACTCATGATCTCTTACCTTTCTCCATTAGGATATCTGCTTTACGTTTTAATTCGTATATCTTGCCATCCAGTGAATGCACTCTAGACTCAGCTATCTCTCTGTAGTGATCCACTGTTGCAGCAAACTCGTCATTGACTACAATGAGCTGCCTTCTCATTTCATGTTTTGTGTATGGGTTAAAGTTATCTATGTTTTTAGCTACCATCTTGTCTAGCTTGTCGTTGCACCAATTGAGTGCAATCTTCTGCATATTTAATTCATCCTGTAGGTATGTGGAGTAGCTATATAGCTCATACGACCAATCAAATAGTTCTGCTTGGGTGAGAGAATTAATAGTTTGCCTGTCAGCATTAGCACATCTATGCCAATCATCTCTGAACTTCTTATTGAACCTAGCATTACTGGCACTCAAGAAATCCTCAACCATAGCTTTCAAGTCAGCCAACTGCTCACTAGCCGTTTTCAATTTGTTCTCTCCACTGCTCATCTGTATCTGAGTACCTTAATACTATTATATCAATCTTATTTAACTCACACCACTTTATTTTATCTTCATCTTTAGCTTTTGCAATAGCAAAATCTGCTTTATTTTTATGGAAGAATGGAGTATATTTATAATGTTGTTGACCATGAACTTCTATTGCTAGCATAATCTGTGGTATATAAAAATCTAAATATAATACGCCCTTCCTATGTGATTCAGTGCTTCCCGGTAGTTTAACTTCCTCTAGTATTCTATAGCTATGGAAGATAGTCTTCAAGAGTTTTCTTGCTCGAACGTGGAACTTTGACCTCTTGCGCTTGTCGTTTGCGTCTACGGAATAACTTGTTAAATTCCAAGCGTACTCTCTCCCATTTATACCTATAACTTTCATTAAAAACCTCTATAATAATTTTAGATAATAATATGCCTAAGCATATACTGATAATATTGTTAATCAAAATAACTCCTTTATTTTATCGTATACAAAAGAAGCAATTTCTGTATTCTCATTTAAAAATTCTGACAGGTTATTTGACCCTTGAAATTTAAAAAATCTTTCAATATCTTCTTCCTTCTCAGAAATATTATTTTCTTTGAGTATTTTCTGTACCACCGGATCTTCTAGGTTCTCTACGGCGCATTGTATTGTATACCAAGCTCCTGCCGATTTAATTAATCTAAACTCACATGCGATCTGTACAACTTCTTGAACTTCGTCTAATCCAATGCCATAACGAATCCAACTTTCTGCCGTACTATTGGGAGTGCCGCCAGCGCAAGATGTTTTAATGTTCCAGTTTGCAATTTGACCAACATGAGGCCCAGTATCTTTGGGAACTTGCCAACGTCCACGATGGGTAATAACCATATTAGTGCCAGCCTGATATTGTAGCATGTTGCCACAATCTGCCATCTTTGCTGGCGCGTATGGTGATCCACCAGTGTTTGCAATGTTGTGAGTCACAGCAATAAGAATTGTTTTGTTCTTCATGAGAGAACCACTAATACGCTTGAAAAACATAGATAGTAATCGAGGCAATGCGTTACGCACACCTGTACGAACTTCGCCGTCTAGCTCTACTGATGGAACCATGTTTGACAATGAATCTGCAATAATTAAACAACCGGGATCGTTATTAATATAATATTCTGTAATATTTAAAAACTCTTCTGCTGATAAAATCTTATCATCTGTAGACTGTACAATGAGAATACCTTCAGGATCTAGACCTTTGATGCCATCAAAGTTTTGTTTTGATAGTCTACCTTCTGTATTAAGATAAATAACACGTTTGCCTTGAGCTTGACACTTTGCCGCAAAGTGCAGCGCTGTTGTTGTTTTCCCTGACTTTGGATCTCCTGTCATTACAACAACAGATCCTTCTCTTAAACCACCCCCAAGAGCAATGTCTAAAGCTGGAGATACACCAATTACTTCCAACTGGTTAATATTTTCTAATACCTCAGTACCAGTGCTAACAACATCGCCGTACTTACTAACCACGGAATTGCTTACTACATCAGTGTCAAATTTATTAGATACTTTTTTCTTTTTAACTTTACTCATAGATCCCTCAATTTATTAAGCATTGTTTTTTGTTTAGAACATGTCTGAGTTCTTCTTACTTTTTTATCTTCTTTCTTTTCTTCAATTGGTTTAGCTTTAGCAGCTATCTTTGCAAGTTTTTCAGAAGCTTTTACTTCTTTATTATAGCATTTGATCGCTTGTAATGCAACTTGATTATACTTCCATCCTCTAGGACCGTAGGCTTTAAGGCCAATGTGATATATGTTTTTAAAATGATTTGACTTTATAGCTTCTATAATTATATGCTCTGGAAACTTTTTCTTTAATCCTGTAGCCGCTTTCATGTTTCTGATAAACATGTCATGATACTTGTCACCCACTGTCCAAAATTTATAAGACGGTCTGTCCATCTTAAATGATTCTGTCCACCTAAGAATAAGAAATTCAGCAACGTAAGACTCAAAGTTACAATATTCACCTGTATGAATATGTTTATACTTATAAGTTTCAGACCACTGCTTTTGATAATTCTTGCTAAATGGCTTCGCCTTGTCTGACATTATATACAAAAGCCTCTTCAAAACATTCTTCAAAATTATCTGTATGTTCAGCTTCTTTTACTAAAGCTGGTACGATCCACATTGTTTTTTCAACTTTATTATCTTTTAAAAATCCTATGGTATAACAATCTATTGTTTTTCCTTGAAGTTCTGCCTTCAAAGATCTTACTAGATAAACCGCTTCAGAATCTGCCGCATCCATTGTAATAGAATGTGATCTATATCGCAACCCAATATTTTTTATGGATAAATTATTTTCGTCACAATATTTTTGAAACGTTAACCATTTATCGTATTCATCTAAGTATATTTCTTTATCGTCAGAAGTATTGATACAAATCCATATCTTCCTTCTGTTGTCAGTATTGGCATACGCTTTACGCCAACTGTCTTCACCTATAATATACTTCATTAGTCAGCTTTAATTTTTGTAATACAAGATTTATTTTTTACCGCTGTTGGTTTACGTTTTTCATCTGCAAGTGTAGACGCAGTTTCAGTCATAATGGTTGACCCACGATGATGGTGAATGTGTTCTCCAGCAGTAATCGTAGTTTGTTTAGCCTTATGAGTAATATTCTTTTTAATGTAGGTTTCGACAGATTTAATTGACCTGTCTAGATCTACAGCAATTTCTGCGATGTCTGCATCTCTATAATTATTCTCAATATAGAATGCTTCAATCTTACTAATTGGTCCTTTTTTAGCCATTTATAAAGCTCCTTTCTGCTCGTCGCATAAACAACGTGTTCTTGGTTTGTAAATATTTAATATAGTAATCAAACGTTTGCTTTGATGTTGATTTTAGTTCTTTACGAATTTTATTAGCTCTGTGACTGTCTGTACCTCTGGGGTCAAATAGAGTACCATTTGATGTAAGCACAAAAAATTTCTTTTGTACTCTTTCTCCTAGATCAATTGCTTTGTATTCTGCGTATACAATATCTTCTGTGTCTGTCACGCTTTCTCCAAAAGCATTATAAGATTTCTTATCAGAATTTTTATTGTCATGTTTTGATGTGTAATTTTCAACGTATTTCATTTATTCACCTGTAATAATGTATTTTGTTTTTTGTTCTGCTGTCATATTATTAATCTTATTACGTTGGGCTTTTTTCTCTTGTGCTTGTTTTCCAGCTTGGCTTTTAGATTCTATCTCCGTCTTTTGATAGCTACCCATTCTAGACCAATTCTTATCAGCTTTGCCCCCAATAGTGTTTGAGTCAGCCATAAAAGATCCCAGCCCACCATATATTACTCTTTCTAGAGTATTTTTACCACAAGAAGGACAAGTTTCTAAGGCTTCGTCATGAATAGACTGTCTAACATCTTTCAATGTTTCGCCACAATTTGTACATCCATAATCGTATAACATTTCAAAGTCCTTGTATTGTGCCAGATAACATGGTGAATCTAGAATGAACTAGATGATGTGCTGAATCTGGCTTGTATTGTGTTCCCGGCTAGAGTGAAGCAATGAATCTAAAATTAATTAGATAGCTCTGTGAACCCTAACCGGGACTAGTCTGGGTCTTAGAGTAATGCTGTGAATTTAGAATAAACTAGATAACACTGTGAACTCTAAGACTCTAATGCGTATAAAACTGCTCCTATAATTCCGTTCCTCTGTATATCATGATACTCTAATTTCGACATTCCGACCCCTGTAACATTAGATAATTTTTCCATACAGGTATCTAATCCAGTATTTTTATAGATATCTGTCTGTTTATTATCACCATTTACAAGCACTTTAGAATGCTTGCCCATACGAGTAACAAACATTTTAATTTGTTCCAATGTGCAGTTCTGAGCTTCGTCCAATATCATATATGAGTCGTGGAATGTTGAGCCTCTCATGGTTTCTAAAGGTTCAAATCTAATCCTTCTTTGATTATAATAATAACCAAATTTATCTCTACCTAGAAAGTATTTTAAATTTTCTTCCATAGGTTGTAAGTATGGTTTTATTTTTTCATTAAGTTCTCCGGGTAGGGAACCAAGATCTTTACCTGCACACACCAAAGGACGAGTCACAATTATCATGTCTATCTCGTCTTTTAAAATCTTTTGTGCTGCAATTCCAGCAGCGATAAATGATTTACCACTACCAGAAGGTCCAGTGCAGAAAACTACATCGTTTTCTATGATTGATCTTATATAATGTTTTTGATTTTCAGTCTTAGCCTCCAGTACTTTTGGTTTATATGATTTTTTTTCTTGACGCTTTTTTCGATTGTTATGTGCCTGTGCTGCCAAAACCACTACTCCCTCGTTGCGAGGTCTCCAATTCTTCTGCTCGTATAAGAGAAACTAGGGGAACCTCTTGGAATATAATCTGTGCGATTCTATCCCCACGTTTTATTTCTACATCTTCGTCAGAAGTATTGTACAAACAAACCATGACCTCTCCTCTGTAGCCAGAGTCAACAACTCCAGCTAAAACATCTAGTCCCTTTTTTACAGAAAGTCCAGAACGAGGCCAAATTAATCCGGCTAATCCGTCTGACATTTCAAAAGAAACTCCCGTCTTTATAGTTGTTCGTTGTCTTCCAACCACAACAGCATCTTCAGATGCGTATAAATCATAACCTGCGTCAGTTCTGTGCGCTTTGGTTGGCGTTGTTGCTTCGTCGTTTAACAATTTAGAATATACAAAAACCATAGTTAACTCCTAGATTATATCACACTTCCCGCCAGCACAAGCTACTTCTTGTACTGGATTTACATTATTTTGTTCTTCAATTACGTTGGTGTAATGTACTTCCTTGTATTCACGGTTGATATCTAACCATTCATGCCAATTGTAAACATCCTTCATACAATATGTTAATTGCTTTAAATCTCCATCCATGTATTTATCAGCAAATTTTTGACATCTATCTTTATAATATTTTTTTTCTGTGCCTTTAGCTTTTTGACCAACACCTAATAAACTATCACACGCTGCCCAAAGATTATCTTCATATAGTTGTAGTCCAATTTCTATCAGACCGCTAACAAACATTGCAGCATCTCCATAGTGTTGTATTTGCTCACTGGGTAAATACACCGTTGTGAACGGAGCTTGAGCATAATCTTTATCTCCAGCTATGGGAAGAAGAGAAACACCACAAAAATATTTACGATATTTATATATAAAATCTGTAACAGAATCCCATTCATCTGGCTTTACATTAATAGTATTAGAAACATTATGCGTCAACCAAGGCTGAGTACATTGCTTTGGGTTTGTACCGCTTACAACCCAGTTTCTTTGCGTACTTTTTACATACTCAAGAAGGTCGATTGCACCAACTTGATTTTTGATCTTTGCGCCGTCTGGAACTTCTACACAAAATGCTACTACGTCATCTGAGTCATTATTTGACCACACAGACTCCTCACAAGCTCTAGGATTAATTGTTTTAAAATACTGGTATATTGGCTCCATCTTATTCGCTTGGACCCTACGGATGTATCTCTTGGCATGGTGGGGGTGAATACCAGACGATGTTCCAAGAATGCAACTTGATGTTCCTTCTGGCTTAACACAGGTTGTACGAGCTGCTTGATTGACACCAATTAGTGCAGCTAATTTCTTGTTGGTTTCTTTTACTATTTCTGCTCCTCTTTTTTGCACCTCTGGGTCAAGACAAATTTCATGTTGTTCCATAACACCTGTCATTGAAACACCCAGTAAAGCTTCGCGGCTAATAATTCTTTCTGAGACTTCTCCAAGGTATGGAAAACTAGCAAATCCAGCCTGTAGTGTGCCAATAATTGCAGCGGAAGCACACGCTTCATAAAACTCTTTCTTTGTAGTTACCTTAGCGCAGTTAATTGTAGATAGATTACACGCCTGCCATCCAGTTTGACCTGTCTGTTCATCGACGGGCCACATACCAATTTCCACACATGGATTGACGATCAATTCTGTAGAATCAGACCATACAAATCCGGGTTCTCCAAACTCTTTAACAGATTTCATGAGTTCTGTAAACTGTTCTTTTGTTGTTTCGTTGCGAAGCAATAAGGCAGAATTGTTTGATCGTCCTCTCTGTGGGTTATCAATAAACCATGATCCAGTTTTAGCTTTTGCCATTTCTTCGTCGTCGGCAGAAAAGACGCAGATAGTAGCGCTACGACGAACACCGCCACTAATTACAGCGTCAGCGCCATACATAACAATGTCATACGCTTCAATTGGCTTGAGTTTCTTCTGACCATTTTTAATAGCATTGTCAAGTGTTTTCTTGATGCTAGTCAGAGCATTCTTTAATGGTTCTGGACCCGGAGCTTTACCTCCACTTGATTTTAGATAAGCTCCTGCTGGACGTATAGCAGAATAATCAAATACAACTGTTTTACCATTATACTCAGGGAAAAGATCATCTCCCTTGAAATAACTAGAAATAAGAACACCTACAGCGTCTGACCATCCTTCTATGGAATCATCAATAATATATTTCTTTTGACCACTTTTGCCTTTAATTAAGTTGGGTAGTTTAGCAATGTGATGTTTTTGTACAGAGAATCCAGTACCACATCCACATAGTAATAGATACATACATTCTTGGAAAAATCTTGTTCTGTCAATATATGAAGCAATACAGTTATATATTCTAGCGTTGTGTTTGAATATTGGTGAACCACCAAACTGTAATGCTCTCTGTGAACCAAGAACTTTTTTCTTTTTCATGTCATCGTAAGCTTGATCAATGAGTGCTGTAACTTCTGGACCAGTATCTTCAGAATACTTATCCATCATCATTTGTCTTACTCTATCAACTGACTCACCCCAAGTTTCCCTTCTTTTCTTTTCTGAATCCCATCTTGCATATTTAGATACGAACGTATAACTCATTAATGATTTGAGCGACATGTACTGACTCCGTGTTTTGTTTAAGTATCAAATAATTTATCTAAGAATCTATTTATAATCCACTTAATAATAGTGGGCAAGATAATGTAAAGAAACACCCAAGTCAAAATAATTGACCCATATTTCTTTTCTGCATCTTCTACAACATTATCATATACAAAATTATAACATTGATCTTTAAGCTTCCATCTGTCAAAATAATCAGCATTATCAAAAGTAACACCTTTACCCATACAGATTGTAGCCCATTCTTCAGAATATTGCAAGCACTTTTTGGCAATATCTTTATAAGATTTTTTAGAATATTTGCTTTCTATCTCGCAATAAATATCGCCGTTGTCAAATTTGCAAAATCTTACTGTTTCAGATTCACCATAACCAAAACTAAAGTCTGGGAAATTTCTGAGCTTAATTGATCCACCTTCTTGTCCAAATATTATTTTTTCAATGTGGGCGTACATTGTGATTATTCTTGTAATCTCTGCCTTTGGTTGATTGTCTCCAAATGTAATTTCTGCAATGTCGTTGTCATACCTTACGGTAGCAATTGTTGGAGTCTTTGAAGTAATCTTAAATCCTTTTACAGATATACCTTCGCCGTTAAAAATGCTTGATATAGATTGATAGATTTCTCTTGGTGACATTTTGCTTTAACCTTTCTGAATTAGAACCCAAGCTACTGCTAAGAAATACTCATGAAGTAATTCTTTCTCCTTCTGTAAAAGTGTGTGATTTTCTTCGCCCATGCATTCTGTCATAAGTTTTACAATATCTTCTGCTAAACCTTCATATTTATCAACTAAAGATTCTTTAAAAAAAGTTTTACCAGCTAAAGCATAAATGTCATTTACTTGTTGTGCTTCAGCGTTGTAAGCTAAGACTCTTTGTGCAAATTCATAATTAAAAATAGCAATTTTTGCTTTGTCACTTGGGTCTGTTACTAGTTCAGAGAATATAGAAACTCTATCTATAACTTCTTGCGATGGCTTATCTATGTTAAGAATTTTTGCTGGAGGTTTTGGTTCTGGATTTGGTTGTGGCTTGTCTAATAAGTCAAGAAGACCGCTACCAAAAACTCCATATAGTAATAATAGAATTACTAAAGCATTCTTATACATCTTCATCCTCCGCATTGAATAAAGGGAAAACTTCATCTAGTTTTTCCACAGCTTGGTCTAAGCCCTCGCCTGAACATTTCTCTTTTAGGGAGTACCATAGGTCTACGATTTCCAAAAAAGGTTTTTCAGCAACCTCGTCCTCTTCGTCATCTAATGGCACTGGTACTACTACTGGCTTAGGTTTTCTAGCAAACCATTTTTTTAATGAATTCCAATACTGCGATAAGTCAAAAGTTGAAACTAATAAAAATGCAGCAATTGCCACTGCCGCTATTCTTAACATCATTTCTGGTTCCATAACATCTCCAATTTTAATATTTATGAATAATTAATCCGTGTTTACTTATAACTTCACCCATTCCTTTTCCGTGGTATGGACATTTTGTTTTGTGTCCGTCTCCTTGTTCAATCCATCCCGAGCCACCACAAATACATTTGTCTGGATCTGGATCGGGACCAACAATATCTGGAGTTGGTACGTCTGAAAGTACTTCTGCTTCTGCTTTGTCAAATGAAATTTTTATACTAGCTTTCCATTTTTCAATATAGTCTGCGTACATATCGGTAATATCTTTCGTGCTAAATCCAGAATTTGGATCACCACCGTCTATGACGGAAGTTTGATTAGCATTAAAATATATAACTGTTGTAGCAATACTTATTACAGATATAAAAATAAATTCAAGACATTTTTTCATGGACTTCCTCCGTCTACAGCATTGTAGTAGGATATGTCGTCAAATCTTCCAGTTAAACCAGCTTGTATGTTGGTGTAGCTAGGACTGTTATCTAAAGTTGCGTCAATTGTATCAAACTCACCCGTTGCTAGACAAGTTACGACAATTGTGCCATTTTTTGTTGCTTCTACAGAAGTGTTTGGATTTGTTACTACGTCTGTTGTTGAGACTACGCCCATTTTATTGCTCCTTTATAAATTTAATGTTACCCAACTAGTTGTATCTTCGTCCCAAACA
>MDTG01121367.1_pt1 | contig 33107 bp, 27 predicted proteins | sample 811421 | NCBI WGS metagenome assembly MDTG01 (sample SAMN05326645, study PRJNA326480) | marine metagenome | isolation source: seawater | place: Pacific Ocean: South East | collected 2011
TCAGCGGTTCGACCAGCGCCCATTCTTCATCCGTCAGGTCGCTCGGATATCTCAACCCCGGCCGCTCATAAACACGGCGGGGTTCCGTCGTCCACATTCTGTCCGCTCCCATTTCCTTTGGGGCGGCATCGAATCACAACAGATTCACCGGATTCAATAACATTCCGGACGGGCTCTAAGAAACATGCTTGGCATGTCGATATCGTGTTGATGGGGGCCAATGGGTTCGGGACGGTGGCCATCATGTCGACAACACGCTACGGCCAAGACTACGGTTTAACGGTGGCAAGCTCTGTTCATGGACATTCCATGATTTTTGCTACTTTCATTTTATGGAATAGGTGTAATAAAAATACATGAAAATGGTGATAATTTAATTTTATATTTAATCATGAAAAGAGAATGGCTGCAGGAAAGTCCTGCAGCCACGTCATCTATACTTCACACCAGATCAAACCGATCCGCGTCCATCACCTTCCCCCAGGCCGCCACGAAATCCGTGACGAATTTTTCCTGCGCGTCGTCCTGCGCATAGAGTTCCGCATAGGCCCGCAGGATCGAGTTTGAGCCGAAGGTCAGGTCCAGTTCGGTAGCGGTCCATCTGGTGGTGCCGGTGGCGCGGTCGCGGAGGTCGTAGAGGCCGCCGCCGGCAGGCGTCCAGGTCAGGGACATGTCGGTCAGGGTGACGAAGAAGTCGGTGGAGAGCACGCCCTCGCGGCTGGTGAAGACGCCGTGTTTCGTGCCGCCGTGATTGGTGCCGAGCACGCGCAGGCCGCCGACCAGCACGGTCATTTCAGGGGCGGTCAGGCCCATGAGCTGGGTGCGGTCGAGCATCAGCTCGGCCGGGCTGACGGCGTAGTCGGCCTTCAGCCAGTTGCGGTAGCCGTCGTGGATCGGCTCCAGCGGGGCGAAGCTGTCGGCGTCGGTCATCTCGTCGGTGGCGTCGCCGCGGCCGGGGTGGAAGGGGACGGTGATGTCGAACCCGGCCGCCTTGGCCGCCTGTTCGATGCCGAGATTGCCGGCGAGCACGATGACATCGGCGAGGCTGGCGCCGCTTTCCGCCGCGATCGGGCCCAGCACGCTCAGCACCCGGGCGAGGCGGGCCGGCTCGTTGCCCTCCCAATCCTTCTGCGGGGCAAGCCGGATGCGCGCGCCATTGGCGCCGCCGCGCATGTCGGAGCCGCGATAGGTGCGGGCGCTGTCCCAGGCGGTGCTGACCATGTCTGCGACCGAAAGCCCGGCGGCGGCGATCTTCGCCTTCACCGCGTCGACATCCCAACCGGTCGGGCCGGCCGGCACCGGGTCCTGCCAGATCAGGTCTTCCGCCGGCACGTCGGGGCCGACATAGCGGATTTTGGGGCCCATGTCGCGATGGGTGAGCTTGAACCAGGCGCGGGCGAAGACCTCGGAGAAATACGCCTGATCGGCGTGGAACTTCTCGGAAATCGCGCGATAGGCCGGGTCTTTGATCATCGCCATGTCGGCATCGGTCATGATCGGCATGCAGCGGATCGAGGGGTCCTCGACATCGACCGGCTTGTCCTCCTCGCGGATCTCGACCGGCTCCCACTGCCAGGCGCCGGCCGGGCTCTTGCGCAGCTCCCAGTCGTGGTTGAACAGCATGTGGAAATAGCCGTTGTCCCAGCGGGTCGGATGGGTGGTCCAGGCGCCCTCGATGCCGCTGGTGATCGTGTCGCGGCCCATGCCGCGGCCGGTGGGGTTGGCCCAGCCCAGGCCCTGCGCCTCGACCGGCGCGCCCTCGGGCTCGGGGCCGAGCAGGCCGGCATCGCCATTGCCGTGGGTCTTGCCGACGGTATGGCCGCCGGCGGTCAGCGCCACGGTCTCCTCGTCGTTCATCGCCATGCGGGCGAAGGTCTCGCGGATCGCCTGGGCGGTCTTCAGCGGGTCGGGCTGGCCGGCGACACCTTCCGGGTTCACATAGATCAGCCCCATCTGCACCGCGGCGAGCGGGTTTTCCAGCGAGGTTTCGGCATCGCTCGCATAACGCTCCCGCCCGAGCCAGGTGGTCTCGGGGCCCCAATAGACATCGAGTTCCGGATGCCAGATGTCCTCGCGGCCGAAGGCGAAGCCGAAGGTCTTGAGCCCCATGGTCTCGTAGGCGATGGTGCCGGCCAGCACGATCAGATCGGCCCAACTGACCCTGTTGCCGTATTTCTTCTTGATCGGCCAGAGCAGGCGCCGCGCCTTGTCGAGGCTGACATTGTCCGGCCAGCTGTTCAGCGGCGCGAAGCGCTGATTGCCGGTGCCGCCACCGCCGCGGCCGTCGGAGATGCGATAGCTGCCGGCGGCATGCCAGGACAGGCGGATCATCAGCCCGCCGTAATGGCCCCAATCGGCTGGCCACCAGGGCTGGCTGTCGGTCATCAGCGCCCGCATATCCTGCTTCAGCGCCTCGAAATCGAGCGTCTTCAGCGCCGCGCGATAGCTGTAGCCGCGGCCGAGCGGGTTGGTCTTGCTGTCATGCTGGGACAGGATCTCCAGCTTCAGCGATTTCGGCCACCAGGCCGTTACCGAGCTGTCGGCGGTGGTGTTGCCACCATGCATGACGGGGCATTTGCCGCCCTGGGGGTTCATCTCGTTCACGTCGTCCTCCTGCCGGGCTCCGCTGTCGGGCTGGTCTTGTTGATGAAGAAGATGAAGATGGATATGGCGTCGGGGGGGAGATGTTCGAGCCGAATTCGTGACAGGGGCGACCGCTGTCTTGCGCTTCTCCCGCCCGGCTCGATATGTTGCCCACCGCACCTCACCCGAGACCGGTCCGGAGACCTGTGCCCCATGGCCAATGCCGCGACGGAAGAGCTGATCGAGAACTTCTCCCTGTTCGACGACTGGGAAGAGCGCTACGCCTATCTGATCGATCTGGGCCGCAAACTGCCGGATCTGCCCGAGGCGGAACGCACGCCCGAGAGCAAGGTCGAAGGCTGTATGAGCCAGGTCTGGCTGTTGAGCGAGGTGGAGCCGGGCAATCCGCCGGTGATCCGCTATCGCGCCGACAGCGACAGCCAGATCGTCCGGGGGCTGATCGCGGTGCTGATGACCGCCTATTCCGGCGAGACCGCCGACCGGATCATCGCCACCGACATCAACGACATCTTCAATCGCATCGGCCTGGACCGGCATCTGAGCCCCAACCGCCGCAACGGCTTCTATGCCATGGTGCAGCGGATCTCGGACACCGCTGCCCAGGCCATGAAGGCCTCGTCCTGATACCCGCCAAGCCCCTTTGCGGAGTGCTGCCCGATCATGGCCCATGAACTGACCGCCACCGGCGAAGCACCCGCGGTGCTGCGCAATTCCTCCATCGACCGGGCGGCGCTGGCCCAGGCGCGTATCGATCTGGCCGCCAGCCTGCGCATGGCTGCGCGTCTGGGCTTCGCCGAAGGGATCTGCAACCATTTCTCGGCGCTGGTCCCGGGGCGGGACGATCTGTTCCTGGTCAACCCCTATGGTCTGGCCTTCGCCGAGGTGACCGCGTCCAGCCTGCTGGTCTGCGATTTCCACGGCAATGTGATCGAGGGCGAGGGCCGGCCCGAGGCGACGGCGTTCTATATTCATGCCCGGCTGCACATGAAGAAGCCCGGCGCGCGGGCCGCCTTCCACACCCATATGCCCAATGCCACGGCCCTGACCATGATCGAGGGCGAGCCGCTCTCTCATGCCGGGCAGACCGCGCTCAAATTCCTCGGCCGGACCGCGGTCGACCCGGTCTATAACGGCCTGGCGCTGGATGCGGCCGAAGGCGACCGGATCGCCGCGGCGATGGGCGATGCCGACATCCTGTTCATGCGCAGCCATGGCGTGATGGTCACCGCCCCCTCGATCGCCGAGGCCTGGGACGATCTCTATTATCTGGAACGTGCCGCCGAGGTGCAGATCCGGGCGCTGCAGACCGGACGGCCGCTGATCCCGGTGCCGGCGGATGTGGCGGCCATGACCGCCGCCCAGATGCGCAGCGAGGATGCCGAAAGCGCCCGGCTGCATCTGGAAAGCGTGAAGCGGATCCTGGCGCAGAGCGAGCCCGACTACGCCGGTTGAGCCGGACCCACCGGAGGCACCCGGGGGAGGGGCGCCGGCGCGCGCCCTCCGTCCGGCTTGCAGCCGGGCGCATGTGGGGGTCTGATGGGGGCACCGACCGACGTGCAGGAGACCCCGACCCATGGCCAGAGCAGAGGCGGCAATCGGTGCCGCACGCTATGCCGTCTCGATCCGGACCGGCAATCATCAACTCGTCGCCGACGAACCGCAGAAACTGGGCGGCGCTGATGCCGGCCCGGCGCCCTATGACCTGCTGCTGGCGAGCCTGGGCGCCTGCACCGCGATCACGCTTAAGATGTATGCCGAGCGAAAACAGTGGCCGCTCGGCGAGGCGAAGGTCGCGCTGCATTATCTGGTCGAGAACGGCACCGGCCGGATCGAGCGGGTGCTGACGCTGGATGGCCCGCTCGACGATGATCAGCGCGCGCGCCTGGCCGACATCGCCGAGCGCACGCCGGTGACGCTGACGCTCAAATCCGGCCTTGCGATCTCGACCAGCCTGTCTTGACTGACAAGCCCGATACCCGGCCCGCCAGAGGCCGGGATCTGCAACCGATGCCCGAGGAAATCCCCATGGACGAGCTGATCAGGGCGACCGCCCGCGATCTGGTCGCGCGGCTGGCGCGCGGCGAGGTGACCCCGAACGACCTGCTGGATGCGCTGGAGCGACGGGTCGAGGCGGTGGATGGTGCCGTCAATGCCGTGGTCACCCGCGCCTTCGATCAGGCCCGCGCCGCCGCCCGGCACTGGATGCCGACGACCGACCGCCGCCGCCAGCCCGGCCGGCTGCACGGTCTGCCGGTGGCGATCAAGGACCTGACCGCGACCGCCGGCATCCGCACCACCTATGGCTCGCCGCTCTTCGCCGACAATGTGCCGGCCCGGTCCGACAATGTCGCCGCCCGGCTGGAAGAGCGTGGCGGCATCATCTACGCCAAGACCAACACGCCCGAATTCGGCGCCGGCGCCCAGACCTTCAACGAGGTCTTCGGCACCACCACCAATCCGTGGAACACCAGCCTGACCCCCGGCGGCTCGTCGGGCGGCTCGGCGGTGGCGCTGGCCAGCGGCACGGCCTGGCTGGCGCAGGGGTCGGATCTGGGCGGCTCGCTGCGCATTCCTGCCGCTTTTACCGGCGTTGTGGGTCTGCGCCCAACCCCGGGCCGCGTGCCCCACGGCCCCTCGGTCTCGCCCTTCTCGACGCTGTCGGTCGAGGGGCCGATGGCGCGCGACGTGGCCGATCTGGGGCTGATGCTCGATGCCATGGCCGGCCTTCATCCGCGCGATCCCCTGTCACGCGAGGCGGAGGCGGGGTTGTTCGAAGCGGCGGCGACCGCGCCGCGCAAGCCGCGGCGGGTGGCGGTTTCGGTGGATCTGGGGATCGTGCCGGTGGCGGCGGACGTGCGCGCCGCCTTCGGCCGCGCCGTCGACCGTCTGGCGGCCGAAGGCGTCGAGATCGTGCCGCTGGAGACCAGCTTCGCCGAGGCCGAGAGCGCCTTCAAGGCCCTGCGCGCCGGGCTGATGGCCACCCTGCACGAGGATATGCTGCAGGCCCATCGCGACCGGCTGAAGCCGGATCTGGTCTGGAACATCGAACACGGGCTGGGGCTGGATGCCGCAACCCTCGGCCGGGCCGAGCGGGCGCGGGCGAAGATGACGCTGGATCTGATCGACGAACTTTCCCGCGTCGATCTGGTGCTGACGCCGACCGTGCTGACCCCGCCCTTCCCGCACACCATCCGGGCGCTGGAGGAAATCGAGGGCCATCGGTTCGAGACCTATGTCTCGTGGCTGGCGCTGACCTTCGCGATCACGTTGACCGGCACGCCGGCGATGTCGCTGCCGGCGGGGCGCATGGCTGGCGATCTGCCCTTCGGTCTGCAACTTGTCGGCCGGCCGGCGGATGAGGCAGCATTGCTGACCCATGCCGCCTGGATGGAAACGGTGCTCACACCCGTGCGGGAAGTGCCCGTGGATCCTCGGATTCCGGCTTGAAGACGCATGCGTTAGCAGGCGATCGATTGTCATGCCTATGCGTGATAATTGAATTCATAGGCATGTAGAAAGTCCATGTAGTGGACTGTCGGACGAGGCCCGCCCCAGCATGCGGCGCCTCGTCTTTTTTATATGAAAAACAAAGGGTTATAGAGTATTTCCCGCGCTGGATTTCCAGAATGGCTGGGTTGCGCGATGCGAAACGGTGTGGCCTGTGCGTGGATACAACTCCCCTTCTGCGTTCATGATGCGAAATCCGATCGCTTTTTGTGTTGAGAATACATCCTGGAAGTTGCTCTAATACACGCCAGGGATGTAGACGCCCTCAATGAAAGCGACAGCGGGCCGATACCGGACCCAACCCGCGCGGGGCCACCCGACCCTTTTTGATCGGGGCGACATGAACCGCTGCATCGGTACGGCCGGCACGGCCATTGCCGGCGACGGCGGAGATAAGGGGGACGACGATGAAATCCGAGCTGCGAAAGGCCCGGTCGCGTGAGCGTGTGGCGCGCGTCCAGGCACTGACGGCGGACGACCCCGTCCTCGGGGCCCGCCTCAACCGCATCCTGACCCATGCCCGGAACGTCAGGGTCACCGAATACCATCTGACCAATGCCTGCAATATCCGCTGCAAGGGCTGCTGGTTCTTCGAATACGGCCACGACACCGCGACCCGCGAGGTCAAGGATCTGGCGACGCTGGAGAGTTTCCTCATCGATGAGACGAAGCGTCGGCGGGTGAACGCCGCGCTGGTCATCGGCGGTGAGCCGACGCTGTTCCCGGATCGTCTGCGGCTGTTCGTGAAGCACCTGCGCTATGTGACGGTCTCGTCGAACGGTCTCAGGCGTCTGCCCTGGGACGGGTTCGAAGACGTGAACGTGATGCTGCCCCTGTTCGGCGGCGGCAAGCTCGACGACGAGCTGCGCGCGATCAAGCCGAGCGGCCGGCAGTTCACCGGGCTGTTCGAGACGGTGCTCGAGAACTACCACCAGGATCCGCGGGCGAACTTCGTCTATGCGCTGACCGAGGACGGCATCGAATACATCGAGGAGACCGTCCGGCGCATCGCGGCGAACGGCAACCGTCTGTCGTTCAACTTCTACAGCAAATACGGCACCGACGATCCCACTGCCCAGGCCCATCAGGATGCCCTGCTGGCCGAGGCGCTGAGGGTCAAGGCGCTCTATCCGGATGTGGTGCTGAGCCATCCCTACTACATCGAGGCGATGATCACCGGCCGGACCCATTGGGGCGCCGATTTCGGTTACGACGTCTGCCCGTCGATCAGCATCGATCATCCGGATCACGCCGAACGGCTGGAGAACGGCAACCCGGTGCTGCCCTTCTTCAACACCTGGGCGGCGGACCTGAAGACGGTGAAGTTCTGCTGCACCTCGGGCCATTGCGACGGCTGCCGCGACAGCCAGGCGGTGAATTCCTGGCTGATGGTCAGCATGGACCGCTTCCTGGACAGCCGCGAGATGCTGGAGACCTGGATCGGCATTGCCGAGGGCTACTGGAATCAGTTCATCTGGACGCCCTTCAACCCCTATGCCGCCGCCCATCAGGCGATGAAGGCGGAGCGGGCCGGGCCGATGGAAGAGGTCGAGGACAACGGTGATGTGCCGGCGCGTGTGCCGCATGCACCGGCGGTCCCCGTCTCTGCTCAGTTCCAGGGTGTCGGACACTGATCGCCATCCTGCGGGACGCACCTTGCAGGGAGGGGAGGGTATGACGGCTGCAGATCTGGCCACGGGTCCGGAGGGGGGAACCCTGGATGCCGTGCTCGGCCGCCTGAACGCGCTCGATGTGCTGGTCCATTCCGGCATCCGTGTGACCGCAGGCCCCGATGGGGCAGTGGTCGCGCGGGTGGCGGATCCGGGCCCCGAGCATGTCGAGCAGGGGCCGGCGGGGGCGGGGATCAACGTGGTCATGATCATGGGGCTGGCCGATTGCGCCCTGGCCGTGCCCGCCATTCTGGCGGCCGGCGGGGCGCGATGCGCCACGCTCGAAAGCGCCATCAAGCTGGCGGAACCACTCGGGCCCGGCCCTTTCGAGGGACGGGGGCGGGTGGTCGGCCGGCAGGGCGACCTGTTCACGGTCGAGGTGACGGTCGTCGATGATCAGGGCCGGATCGGTGCGACCGCCACAGGGCTGGTCGCCCGGATCTGATCCAACGAGCCGGCGGCCATGCACCGCCAGCCAATCGGCCTCAGGGGATTACTGTGGCCATGTTTTCAATCACAGGCAAATCCGGAGACAGGACATGAACGAGTCCGTTGCGAGCGCCGCCGAAGCCCCCCTGGTCGTCGAGGGGCCCGAGCAGTTCTACAAGATGCCCAAGGAATACCAGGATCTGGTCATCCATCAGCTTCGCGCCCATACCGAGGGCGAGCTGACCGGCGCCGACGACTACACCCAGCTGCTCTATCCGATGGCGCCGGATCCGTATGAGCGCAAGATGTGCTGCGAGCGCGCCGCCGAAGAGGTCGACCACTTCATCCGCGGTGCCGAGGTGCTCAAGGATCTGGGCATCGACGTCTACTACATGATGGATCAGCACTTCCAGGAGCGGCAGCACTACCGCACCGATGCGGTGCGCAAGATCGACAACTGGGTGCAGCGTGGCCTGTTCTCGATGATCGGCGAGGGCGCCGTGCTCGCGATGATCGAGGAAATGGCCCAGTCCTCGTACAAGCCGATCGCCGACATGTGCGTCTCGATCGTCATGGACGAGTACAACCACGTCGCCCAGGGCCGCCGCATCGTGAAGCAGTTCTGCGCCACGCCCGAAGGTCGCGCCCTGGTGCAGGCCGAACTGGAGGGTGTGTGGTGGTCGACCATGCTCGACCTTTTCGGCCGCTCCGAGAGCGAGCGCTCGAAGCTCTACGTGAAGTGGGGCCTGCGCAAGTACACCAACGAGGAAGCCCGCCAGCGCTACTGCGCCCATATCGTGCCGCAGCTGCGTGAACTGGGCCTCGACGTGCCGGACGACTGGACCCGGGGCCGCAAGTTCCTCTGATCCGTCCGTCTGCATCGGAAGGGGCGTCGCCTGCGAGGGCGGCGCCCCTTCGCTGTTGCGAGGGTGCATTGCACAATCAATGGGCGCTGCATCCCCGGATACGGGGATGCCGCCTTAAAAATGTGCAGAAACCCGGCCGACAGCTGAGCGAGGGGCGGCATGTGGCCTCCAAACCCCTGCGATTCCGCGGCTTGGGAGGTTTGGCACGGGCATTGCTAATAATCCTGTGGACGCAGGTGACGGGGCGGGGAGCGCCCCGGTCGGATCCTGGTGATGCACAGCGCGTCATCAGTATTCGATGTGTCGCCTGCTGGTCTTATGAAGACGAACTGGTATCGAAACCAAGAGGGCGAAAAAAAGATTTGACCGATGGAAGTAAAATTGGTCTAATCACCTCGAAGGGACGGCTTCACGAGACTGAATGTCCTTCCGAAAGGCAGGACTGGCCGGGTTGAGGGCACGGACGGAGTGCTTGAAGCGGGGGTGAGTGCTTTCCGCTCGACCCTCAACCCGGATCGCCTCTCGAAGTTTTGGTGCCTCTTCATCCATCTTCTGCTTAGGCTCTTCGGTTACCTCTCCACACTGTCGACTTTACGGCCGGCCGGATCTCAGGATCCGCCGGCCGTTTCTTTTTCCGGCGTCCTTTACCGTCGGTTCCAGGCGCCGGGACGGGCATATTCCTCTGTCCCGCCAGGGATTTTCCTGAGGCCCCCGGGCAACGGGTGCTTGACCCGCCGTCTCACCCGGCTATCGTGCGGCGGCCTCTTCTGGGGCGGGGCGTTTCAGGTCATGATGACGTCCGGACGGGGCGGAGGCGGCCGGAAGGACCGGGTTCGCGCGGGCTGAGGGGAAGCGAGGCATGGGCGGTCAGATCCCTGCGCATATCATCGTGCTGGGCAACGAGAAGGGTGGCTCGGGCAAGTCGACCACGGCGATGCATCTGGCGGTGGGGCTGATGAAGCTTGGCCAGAAGGTCGGCGTGATCGATATCGACAGCCGTCAGCGCACCATCAGCCGCTATATCGAGAACCGTGCCGCCTTTGCCCGCGAACAGCAGGCCTGGATGCCGGTGCCGGAAAGCGCGGTCATCCCGCGCTCCGACAAGCCGAGCCGGGCGGAGATGGAGGCGGATGAGCGCGAGGCCTTCGTGGGCGCGCTTGCACGGCTTGCCCGCGACAACGACGTCGTCATCATCGACAGCCCCGGCAGTGACCATTTTCTCGCCCGCCTGGCCCATTCCTTCGCCGACACGCTGATCACCCCGATCAACGACAGCTTCATCGATCTGGACGTGCTGGCCCGCGTCGATCCCGAGACGCTGAAGGTGCTGGGCCCCAGCGTCTATGCCGAGATGGTCTGGAACGAGAAGAAGACCCGGGCGATTCGCGATCGCGGCACCATCGACTGGGTGGTGATGCGCAACCGCCTGTCGTCGACCGAAAGCCGCAACCAGCGCGATATGAGCCGGGTGGTGGAGCAGCTGTCGCGGCGGGTGGGCTTCCGCGTCGCGCCGGGGTTCGGCGATCGGGTGATCTATCGCGAGCTGTTCCTGCGCGGGCTCACCATGCTCGACCTGCGCGACGTGGATGCGAACATCTCGCTGTCGATGTCGCATATCGCCGCCCGGCACGAGGTGCGCGGCCTGATCGAGGCCCTGCGCCTGCCGATGCTGGACGGCCGCGATCTGATCCTCTGAGCGGCCCCCCTTTCCACCACGCCGCAAACCCCCATGTAGGAAACGAGTGTGTGAAGATCCGCTTCATGCGCCGTCTGACCTGTGGGAGACCGGCATGACCCGTGACCTTCGCCCCGGCCGCCCCGCGCGCCCGCCGGCCAGCTCTGCCGAGGTCGAGGGCTTTCTGGCCGAGGCGCGCCGAAGCGTGCCGGCCCGGCCGGCCGCCCCCCGACCGACAACCCATGGTGGGGCCGCCGCGCGCCTGATCCTGGCGATGGACGCGACTCAGAGCCGGCAGCCCGGCTGGGATCTTGCCCAGGGGCTGCAGGGGGAGATGTTCCGCGTGGCCGGCGATGGCGGGCTTGCGGTCCAGCTGGTCTATTACCGTGGGTTCGACGAATGCCGCGCCAGCCGCTGGGCCGGCGATGCCCTGGCCCTGGCGCGCGTGATGTCGCGGATCGACTGCCGGGCCGGGCGGACCCAGCTGGCCCGCGTCCTGTCCCATGCCGTGGCCGAGGCACGGGCCGCCCCGGTCCACGGGCTGATCTTCGTCGGCGATGCGCTGGAGGAACCGATGGCGCCGCTGGAGGCGGGGGCGGCGGATCTGGCCATGCTGGGGGTGCGGGCCTTCATGTTTCAGGAAGGGGCTCATCCCGAGGTCGCCGCAGCCTTCGGACGGATCGCCCGGATCACCGGCGGGGCCCTGCTGCCCTTCGATCCCGCCGCCCCCGACCGGCTGCGGGCCCTGCTGGGCGCCGTCGCTGCGGTCGCAACCCGGGGGCCAGCGGCCCTGGATCGGCCCGGCCGGGCCGATCCCAAGGCGCTCAGCCTGCTGATCGGGCGCATGGGCGAGAGGTGAGCGTTATGGGGGTGAGGTGGTGATCTGGGCCCTGCTTGCCGGTTTCGTCAGCCTGATTGCCGTGCTGACCCTGGGCGGACGTCTGGGGCGGGTGGATCGGGCCGTGCTGAAGCGTATCGGCCTGTGGGGGCTGGTGGTGCTGGCGGCGGTTGCTGCCGTTCTGCTTGCCGTGACCGGCAAATGGCCGGCCGTTGCCGCCGTGGCGGCGGCGGCCCTGCCGGTGGTGATGCGGCTGGCGCGCACGGCCCTCGGGCTTGTGCCCGTCTGGCACCTGTTTCGCCGGGCCCGGCCCCAGGGTGGGGCGGGGCTCGGCGGGGCGGGGCTCGGCGGGGCGGGGCTCGGGACGGCCGGCACGGCCCGCAGCCGCCCGCGCACGATCGAGACCCGCAGCCTGCGCATGACGCTGGACACAGATACCGGCGCCATGTCGGGCGTGGTCCTGGACGGACCGGAGCGCGGGCAGGGCCTTGAGGAGCTGAGCGTCGAGACGCTGATCGCGCTGCTGCGGCGGTTGCGGGTGGAGGATCCGGACGGCGCCCGCCTGCTGGAAAACTGGGGGGAGCGGACCTATGGGCCGGGCTGGTCCGACCCGTCTGCGGGCAGCGGCGGTGCCGGAACGGATCCCGCCGGTGCGGACGAGATGTCCGAGGCCGAGGCGCGCGCCATCCTGGGGGTGGAGGCCGGTGCCGGGGCCGCCGAGATCACCGCCGCGTGGCGGCGGATGATGGCCCGGGTGCACCCCGATCATGGGGGCAGTGCAGCTCTTGCAGCGCGGGTAAATGCGGCCCGCGATCGCCTTCTGGGCGCCCGTTCACGCGCGTGATCCGAATGCGGTCGCCCCTTCGGTCAAAGGGGTCCGATTTGCGTCTGCGGCCGTTCAAGGCTATAAATTGTGCCGTTCGTCGGTCAGACATGTGACCATCGATGCCATGAGACCGCCTCTGGTGACAAATTGGGGGCAGGTCAAAATAGGCGTCGCATCGTGTTCTGTTGCGATGCAATATATGTAGGGTCGATCGGCGGATCGACGGCACGCCTGCCCGAGGCGAGGAAGTGCCGTGCATCCGCTGCGGACCATGTGGGCAGCATGGGCCGCGATATCGAATGACACGTGACCGGTCGGACGATCGTTCCGAAGAACGCCTCAAGAATTCGATCCAGCGATTAGGTCCATGAGCAACACCAAGCCCGTTCGCAAAGCCGTCTTCCCCGTCGGTGGCCTGGGCACGCGTTTCCTTCCCGCCACCAAGGCCATGCCCAAGGAAATGCTGCCGGTCGTCGACAAGCCGCTGATCCAGTACGCCGTGGAAGAGGCGCGTGCCGCCGGCATCGAAGAGCTGATCTTCGTCACCGGCCGGAACAAGACCGCCATCGAAGACCATTTCGACCAGTCGTTCGAGCTGGAATGGACGCTGCAGGAGCGCGGCAAGCACGACCAGCTGACCCAGCTGCGCCGCTGGCTGCCGAAGGCCGGCAACGTGTCCTATACCCGTCAGCAGGAGCCGATGGGCCTGGGCCATGCCGTGTGGTGCGCCCGCCATCTGGTCGGTAACGAGCCCTTCGCCGTGCTGCTGGCCGACGACCTGGTCCTTGCCGACCGCCCGTGCCTCAGCCAGATGGTCGAGGTCTACGAGCAGAAGGGCGGCAATGTCGTGGCCGCGATGGATGTCGCCCCTGAACACACCTCGCGCTACGGCATCATCGACATCGCTGAGGATGATGGCCGCCTGGTCACCGCCCGCGGCATGGTCGAGAAGCCGAAATCCGACGAGGCGCCCTCGCGCACCGCAGTGATCGGCCGCTACATCCTGCAGCCCGAGATCTTCGATCATCTGGGCCGCCACGAGCGCGGTTCGGGCGGCGAGATCCAGCTGACCGACGCGATCCGCGCCATGGTCGAAAGCCACCCCTTCCATGCGGTGCGCTTCGATGGCGAGCGCTTCGATTGCGGCGACAAGGCCGGCTTCATCCAGGCGAATATCGCCTTCTCGCTGGCCCGCGTCGATCTGCGCGACCAGGTGAAGGACTTCCTGGCCGAGCGCCTTTCGACCTACCGCGACGCCGCCCAGTAAGGCTATAGTTCGGCGCGCAGGGCCCGCGATCCTGTCCTTCAAGGGGCAGGATCGGGGGCTTTGCGCGCCGTTCGCGCTCACTGGCAAAGGAATTGGCTTCCATGCGCGTCGCGATGATCGGCACGGGCTATGTCGGCCTTGTGTCGGGCACCTGCTTCTCCGAATTCGGCCATTCGGTCGTCTGTGTCGACAATGACCGGTCGAAGATCGAGCGGCTGCTCGGCGGCGAGATCCCGATTTACGAGCCCGGCCTCGACGATCTGGTCGCCCGCAATGTGCGCTCGGGCCATCTGGGTTTCACCACCGATCTGGCCCAGGCCGTGCGCGATGCCGAGGTCGTGTTCATCGCGGTCGGCACGCCCAGCCGCCGCGGCGACGGCCATGCCGACCTCAGCTATGTCTTCGAGGCCGTGCGCCAGGTGGCGATGGCCGCCGACGGCTACCGGCTGGTGGTCACCAAGTCCACCGTGCCGGTCGGCACCGGTGCCAAGGTGAAGGCGCTTCTGGCCGAAACCCGCCCGGATCTTCCCTTCGACGTTGCCTCGAACCCCGAATTCCTGCGGGAAGGCTCGGCGATCGAAGACTTCATGCGCCCCGATCGCGTGGTGGTCGGTACCGAAACCGCGCAGGCGCGCGAGTTGATGACCGAACTCTACCGGCCGCTCTTCCTGGCGGAGACGCCGATCGTCCACACCACGATCGAGAGCGCCGAGCTGATCAAATATGCCGCCAACGCCTTCCTCGCCACCAAGATCACCTTCATCAACGAAGTGGCGGATCTGTGCGAGAAGGTTGGCGCCGACGTGCAGGACATCGCCCGCGGCATCGGCCTGGACGGTCGCATCGGTCGCAAATTCCTGCATGCCGGCCCGGGCTTCGGCGGATCCTGCTTCCCCAAGGACACCCGCGCCCTGGTCTCGTCGGCTCAGGAATACAACGCGCCGCTCTCGCTGGTGGAGCAGGTCGTGGCCTCCAACGAAGCCCGCAAGCGCCGCATGGCCGACCGGGTGATCGCCGCCGCCGGTGGCAGCCTTGCCGGCAAGACCGTGGGCGTGCTGGGCCTGACCTTCAAGCCCAACACCGACGACATGCGCGAGGCGCCGAGCCTGGACATCGTACCGGCGCTGATCCGCGCCGGCGCCACCGTCCGGGCCTATGATCCCGAAGGCATGGCCGAGGCCCGCCGCCTGCTCGACCGTGTGGTCTGGGCCGAGGATGCCTATGATGCCGTCACCGGCGCCGATGTCGCGGTGCTCGTCACCGAGTGGAACCAGTTCCGGGCGCTCGACCTTGATCGGGTGAAGGCGGCGATGAAGACCCCGGTCATGGTCGATCTGCGCAACGTCTACAAGCCGGAAGAGATGGCCGCCCGCGGCTTCGCCTACAGCTCGATCGGCCGCCCGGCCGCGGGGCTTGGCTGAACCGGTGGCCGCTGCCATTCTCTACCCCCGAGCCGTTCTTCAAAACCGACCCTGAGAGGCCGTTCGTGACCAAGCTCGTCCACCGCTTCCATCCGACCGTGCTGCGCGAATACGACATCCGCGGCATCATCGGCGAGACCCTGGGGACCGAGGACGCCTATGCCATCGGGCGGGTCTTCGCCTATATGCTGAAGGCCCGCGGCGGCGCGTCCGCCGCCGTCGGTCGCGATGGCCGGGTGAGCTCGCCCGATCTGGAAGCGGCGCTGGTGCGCGGGCTGACCGAAGGCGGCGTCGATGTGATCCGCGTGGGCCTTGGTCCCACCCCGATGCTCTATTACGCCGCCCAGACCCGCGGTGTGGACGGCGGCATCATGGTCACCGGCTCGCACAACCCGCCGGACCAGAACGGCTTCAAGATGGTCATGCTCGGCAAGCCCTTCTTCGGCGAGGACATCCGCGAGATGGGCCGCATCGCCGCCGAAGGCGAGCTTCTGCCGGCGCCGTCGACGGGGGCCGACAACGACGCGCCCGACGTGCTGTCGGCTTATGTCGCCCGGCTGACGGAGGGGCTGTTCAAGACCGTCGCCCGCGAACCCGTGGTGGTCTGGGATGCCGGCAATGGTGCGGCGGGTGAGGCGCTGACCATGGTGGCGCGCAACCTTCCCGGCCGCCATGTGCTGCTCTATGCCGATATCGACGGCACCTTCCCCAACCATCACCCCGACCCGACCGAGCCGCACACCCTGGTCGACCTGATCGCCAGGGTCGCCGAGGAAGGTGCGGATCTGGGCATCGCCTTCGACGGCGACGGCGACCGCATCGGCGTGGTCGACGGCAAGGGGCGGATCCTCTGGGGTGATCAGCTGCTGATGATCCTGGCCCGCCCGATCATCGACCGCATCCCCGGCGCCACCATCATCGCCGATGTGAAGGCGAGCCAGGCGCTGTTCGACGAGATCGCCCGCCTGGGCGGCACGCCGGTGATGTGGAAGACCGGCCATTCGCTGATCAAGACCAAGATGAAGGAGACGGCAAGCCCGCTCGCCGGCGAGATGAGCGGCCATGTCTTCTTCGCCGACGGCTATTACGGCTATGACGACGCGCTCTATGCCGCCGTCCGCCTGCTGGACCAGCTGGCGACCACGGGCGAGAGCATCACCGCCATCCGCGACGGCCTGCCCGACATGGTCAACACGCCCGAGATCCGCATCCCCTGCGCCGACGACCGCAAGTTCCAGGTGGTCGCCGATATTGCAGCGACGCTGGCGGCCGAGGGCGCCCAGGTCGACCGGACCGACGGCGTGCGGGTGAAGGTCGATGGTGGCTGGTGGCTGCTGCGCGCCTCCAACACCCAGGCGGTGCTGGTGGCCCGTGCAGAGGCGGCCGATGACGCCCGGCTGGCGGTGCTGAAGGGCGAACTGGCCCGGGTGCTGACGGCGACCGGCGTCGAGGTGCCGGCGGCCCTCGCCGCCTGATTCATCCGCCGCCTGATCCGACATGGAAAGGGCCGCTCCCGGTTGGGGGCGGCCCTTTTCTTTGCGTCGGCGGCGGGGAGGGCGGCGGTCAGAAGCCGGCGCCGGCCGCGTGCATCACCTCGTTGCTGCCGCGCCAGATCATGTCGAGCGCCACATAGCTGATGATGGCGAGACCGACATAGGCCAGCCAGTGATGGCGTTCCAGCAGCTTGGCCACATAGTTCGCCGCCAGGCCCATCAGCGCGATCGACAGCACCAGACCGATGATCAGCACCTCCATGTGATGACGCGCGGCGCCGGCCACCGCCAGCACGTTGTCGAGCGACATCGACACGTCGGCGATGATGATGGCAGTCAGTGCCTGACGCATGGTCTTGGGCGCCGCCGCCTTTTCTTCAGGCAGTTCGTCGACGCCGTCGGCAGGGGCACTGCCTGGGGCGGATGCCGCGGCCGCCGCCTCGGCGGCTGCGGCCTTGCGGGCCTGGCGCAGTTCCTGCCACATTTTCCAGGCGACCCAGAGCAGCAGAATGCCGCCGGCCAGCGTCAGGCCGATGATTTCGAGCAGTTCGACGGTCACGGCGGCGAAGGTGATGCGCAGAACCGTGGCCGCCAGGATGCCGTAGATGATCGCCTTGCGGCGAAGGGCTGCCGGCAGGCCGGCTGCGGCCATGCCGATGATCACCGCATTGTCGCCCGACATCACGACGTCGATCATGATGACGGTCAGAAGCGCGTCGAGGCCGTCGGCGGAGACGAGGAATTCGGGCAAGATCCCAACCTTCGTGCAGCGGCCCGGATGATGAGAGGGGGGGAGGGGACCGCGGGAGACGGGCGTCCCTCGGGTGCAGGGGGCGCGCCCCTTGTTCTATGCCTGCCCAACCGCCTTCACAAGCCCCCGCCCCGCAGCCCGGCGCCTCTTGTCACCCCCGACCTTGGTCCCGGAGCCCGTGCCATCCGGAGCGGCAGACTGGCACGAACGGTATAGTTGCGACATCATGTCGGAAAGAATGCGTGCAAAGCGCATCAAGCCGTATGGGGGCGCCGAATCCTGGGGAGGATAGATGACCGCAATGACCATGAAGGATCACTCTGCCCATGGTGACGGCCTGTCGATGAGCGATACGATCGCCCGGCTGGCCGACCGGGCCGGAGGGCTGGGGGTGCGGATTGCCGACATCGTCGGCAAGGTGGACGAGGTTGCCCGCGCCCTGCGTGGCCAGTCTGACGGTCTGGGCGGGCTGACCGGCCTGGTCGACCGCATGGCCGAAGACAACCGGGCGATCGACCAGTCGGCCCGGACCGCCGACGAGCGGGCGGCAGAAGCGGCCCGGCAGGCCGCAAGCTCTCGCGCCGAAGCGGCACAGACGCTGGACGAGATCCGCGAGCTGACCGGCAGCGTGGCCGATATCGCCCGCCGGCTGGATGTGCTTGCCCAGGCGCTGGACCGGGTGGGCAAGGTCTCGAGCCAGATCGACGGCATCGCCAAACAGACCAACCTGCTTGCGCTCAATGCCACGATCGAGGCGGCGCGGGCGGGAGAGGCCGGCCGGGGCTTCGCCGTCGTGGCCGGAGAGGTCAAAAGCCTTGCCCGATCCACACAGGAAGCCACCGCCCAGATCTCCCAGACCCTGGGCGAGCTGGGCCTGGAGGTTCGGGCCCTGGTCGATGCCAGCGGCCGGACACTGGGCAAGGCGGAGCATGTGCGCGAGGGGACCGGGCGGATCGGCGGCGTCATCGACGGGCTGGCCGATGCCGTGGGCATGATCGGCGGCGAGGTCGGGCGGATTGCCGGCCAGGCCGCCTCCAACACCACGGTCTGTAACCAGGTCAGCGCCGAAATGCGGGAGCTGAACACCGGCGTTGCCCAGTCGCGTACCCGCCTCGACGAGGCGGATGCGCGCCTGGTGGAACTGCTCGATCTGTCCGAGAACCTGATCGAGCTGACGGCCGGGGCCGGGGCGGAGACGGTCGACACGCCGTTCATCGCGGCCGCAACCCGGGCGGCCGCACAGGCGGCTGAAGCCTTCGAGGCGGCGCTTGCGGCCGGGCGGATCGACATGTCCGGCCTGTTCGACGAAAGCTATCGGCCGATCCAGGGATCGGATCCGGTGCAGTATACCACCCGCTTCACCGAGCTGTGCGACCGGGTTCTGCCCGGGATCCAAGAGCCGGTTCTGACGATCGATCCCGGGATCGTGTTCTGTGCCGCTGTGGACCGCAACGGCTACCTGCCCACCCACAACGCGAAGTTCTCGAAGCCCCAGGGCCGCGATCCGATCTGGAACGCGGCCAATGCCCGCAATCGCCGCAAGTTCGACGACCGCACGGGGTTGCGCGCCGCACGCAGCACCAAACGCTTTCTGCTGCAGACCTATCGTCGCGACATGGGCGGCGGGCAGTTTGCGCTGATGAAGGATCTGGCGGTGCCGGTCACGGTTCGTGGCCGCCATTGGGGGGCGATCCGCCTGGCCTATCGGGCGGAATGATCAGCTGATCGGGGCGAGTGGGATGCGGCGTGCGGCCGGCAGGGCCGCCGCCGCCCTGCGGATCGCTGCGGCATCGGGGGTGGCGGCGCGCGCGCCCAGGGCGGCACAGGCGAGCCCGCCGGCCGACACCCCCTCGGCCAGGGCCCGGGCTGCTTCCGCGCCACGGGCGAGGGCGGCGGCATAGGCGCCGACGAAGGCATCGCCGGCCCCGGTGCTGTCCACAACGGGAACCGGGGCCGATGGCTGGCGGATCAGGCCGGCGGCGTCTGCGACCAGCGCACCGGCGGCCCCCAGCGTCATCACCACCAGCTGATCCGGCCGCAGCCCGGCGGCGCTGCGGCCGGACCGGATGGCGGCGGCCAGGGTCGCATCGGGCGCGTCGGGATCAAGCGTCGCACCGGCGAAGGCCGCCCATTCGGTTTCGTTGACCACCAGATGGGTTATCGGTGCCAGCGGCAGTTCATCCGCCCCGCGGGCCGGGGCGGCATTGTGGACGACCACGGTCCCCGATGCCGCCGCCCGGGCGTGCAGGCGGCCGATGCTGGCCGCGGGCGTTTCGTTCTGGGTGACCAGCACGGCGTTTGCGAGCAGCGCATCGGCCACCGCCGCATCGTCCAGATCGTCATTGGCGCCCGGGGAGACGATGATCTGGTTGTCGGTGCGATCATCTCCCGCCCGGCGCGGCCCCACGGCGACGATTGCGAGGCCCGTGGGGCGGTGGGTGCGGATCACGCCCGAAATGTCGCAACCGGCGGCGGCTAGGCCGCTCAGGGCAATATCGGCCGCTGCATCGTCGCCGACCGCGGCAATCAGAGAGACGCGGGCACCGGCACGGGCGGCGGCGAAGGCCTGGTTGCCGCCCTTGCCGCCCGGCAGATGCAGCGGGTCGCGGGCGGCGACCGTCTCTCCCGCCGTCGGCAGATGCCGGCAGGCGAGCACCAGATCCTGATTGACCGAGCCGAAGACCAGCACGCGCCCATCCGGTCGTGGGGCTCTCGGCGTCGCGGAGGGGGTGTTCATGGTCGGGGGGCCCCGCAGGTCAGTGATCGGATGTCAGCGTCGGGGCCTGTACCACATGGTGAAGGCGAAGAGCACGGTCATGATCGCCACCACCACAACCACTGACAACCAGTCGACCGCGCCCACCGAAAGCCCGAGCAACAGGATGCCGAGCAGCACCGGGGCCATGACGATCAGATAGGTTTTCATGCGGGTGTGCATCCTGTCGGCCGGCGCCCCGGGGAACCGGTTTGCGTGAAGGGAGGGTCAAGGGTGGCGTCGGCCGCAGCGCCGGTCAAGGGGCGGGAGCCATCCCTCGCCCCGCCGTGCATGCTCTACAAAAAAGGCGCCCGGCCGGAAGCCGGGCGCCTTTTGATATCGCGATGCAGACGGATCAGCCGGCGGCGGACAGCGCCGTGATCGGCGGCACCAGGATGCAGGCGATGCCGCGCTTGTCGAGCAGGGCGCAGGCCTGGCGAGCCGGGCGCTCGCCCTCGAAACCCATCATGCGGGCGCGGTAGATATAGCGGCCGCCGATCGCGTGCGGCTCCACCGCGGTCTGGGCGCCGCCCCGCAGATCGGCCGGCAGCAGATCCTGGGCGCGGGTCACCAGCCCCTGGGCGGCATCGACCCGGCCGAAGGCGCCGAACTGGATGCCCCAGCGGCCCTGGGTGTCGAAGACCCGCGGCTTGGGGGCGATGGCGGCATACTGGGTGTCGCCCTGGGCGACCGGCTGCGGTGCGGGAGCTGCGGCCACCGCCGTAACCGGAGCTGCTGCGACCGGCGCTGCGGCAACCGGGGCCGCCGCTGGGACTTCGAGCGCCGCGGTCTGGACGGTCGCCTGGGGGGCGGCATCATTGCCGAATTCGGCATCGTCCTCATCGACGGCGGCGATCGCGGCCTCGCCGGTCATCTCGCGCTCGGCCGCCTTCACCTGGGCATCGCTGATCGAGGCGACCTTGACCGAGGCTCCGCCGATATCGTCGAGGTCACGCTCCAGCTTCGCGATCTGCAACTCGCCACGGGCCCGGGCCTGGGCGATGGCGCGCTGACGCTCGGCCGGGCTTTCCGCGGCCAGGCGGACGAAGGCCTTGTCCAGCAGCCCGGCCACCGCCTGATCGCGGGAGGCGGCGCTGGAGCCGCCGAAGATCACGCCGATCAGCCGGTGATCATCGCGCACCGCCGAGACCACGATGTTGAAGCCCGAAGCGCGGGTGTAGCCGGTCTTGATCCCGTCGGTGCCGGTGTAGGAGCTGAGCATCCGGTTGTGGTTGCGCAGGGCCTGGCCCTTGTAGCTGTACGACCTGGTCGAGAACATCGCGTATTCCCGCGGGAAGTCGTTCATCAGATGCACGGCCAGCGTCGCCATGTCGCGGGCGGTGGAGAACTGATGCCGGTTGGGCAGGCCGTTGGCGTTCTGGAAGGTGGTCTTGTCCATGCCCAGCTTGCGGGCCTTGGCGGTCATCATCCGCGCGAAGGCGATTTCACTGCCGCCCAACGCCTCGGCCAGCACCACGGCCGCGTCATTGGCCGATTTGGTGATCAGGCCGTAGATCGCATCTTCGACCCTGATGGTCTGCCCGGCGCGCAGGCCCAGCTTGGTGGGCGCCATGCCGGCGGCACGGGCCGAAACCGGCAGCGCCTGATCCATGGTCAGCCGCTTTGCCTTCAGCGCCTCGAAGGTCATGTACAGCGTCATCATCTTGGTGAGCGACGCCGGGTAGTTGCGCACGTCGGCATTCTTCGCATAGAGCACGCGGCCGGTTTCGGCCTCCACGATCAATGCGGCATAGCCGGCGGCAGCCGTGCGGGCGAAGCCGGTGCCGGCGATCAGCGCCACCAGCAGCACCATCATCAGCCGGACGAGCGTGCGTGCGGGCAGGGCTGCGAACCCGCGGGCGGCGGCGCCAGGCCGGGCGCATCCGTCGGGCAGGGCAATCCGCAGCCGGCTGTTGCGACCGAATGTCATAGCGTCCGTCCCCGTCGTTTTCGCCCGGACCGTGCATCCCGGCCGGGCTGGAACCATTGATCTCCGCGTCCCGGATCCCGACCTTGTCCCCTGGGGCAGACCTCCCGGCCTCCCGTGGGCCGGCCGGTCTGCACGAAGGCACGACCGCAGGTTTCACGCAAATGGTGGAACATCCGCGCGCAACCCGTCCGCATCGGCCGCATCCGGACCCGTTCCGTCGGCGGAAGGGTGCAATCCGGCATGATGCGGCAGATGAACGGCTGTTAATCCGTGGACTCGCATCCTAGCCATGCCCGGGTGGTTGCGGCAACCTGAAAATTCTTGTTGTGTATGGGCTTAATTCTGTTTCCTCGCCCAGGGTGTGACCGAAGGAGCGCGCATGTCAGGAAAGATGCCCCCGAAGCCCGCCGCCCGCCGCGACATGCGGCCCCGGCGGTTCGCCTGGTTCGCGGCGGTGGTGGTGGCGCTTGTCACCTCCGGTTGTGCAGCCACCGGGCCCGCGGGCGATCCCATCACCCGCAGCTTCACCTGGTTCGACTATGTCGGCGGCGGCGAACTGGCGCGCAGCTGCATGATCGGGGCGCCGGACCGCTATCGGCTGGTCTATAATGCCGTCTTCCCCGAACAGGTCCGCACCTATGATCTGGTCGTCCTCCGCGACGGTCGGGCCCGCATCTCGGGGTCTGAACTCACCACCAATGTCTGGCAGCAGGCGGATCTGACGCGGATCCGGGTGCCGCAGCTGGGGGCGCCCTGGGCGCCGGTGGAGGCGCGGGTGCGTCTGGATGCCGCACAGACCGCCGCGATCCTGGACCGGTTTGCCGCAGGCGGTGCCTTCGCGCCGGCCCCGGCGGGGGAACGGCTGCATTCGCTGGGTTTCTACTGGACGGTGGCGCGCTGCGTGGACGGCCGGTTCGGTTTCTGGGCGGCCGAATATCCGGACCCGGCGTTCCAGGCTTTTCATCCCCAGATCCTGTTCTCTGTGGACGGCAACCCGGTGCCGCCCAGGGAACCGCGGCCGACGGTGACCAACCCGCCGATGCGGTCGCGGGACGGCGGTATGGTCGACGGGCATTCGCCCTTCACCCTGACCGTGGTGGAAAACGGCCTCGCCGGGGTCGATTACGGCCGCTGACGGCTGCACCGCGAGAACCGCACCGGCTTGACCTGAGTGGTATGAAGGCGTTAAGTTATGTTGCAGCGCAGCATGGCCAGGGCGACTGCATGTCCCGGCCTCGCTGTCCGGTTTCATTGTTCCGCAGCCCCACCGCCCCGGCCGTTTGCCCGGGGCCGATCGGACACAGGGACCCGCGCTTCGCCGCCCAGGATCGGCAGCCCGCTCCACGCGGAACCGAACGGAGAGAGACGCATGACCACCCGCAAGACTCCCGGCACCGGCACCCGTGGCCGGACCACCCGCGGCACCGCGTCCGACGCGACCGGTACCGCCACGCCCAAGGTCGCCGCAACCAAGGCAGCCCCTGCCAAGGCGGCACCCGCCGAAACCGCGGCCGAGACTGCCGCCGAGGCGACCACGGCTGCGGCTGAGACCGTGACGGAAACCGTGCAGGCGGCAACCGACACCGCGGCCCGGACCGTGAAGGCCACCACCGAGGCGGCGGCAGAGGCAGCACCGGCCGTGACCGAGGCCGCTGCCGCGACCCCGACCCCGGCCACCCCGGCACCTGCAACCCCGGCCGTCCCCGCGATGAAGAGCGGTGCCGAGCTGATGGAAGAGATGGCGGCGATGGCCGCCGCCACCACCGCAGCCGACATCGCCGCCGAGGCGGTGCGCACCGCCAGCGCCATTGCCGAACGGTCGGCCAAGGCCGCCATGGAGGTGTTCGACGGGGTGAAGAAGTCGGTCTCGCCCGACGGCATGGCCGACGGCACCGCGATGCTTGAGGAGGCCAACCGGCTTCGTGAGCGGGCGGTCGAGGATCTGATGGAGGCCTCGAACGAGACCGCCAAGGCGCTGAGCGACGCCACCGACGGCATCATCGCCTTCACCCAGGCCCGGATCGATTTCGGCGTCAGCACCGCCCGCGAGGCCTTTTCCGCGCAGTCTTTCGAAGAGATGGCGGCGGTGCAGGAGCGCTATGCCCGCGGGCTGGTCGATCTTTATGTCGAGCACGCGGCCAAGATGTCCGAGGTCGGCATTCGTCTGGCGGGCGCGGCACTCGGCCCGCTGAACCGGCAGTGGCAGAACGCGTTTACTCCGCCGTCCGCCCGGCCGCGGGTCTGACCGCATCACAGCCTGCAAAGATCCGGCGCCAGGCCCCGCGGGGCCTGGGGCGCCGTCGTCCTGACCCGCAACCGGCCTGCCCGGTTGCGGGTCTTGTCGTTGCAGGGAAGCGACACCCGGACGGCCCCTTGAAAATTTCTCGGCCCCGCGTGCGGCGATAGGGCGACGCATCACTGTTTTCAAGGTCTTTTCCTGCCCGGGGCGAATCCAATATCCTCATTCCGAGGAAGGGTGCCAGGAACCTGATCGATTGCGACGGAATGGCCGAACACGACGGAATGGGCATGAGCGGCGAACGCAGATCCGATGACGACCGTCCCGGCTTCGGGACGGTGACGGAGGTCGCGACCCGACCGAAGGCGGCGACCCGAAAGCCGTCGATGTACAAGGTTTTGCTGCTGAACGACGATTACACGCCGATGGAGTTCGTGATCGACGTTCTGCAGCGCTTCTTCAGCAAGGGTGCGGAGGAAGCGACCCGCATCATGCTGCACGTTCACAACCACGGCGTCGGTGTCTGCGGCGTGTTTCCGTTCGAGGTGGCCGAAACCAAGGTCAACCAGGTGATGGACTACGCCCGCCGCAACCAGCATCCGCTCCAGTGCACGATGGAAAAGGACTGATGTCGATTCTTTCCAAGAACCTCGAGCAGAGCCTGCACCGCGCCTTCGCCATCGCGAATGCGCGGCGTCATGAATACGCGACGCTCGAACACCTGCTGCTCGCGATGCTGGACGATCAGGACGCCGTGGCCGTGCTCAAGGCCTGCGACGTCGATGTCGACCGCCTGCGTGTCGACCTGAACGATTTCCTGGACAACGAGCTGGCGAGCCTTGTCACCGACAGCGGTGTCGAGGCGAAGCCCACGATCAGCTTCCAGCGCGTCATCCAGCGCGCGGCCATCCATGTGCAGAGTTCGGGCCGGGCCGAAGTGACCGGTGCCAACGTGCTGGTCGCGCTGTTCTCGGAGCGCGAGAGCCATGCGGTCTATTTCCTGCAGACCCAGGACATGTCGCGGCTGGATGCGGTCAACTATATCAGCCACGGTATCGCCAAGGCGCCGGGCATGACCGAGAACCGCAGCGTCCGCGGCGCGCCGGTGACCGGCTCCGCCCAGGAGGAAGAGGCCCAGCGCGAGGCGCAGAAGGGTGCCCAGAAGGGCGCCGCCAAGGCGCTGACCAGCTATTGCGTGAACCTGAACGACAAGGCCAGGGCCGGCAAGATCGACGTGCTGGTCGGCCGTGACGGCGAGGTGGAGCGCGCGATCCAGGTGCTGTGCCGCCGGACCAAGAACAACCCGCTGCTGGTGGGCGACCCCGGCGTCGGCAAGACCGCGATCGCCGAAGGCCTGGCGCGCCGGATCGTGACCGGCGACGTCCCCGAGGTGCTGAAGGATGCCACCATCTACGCGCTCGACATGGGCGCGCTGCTGGCCGGCACCCGCTATCGCGGCGACTTCGAAGAGCGGCTGAAGGCGGTGGTGACCGAGCTTGAGGCCCAGGATCACGCAGTCCTGTTCATCGACGAGATCCACACCGTCATCGGTGCCGGCGCCACCTCGGGCGGGGCCATGGATGCGTCGAACCTGCTGAAGCCCGCCCTGCAGGCCGGCACCATCCGCTGCATGGGATCGACCACCTACAAGGAATTCCGCAACTACATCGAAAAGGACCGCGCGCTGCTGCGCCGGTTCCAGAAGATCGACGTGTCGGAGCCGACCCCTGAGGATGCGGTCAAGATCCTGAAGGGCCTGAAGCCCTATTACGAGAAGTTCCACGACGTCCAGTACACCGAGGCGGCGCTGAAGGCCGCGGTCGACCTGTCGGTGCGCTATATCCACGAGCGCAAGCTGCCCGACAAGGCGATCGACCTGATCGACGAGGTGGGCGCCGCCCAGCGGCTGCTGCCGCCCTCGCGCCGGCGCAAGCAGATCAGCGTCAAGGAGATCGAGGGCATCGTCGCCCGGATCGCGCGGATCCCCGAGAAGAGCGTCTCGGCGCGCGACAAGGACAGCCTGCGTAACCTGGCCGACAATCTGAAGACCGTGGTCTATGGCCAGGATCAGGCGATCGGCGCGCTGGCAAATGCAATCAAGCTGGCCCGGGCCGGCCTGCGCGACCCCGAGAAGCCGATCGGCTCGTATCTCTTCACCGGCCCGACCGGTGTCGGCAAGACCGAGGTGGCCAAGCGTCTGGCCGAGATCCTGGGCATCAAGCTGATCCGCTTCGACATGTCGGAATACATGGAGCGGCATTCGGTGTCGCGGCTGATCGGTGCGCCCCCGGGCTATGTCGGCTTCGACCAGGGCGGCATGCTGACCGATGCCATCGACCAGAACCCGCATGCGGTGCTGCTGCTGGACGAGATCGAGAAGGCCCATCCCGACCTGTTCAACGTGCTGCTGCAGGTCATGGACTACGGCAAGCTCACCGACCACAACGGCAAGACGGTCGATTTCCGCAATGTCGTGCTGATCATGACCTCCAATGCCGGTGCGGCTGAAATCGCCAAGGCGCCGATCGGCTTCGGCCGTGTCGACCGGGCGGGTGAGGATCAGGATGTGGTGAAGCGGATGTTCACGCCTGAATTCCGCAACCGTCTGGATGCCACCATTCCCTTCGGCCGCCTGCCGATCGAGGTGGTGGAGCTGGTGGTCGACAAATTCGTCAACCAGCTGGAGGCGCAGCTCGCCGATCGCAAGATCACGATCTCGCTCACCGAAGAGGCGCGGCGCTGGCTGGCCAATGCCGGCTATGACGAGGCGATGGGTGCCCGGCCGCTGGCCCGGGTCATCCAGGAGAAGATCAAGCAGCCGCTGGCCGAAGAGGTTCTGTTCGGCCACCTGGTCGATGGCGGCCATGTCGTCATCGATATCGAAGAGGACAAGCCGGTCTTCCGCTTCGAGGCCAACGAGCCGAAGCCGCGCGGCGGCCGCAAGGGAGGTGGCGGTTCTGGCCCCGATGCCGGGCCGGAGGATGGACATAAGCTGGATCCCAGCCGGGACGAAGTGCCGGAACCCGTCGCCTGACATCTCCGGTGCCTTTCTGAACAGCTGCACGGCCGCATGCGACGCATGCGGCCGTGTTTGCGTTCGGGGCCATGGCCGGCGAGGTATCGATGCGGGATCGAGGGGAAGCACTTGACCCGATGGTCATTTGCCGAATAACCTATAGCAGAAAAATGTCCGCACGGATGAACGTGTGACAGCGGCATGCCCGATCGCCGGCGGGGCATGCCGGGCCAGACCGCCGGGACCGTCGTCAGATCGGCACACCCCATGATTCCTGCGATCACCGCCGAAGATCCGCGTCTCGGCGACCCGCTGCCCCCAGGGCCCTATCGCCGGGCCGTCGTGCGGGCGGCCATTGCGGCCGGGACACCCGCACCGGTGCTTGTGCCGGCCCATGACAGCCGCGCCGCCGCACTCGTCTGGGCGGCGGAGGAGGTGCGGTATCTGGCACATCAGATCCGCGCCTGCGCGCTGCCCTGTGCGCCGATTCCGCTGGATCTCAAGCTGGCCCGGATGGCGGCGGAACTCGACCGGATTTCGGCCGTGCTGGATCCGGACGGGGTCGATCAGATGCCGCCGGCCGGGGGGCCCACGCTCTGCAGCGAGGGGCTGCTCGTCGCCAGCATGGTCCGGCTCAGCCTGCCGATCGCGGGCATTCTGCTGCGCTTCGAGGGGGTCGCGGGGCCCGAGGTGGCGATGGCGACCGAGACCCTGCGGGCAGGGCTTGGTCTGACGCTTGTGGTCATCGGCCCTGCCATGGAAGGCGGGCTTGGCCCCTTCGTCGAAAACGTGCTGCGCGAAACCCTGACGGCCGCCAGAAGTCAGGTCTGGCGGCGCCCGGTCAGCGTCGCTGCGACGGCGGCGTCACGGTCGGGCGGGCTGACGGGGCCGGCGTCGGGCCGGGCTTGAAGAACAGGATCTGGACCAGCCGGCCGTTTTCGGGGGCATCGCCGAAATCCACCCCGCTGGTATGCCACAGCCAGGGGCGGAACAGGATCAGCCGGTTGAACTTCATCGGCAGAACCGTGATCTGCTCCCATTTCGACCGGTCGCGGCCGTCCTGCTTCAGCACGGTATCCAGCACGTCCTCGCGGGTCGGCAGGCCGAACTTCTCCTGCGCCTCCTGATCGCTCAACGGTGCCCTGTCGCTGCCGCTGGCCTTGTGGCGGAAGAATTCCGTCCCGCCCTGCGCATGCTCGTCGAGGCTGAGAAACACGATTCCGGCCCAGGCGCAGCCCGGGTCGATATGGACCACCCCGGCGCGGGTATCCGAGGCAAAGGACAGCCGACACTTGCCATGCGCCATCTCGCGATTGCCGATCACCGGCTCGCGCAGGATGTAGCTGAACATGCGGTCGCTGTCGGGCGGCAGCATGAACTGCTTCGAATTCCGGCCTGGATAATAGATCTCGGGCCCCGACAGATGCGGATAGTCGAGCTTGAGCGCCTGCGTCCGCACTTCGAGCGGGTTCTCGTAAAAGTCGTCGACGACGATCATCGACTGATGCATGGCATGCGCTCCGCTGAAGCTTCCGGTTCGCGCGCATTCCACCATGCCCGCGAACCGGCTTCAACCCGCTCGCTCAGCCGCCGAACGTCCAGCCGCCCGGCAGGATCATCGCGGCCGAGGCGGCGCCCCCGGCCACGCCTTCCAGGGCGGCGTCGTCGAGTGCGGCATCATCCGTCCGGCGCCTCAGCCGGGGGATCAGGGCGCGCCAGTCGAATTTGAAGCCGCGGGCTGTGGGGGGACAACAGGTTTGCCAAAAGCCAAGGCGACAAATCCCTTTGACAACAAGGGGATATTCACACCGCCAAGACAAGAGGTTTGCCACCTGTGACACAAACAACGACGTACTGCCCAAGCGGTCGATCGCGGATAATTTTTATGTTTCAAGGGCTTGTGATAGCCGCCCCCATGTTATGGGCGCTCGACCTTGCTCTCATTCTGAGTGAGATGCAGAAGATACCCAAGGCGATAATACGAAGATATCGGCGTTCACCGTTAAGCTGGTGTCTTCTATTTTTTCTGCTGCCCATCTTCGTTGTATAATTCCTTTATTGATTTCCAGTTTTTAATGCCCTCTGCCTCAGCGACTTTCGCAATAAAATCTGCCATTTCCATGTGCTTATTCTGAGAAACACTCCTCATCAAATCTATTGAGTTCTCATACTCTCGCATCATAGCGGCGGCCAGAAGTCTATAATGTTGCAGGAGATCATCAACGCTATCTCCAAATCCAACACTTTGAAATTCTTTGATTGCATGCCTTAGGGCAATAGAAAGAAGATCAAACTCACTATTTATAAATCTGTCCAAACTCAATTTAAATGTGGGTCCGTCATTTTTATCGCCAGAAATGATATAGTTAAGGTCAACAGAAGATTTGCGCGCGGCATTTATGCAATGCCAAATAGGTATCGAACCTCGCCGCCGCCAGGACGATAGAGTTGTCTTCTTCACGCCCAACCATTTTGCAAGGGCGCTATCGCTGGCCTGGGCGTCTTGCAAGCCTGCTAATTTCATGCGGCTGAGCACGGCATCCACATCAACTTGATGAACAGGCGAGGGATGATCGTCAGATGAACGCATATTGCAAACCTACCTGATGACGCGCCTTGATCTGAACGCATAATGCGTTCATAGTGCGTAGCGTGATGCCACAAGGTTCTAGCACGCTCATGCATACAAAGCACCCGAAACTCGATAATGCGCTCTATCTGAGTGCACGCGCTCATTTGGTTGCTCAGGGCACATCCTTGAACAGGTGGGCCACAGATCACGGCTTTCCTCGGCAGACTGTCGAGAAAGCGCTTAAGTACGAACGAAACGGGCCAAATTCTCAAATAGTCAGAGAGATGATGCGGGCTTTCATCGGGGGTGGCGATGAGCGGTCCTGAATACATAGACGCTAATAGTCTTTGCGGTCTGCCAGCTAAATTCCTCAAGAATGGTACCTTCCCGCTCGATCCGAGATGGACACGAAAGGTTGTCAAGGAAACATTCCGGACTTGTTCCCAGATCCCCTCAAATGGGGGGCGACGCCTTGTTGTCGCGATGTCTGAGTTACCGGATGAAACGCGGGCGGCACTTCGCTTGCGGGAATTGGGCTTGGCAGAGCCGGAGGCTATGAACTCTGCCATCTGGCAATCCTTCGAGGCAGCAACCCCAAAACTACGCGAACGTGCTCGTGCTCGGTTTGTGGCGGTACGCAAAGTGCGTTCATTCGTTGATCAGGGTCAGCCGCTGGCCTCTGCTTATGAGGCTGCGGCTACCGAGACCGGCCAGAATGTCTGGACCGTGCAGCGAGCGTGGCGCGCTGTCCAGGGGCTGCCCTACTGTGACTGGTTGCCAGCGCTGCTGCCAAACTATGTACCCGGCGGCCGCCGGGCAGAAATGAGCGACGATGCATGGCGATACTTCATCGGTCGGATGGCAGAAGGTAGTGATCAGCCTGCCGCGGCAGCCTATCGTGATCTTGTCAAGGCAGCGAAGCGTAAGGGATGGGCCGTGCCGTCGCTCAAGACCCTTCAGCGGCGTTGGAAGCATGAATTCGGTGCAGCCACTAAGGCCCAATTGACCTCCGGCCCCAAGGCAGCCGATGCGCTCTTCCCGGCCATGCAGCGCAGCGTAACGTCTCTGGCCGCGCTCGATGTGGTCAATCTTGATGGTCGGAAGGCGGACGTATTCGTTCGCTGGGAAGATGGTGAAATCGGCCGACCTGTGGTCATCGCACTTCAGGACGTTTTCAGTCGCAAGATGCTGGGCTGGGTCTATGCCAAGAGTGAAAACGCCGATGCTACCAAACGGTTGTTGCTGAAAGTCATGCGGGAACATGGGCGTTTCCGCAAACTCCGCACCGACAATTCTCGTGCTTTCGCATCCCGGAAGATTTCCGGTGGAGCGCCGAACCGATTTCGATGGAAAGTGATCGAAGACGAGTTGACGGGGCTTCTGCCGCAACTTGGTATTGATGTGGGTTTCGCCTTGCCTGCCAATGGTCGGGCGAAGCCGATCGAGCGCGCTTTTCGAGATCTGGCGTCGGACATTGACCGCCGTCCAGAATTTCAGGGCGCTTATTGCGGCAATGCGCCCGACGCAAAGCCTGAGGATTTTACCGGAACACCTGTCGATATCGCCTTGTTCCGCGAGATCTACGACGAAGGCATGGCGTCGCACAACGAACGATCAGGCCGGCGCACTGAGATCGCTTGCGGACGCTCCTTTGATCAAGTGTTCGCCGAAAGCCGCGCAAACCAGCCCGACCGGCCGCTCCTGCCCGAACAGGAACGGTACTTCCGGTACGAAACCGCCTATCTCAAACCAACGCCGCAAGGGGCGATCCGTCACCAGGACCACATGTGGTTCTCACCAGAGCATCAGGACGTTCTCTTGCGATATCGTCAAGTTGGCGATGGCAAAGTGAGAGTGCTGTTCGATCCCGACAACCTTTCCGGCGCGGTGATGGTTGAGGACAAGGATAGGCGGCTTCTGGTCGCTGCACTGCCGTGCCTGCGAAAAGGACGGTTCGACAGCACGGAGGATGCCCGTGCCTATGGGCGCGCGAAGTCGCAGTATCGCAAGGCTGCAAAACGTAAAGCTGAAGCGGTGCGGCGCATGTCACGGGTAGAACTCGCCGCAATTGACGCTGAAGCTCGCGCAGCACGGACCAGTACACCGGCGCCGACATCCAATCTGGTCGAGCCGGCTTTTGGTGTCGGTCCCAAGCGCCCCAAAGCTACTGCGCTCGAACCCGCATCTCTACGACCTACGCCAGAGATGGAGGCGAATTTCAGAAAGACCCTCGACAGGATGGAGGCATATCGCCGCGAGCACGGCGCGCCGACATCTCGTCGCAGGCTAGGGGCCTGAGGATGCTGCAACATCCTCAGGCCCGGTGCGCGGGCGCGAGCCCGCATCTCTCATGGGGAGAGGCCCAAAGCATGCCGGAAGTGATCGAAGAACCCAAGATCGACTTACACCTGTCTGGAACTCTGGCGGGAAGCCACGCCTTCGCTATGACCACCGTCGCCGACGATGTGATGGATGCCGCACGTTGGGCGCAGACCGGTCCGGACCTGAGCGTTGTGGTTGGTGATCCAGGGATCGGCAAGACGGAAGCGTTGCGACGCTACACGCTTGATGCCCCCAATGCCTGGATCGCAACGATGTCCGCTGAAGGGGAGAAGCCCCTTGCTGCTCTGGAAGAAATCTGCGGTGTACTTGGCGTCACCCCGGCCGGATCGCCGTCGGCTGTGCGCAGGATCATTATCCGGCGTGTCCGGGACACTGGCGGTTGCATTCTAATCGATGAAGCACAACACCTCTCGACAGAAGCCCTCGATACTCTCCGGACAATCCACGACGACGCAGGCATAGGATTGGTTCTCTGCGGCAATGCGCGGCTGTGGGAACGCGTCTGCCTGCTCTCTCAACTCCGTAGCCGCGTCGGTCGACGTGTCACACTTGGCAAGCCTGGGCGTCAGGACGTGGGCGTTCTCGCGTCGGCACTCGGTGTGGAAGGGCGCGGCGAGATCGATTTTCTGTACACGATTTCCCAGCATCCCGGTGGCTTACGGTGCGTGGTCAAGACTGTCCGGCTCGCGGTCGCCTATGCGGGTGGCGACGCGTCCTTGATCACGAAGCAACATCTCGGTGTGGCCTGGGCAAACCTGTCCATGGGAGACGTGTCATGACCGAGTACCGCGCCATCCCGAACCATACACCGCACGACATTCTGAGCGATATCCGCGAGAAGTCGGAGCGCATCAACCACCTCACCTGGGCAGCTCGTCATATCGTCCCTGATCGGCTGTCGATCA
>MDTG01295583.1_pt1 | contig 33100 bp, 37 predicted proteins | sample 811421 | NCBI WGS metagenome assembly MDTG01 (sample SAMN05326645, study PRJNA326480) | marine metagenome | isolation source: seawater | place: Pacific Ocean: South East | collected 2011
AGTTTACGATCTTCTTCAGCTTTTCTAAGTGCCTCTTGTTCTTTGAGTTTACGATCTTCTTCAGCTTTTCGGAGTACCTCTTGTTCTTTGAGTTTACGATCTTCTTCAGCTTTTCGGAGTGCCTCTTGTTCTTTGAGTTTACGCTCTTCCTCAGCTTTTCTAAGTGCTTCTTGTTCTTCGAGTTTACGATCTTCTTCAGCTTTTCTGAGTGCCTCTTGTTCTTTTAGTTTACGTTTTTCTTCTGCTTTTTTATTTATTTCGATTAAATTCTTTGGAGGTATCAGAATAATTTCTTTCTCTTCGTCATCTCCAATTTGAGGCATTAATATTCTTTCAGAGGAAAGAGGAATTTCAATTTTCAATTTTTGTTTGTTAATATTTTTTTCGTTTGAAAGTACCGAAACATTAGAAAAGAAAAATAAAATATAAAAAACAGAGATGTTGATATAATAAAATTTTTTCATGTAAAAATTATATCCTTTTTTTAAATTTTTTCACATATTATTTATGATTTCTTTTATCAACTTCTGGCACTTAGAATTACTTGCATAAAAAATATTATTTTTATCAATATTCCGACTTTCTGCGATTCCTCCAGCTTCCTTAATAATTAATTTTCCAGGTATAAACTCATTACTTGTTGTGTTCATTTGTATAAATGCCTCAGATCTTCCTGATGCAACATAACACTTATCTAAATTAGAACATCCAGTTTCTCTCAAAAATAAAAAATTATCTTTGATTTTTATAATTTTACTTTTTGAAATATTGTTAATAATTATAACAGAATTTTTAATGTTAGATCTTGATGAGACTCTGATTCTGGAATCATTTAAATAGGCGCCTTCACCTTCTGATGCATAGAACATTTCATCTTTAACAGGATCATAAATTAATTCAGCAATTATTTTTGAATTTTCACTCATGGATATGGATATACAAAAATGAGGTATGCCATGAGAAAAATTTACAAACCCATTTAATGGGCAAATAAACCATATCTTATTTGTGTCATCAATTTTTTTTGACTCTGAAAACTGAAATTTATATTCTGGTTTAAAATCATTTAAAATTAAATGGATTTTTTTTTTAATTTTAAAAATTGTTTTTCTTGAAAAGTCATCTGTACCTTTAATAGAACTTTGAAGTTTTTCAATTTCACTGAAATCTCTTAAAAGATTTCTTCCTATATTTCTTAGAGATTTTGATAAAATATTAATACTCGGATTGATATACACCATGACTTAATTTTTTGATTTTTCAATATATTCAAAATTTTCAGAATTAATAATTATTCTATCACCTGGTTTGATGTGTGGAGGTACAAGAACACGCAATCCATTGTCAGATTCAGCATTTTTGTATGAGGTTGATGCTGTCTGTCCTTTGACAACGGCATCAGCATACTTAATTAAAATTTCAACGGATTTTGGAAATTTTATATTAATAATTTTATCATCAATTAAATCAGCGATCAAATTCATTCCATCTGTAAGGAGTGAAGCCTTGTTTCCTAAATTTTTAATTTCATATTGAAATTGTTCAAAGTTTTCTTTATTCATTAAAGTTAACATTTCTGAATCCTTAAATAAAAAAGTACATTCAATTTCTTCAGTATTTAATTTCTCAATGTTATCTGAAGTTCTCCACCTTTCATTAGTTTTTATACCATTTACTAAATTACGCATTTCAACTTGAATATAAGCACCACCTTTTCCCGGTTTAATTGTATTAGTATTTAAAATCTGAAAAATCTTTTCGTGATGTTTAATTATATTTCCAACCCTCAGTAAATTAGCAATTATTTTCAAAAGATTCTCCGATTAACTTTGCAATAAATTATAGAATTTTTTTGATGAACTTATTGGTCCTTCAGATGAATTCCAAATTTGACTAATAATAGCAAAGTTATTTGGTTTTAAAATTTTTAATTTATAAAAGTTAGTATGATTTATTCCACCAATAACTGTTATTGGTATGTTAACATTTTTTCTTATCTCAAAAAACTCTTCTTGGGAGAGTTTTTTTCTAAATGTCTTTTTTGTTTCTGACTTGAATAATGGACCTAATGCAATATAGCTTGCTCCTTTTTTTTTGGCGTGTAAAGCATTGTTCAATGATTTACCGCAACTAATACCAATCGTGAATTGTTTTCCTAAATAATTTCTAGCTTCAAGACAATCTGTATCATTTTGACCCAAATGAACTCCATCTAAATTCAATTTTTTTGCTATTTCTATGTCATCATTTACAATAAGCTTAATTTTTTTATTTTTACAAATTTCAAATAATTGATTGTGATATTTTTCTATAAAAATTCTATTTTTTTTTTTGTTCTCATATTTGGGTCTCAACTGAAAAAATTCTAAATCTAAATTGTTTGAAATTTCTTCAAATATTTGTTTGTTAAAAGTTTTAATTTCAAATGGTGGTGATATCAAATAGGCCTTCATAAGTTTTCTTCCATAAATCTAAAATCTTGAATTTTATTTTTAGATATTGTATCTAAGTCAAAAATTTTAACTCCATATTTTTTCGCAAGACTTTTTACTTTTCTTGCAACTGTTTCGTTTTTATTTGAATAAATAATTCTTTCAATTCTAAGTTGTATTAGTTCGAGAACTAAATTTAAATCATCTTCACAATTTATAAAAATTTTAATTTTTTTATTTTTCACAATATCTAAAAGATTTTTAATATAATTACTACCTTTCCATGTAGCCAATTTATAAGGATAAATAATATTTAACTTCTTTGTATTTAAACTTTCTATTTTTTCAAAATACTCTAGTTCAGTTAATTTTTTCTTTGTCTTAATTTGATTCATTTAAACTAAACATAAATAATGATACATCAATCAATCTATTTGAAAATCCCCATTCATTATCATACCAGGATAAAACTCTGCAAAAATTTTTATCCACAACCTTTGTTTCTAATGTATCAACAATTGAGCTATTTGGATTATGATTTAAGTCCATTGATACTAAAGGAGATTCGATTGTTTGAATTATATTTTTAAAATTAGAATTTTCTGAAATTTTAAATAAGGAATTTATTTTTTCTGCATCTGTATTTTGTTTTGACTTAAAGCAAAAATCTACAAGCGAAACATTAGTGGTGGGAACTCTAATGGCACTACCATCAAGTTTACCTTTTAATTCTGGTAGTACAACTTCTACAGCTTTAGCTGCTCCTGTGGATGTTGGAATCATGGATGTTATTGAGTTTCTTGCTCTTCTGAGATCTTTATGAAAGGTATCAATTGTATTTTGGTCACCTGTAATCGCGTGAATGGTAGTCATATAACCTGATTCAATTCCTAATTCTTTATTAAGAATATATGCAAGTGGTGCTAAGCAATTTGTGGTGCACGAACCATTAGATATCAAAACATCATTTTCTTTGATATCCATATGATTGACTCCATAAACAACAGTTAAATCAGCATCAGAAGAAGGAGCTGAAATTAATACTTTTCTTGCACCCGCTTGTAAATGTTTCGAGGCATTTTCCCTATTTGTAAAAATTCCAGTTGATTCAATAACAACATCCACATCAAGATTTTTCCAGGGCAGTTTACTTGGATCTTTTTCGCGAAAAAAATTAATTGAGTGTCCTCTGATTTTTAAGATGTTTTCTTCAATATTAAAATTTTCTGATAGTTGTCCATGAACAGAGTCATATTTTAATAAATGCAGATTTGATTTAAAATCACCTAAATCGTTAATACCAACAATATTAATTTTATTCTCATTTCTTTCAATTAAAGCTCTTAAGGTAAGTCTTCCTATTCTCCCAAATCCGTTTATAGCTAATTTAATAGACATTTTTTTATTTCCCATTTTGTTATTTAACTGATTAAATAGTTATTGGATTAATGTAAAGACTTTGTGTAAAATAATTTTAATTTTTTATTTATTATGAATTTAAATCATCTTGATAAATTATCACTAAGGATCAAAAAAATCATAGAGATTCTTGATAAAGGGGATGTAGATTTTATCAATACATCAAAAACTACTCCTATTGATAAAGAGTTTTTGATCAAAATACAGAACACAATCGAGAATACAATTAAAAAATTAGATAGTAATTAAAATGCCCGAAATAAAAATAATTGTGGATAGTGATGAATATACTCTTGAATGCGAAGATGGAGAGGAGGATGAACTAAATAAAGCCGTTGAAATTGTAAATCAAAAAATGAATATTTTTAAAGATGAAGTTCATATTCAAAAGAAAACAAGACTTCTCATGGTAGCAATATTACTAGCAAGTGAATATAATGAGCGAAAAGAAATAATTATAACACAGGAAAACATAATCAAAGATGTTGAAAAACTTATTGAAAAAATTGAAGAAAATATAAAGTCTGTAAAATGAATTACTCTTTAACAAAAGATCAACTTCGAGCTATGTTCTTAAAAAAAAGAAAAAATGTAAAAAATAAATTAAAAAAGACGTTCAATTTAAATTTTAGACTACTTAATTTTATACATCAGTATAATGAAAAATTTATTTCAGGTTATTTTTCTACAAAAAACGAAATTGATATTTGTTATGCACTAAGTTTTCTCAATGAAGAAAAGTTTAAAATTTGCTTTCCATTTATTAAAAAAGTTAGGGAAAGATTATTTTTTAGTTATTGGAATTTTAAAGACGAATTAGAAGTTGGTAAATTTAATATCAAAGTCCCTAGAGTTAAGTTAGAAGTTGAACCAGATTTTTTAATAGTTCCTTTGGTTTGTTTCGATTCATCAAAATTTAGAGTAGGGTATGGAGGAGGTTATTATGATAGAACTATTGAGTATCTAAAAAACAAAAAAAATATTAAAACAATTGGAGTTTCATTTGATGAACAAATAACAACAAATATTCCAAAAAATCATTTTGATCAAAAATTAGATTTTATTTTAACACCAAGTAGGTTAATCAAATAAAATGAATATTTTAATTTGTGGTGATGTTGTAGGCAGTTCTGGGAGAGAAGTTATAGAAAACGAAGTGCCAAAATTAAAAATTAAAGAGCTTTTAGATTTTGTAATTGTAAATGGCGAAAATGCTGCAAATGGTTTTGGCATAACTGAAAAAATATGTAAACAGTTTTATAGCCTTGGAGTTGATGTAATAACAACAGGCAACCATGTTTGGGACCAAAAAGAAATAATTGGTTACATCGAAAATGATAAAAGACTTCTGAGACCAATAAACTTTTCATCTGACTCACCTGGAAACGGTTATGGAATTTTTTCTATGAACAATGGAACTCATATTGTTGTAATAAATTTAATATGCAGACTTTTTATGGATCTTTACGACGATCCTTTCAGGTCAATAGAGTCTATTTTATTCAAGTTGAATAATCGATTTGAAAAAACCGTTATTATTGTTGATGTCCATGGTGAGGCAACATCCGAAAAAATGGCTTTAGGACACTACTTAGATGGGAAAGTTGCTGCTGTTGTAGGTACACATACTCATATTCCAACAGCTGATTCTCATATACTAGAGAAAGGCACTTTTTATCAAACAGATCTTGGAATGTGCGGGGATTATAATTCTATAGTTGGTATGGAAAAAAATAAATCTCTTTTTAGATTTTTACATAAACACAAGAAAAACAGGTTAGAGCCTGCGAGTGGCAATGCTACATTATGTGGTGTGATGTTAAAAATCGATGAAAAAACACAAAAAGTTAGTTCATTCAAACCACTGAAGATTGGTGGTATATTGGGAAATAAATAATGGCCGGTCATTCAAAATTCAAAAACATAATGCACAGAAAAGGTTCTCAGGATAAAAAAAGAGCTAAACTGTTTTCTAGACTTTCTAGAGAAATAACTGTATCAGCAAAATTAGGTTTACCCGATCCAAATATGAACCCCAGATTAAGAACTGCAATAAATAATGCACTAGCTGCAAATATGCCAAAAGATAATATAGACAAAGCTATCAAAAAACAAACTGATAATGAAAAAAATAATCAAATTGAAGAAATAATTTATGAGGGATTCGGTCCATCAGGAGTTGCCGTAATTATAGAGTGTATAACGGATAATAAGAATAGAACTGCCTCAGAAATAAGAGCAACTTTTTCCAAATATAATGGAAATCTTGGTATTTCTGGAAGTGTAAGGCATTTTTTTGAAAAAATTGGTATTGTCATTTATCCTGATACTATTTGTAAATTTGAAGATATTTTTGAATTTTCTGCGTCCATAGGTGTTGATGATATTCAGGAAATCGAGCATTTTTACGAATTGACATTGCCAAATGAAAAGTTTCATGAAATCCTCGAAAGGCTAGAGGAAAAATATAAATTTCCAAGTTCTTCAAGTGTTGAATGGAGAGCAAAAGAACTATTGGAGATTGAAAAAAATAAAACGTTGAAAGTAATCGAATTGTTAGAAAAGATTGAAGATATTGATGATGTCCAAAGTTTGTATTCTAATTTAAAAATTTCAAAAGACAGTTTGTAAATGAGTAAAAATAAAATTATTTTAGGATTGGATCCTGGCTTAAGTTCTACAGGATGGGGAGTTATTGAAAATTTAGGTAATAAAGATGAACACATCGATAATGGAGCAATAGTGACCAATCAAAAAAAAGATATTGGATTTAGACTCGAAAAAATTTTTAACGAATTGAATAAAATTATAAATAATTTTAAGCCAAATTATCTTTCAGTTGAAAATATTTTTATAAATATAAATCCTGAGAGTTCAATTAAACTTGCGGAAGCACGAGGTGTCATCTTTTTATCAGCATCAATAAACAGAATTCATATAAGTGAATATTCCCCAAATCAAGTAAAAAAAAACTTAGTTGGTTACGGTCATGCAACAAAAATACAAATAAAGCAGATGCTGAAAAGACTATTTCCTGGAATAAACATTCATAACAATGATTCAAGTGATGCATTGGCAGTCGCAATTTGTCACTCAATGCGGTTAAATTTCATCAGAAGGTGCAATTAGAAAAGTGATAGTTAAATTTAAAGGACAAATTGAAGAATTGAACGAAGATTCGGTCCATTTATTCGTAAATGGGATCACTTATAAAATTTTTGTTACAACAAAAGATATAAAATTAATTTCTCAGAGTAGAGAAATAATTGAGATTCACATTAACCAAATTTTCAGAGAAGATGGAAATTACTTTTTTGGTTTTTTAAATTTGAATGAAAAAGTAATGTTTGAAAACTTAATTAAAGTTCATGGAGTTGGAGGTAAAATGGCGTTAAATATTCTTTCAGTAATGGATATCAACGAGTTGAGGAAATCTGTTCAACAAAATAAATATTTGAACTTTACGAAAATATCTGGAGTGGGGAATAAATTAGCACAAAGACTCATAACGGAAATGAAAGACAAAATAGATTTAAATTTGATTAGCAAAGACATCACAAATTTTGGGGCAAATGAACAAAAATTAAAAGATTTAACATCTTGTTTGGTAAATTTAGGTTTTCAGAATAAAATATCGGAAGATATCGCAATTTCAATAATTTCTGAATATGGTGATAATGAATTAGAAAATCTTATACCAAAAGCATTAAAACTTTTAGAAAATAAATAAATTTTTAATTGATGATAAAAAAAAAAAGTGAAAAAATAACTGAATTAAAAAAAATTAATGAAGATTCTGAAAACTTAAGTCTAAGACCTAGCTTGTTAAATGAATTCATCGGACAAACTATTTTAAAATCAAATCTTTATACATTTATAAAAGCGTCAATTAAAAAAAAAAAGATACTAGATCATATTATTTTTTATGGTCCTCCAGGACTAGGTAAAACTACTTTAGCAAAGATTGTCGCCAATGAAAAAAATTCAAATATTCATATAACAAGTGGTCCGGCTTTCACAAAAAAGGGTGATTTAGTTACATTATTAAGTAATCTTTCCAATGGTGATATTTTATTTATTGATGAAATACATAGATTATCTCCGATTGTTGAGGAAACGCTCTATCCAGCGATGGAGGATTTTAAATGCGATTATGTGATTGGTTCAGGACCATCGGCAAGAGTGATGCAAATTTCAATCGAGCAATTTACTCTTATTGGAGCAACTACAAGATTAGGATTATTATCAAGACCAATGAGAGATAGGTTTGGTATTCCGTTACGATTAAATTTTTACAATTCAGAAGAACTAAAAATTATTATTATTAAAGCGGCAAAATCTCTGAAAGTTGAAATTAATGAAGATGCTGCAGTTGAGATTGCTATTCGTTCACGAGGCACACCCAGAATTTCAATAAGATTATTAAAAAGAACTATAGATTTTGCAATTGTTCAGAGCTTGGAGGAAATAAATATTGAAATTGTAAATCAGTCTTTAATGAATTTAAAAATTGATTCTATGGGTTTAGATGAAATGGATAGAAAGTATATGAATTGTATAATTCAAAATTACGAAGGAGGTCCAGTTGGTATTGAAAATTTAAGTGCAGCGTTATTGGAGGAAAAAGATATATTAGAGGATGTAGTTGAGCCATTCCTTATTCAAAAAGGATTAGTTCAAAGAACTTCTAGAGGTAGAATTTTATCTAAAAAAGGAATGTTACATATACAAAAAAATCAAGAATAAATGAATTCGAAACAAATAAATTTTAAAATCAAAGTTTTTTATGAAGATACTGACTATGCTGGCGTTGTATATTATGCTTCATATTTAAAATATTTTGAGAGGGCTAGAACTAATTTATTAATAAACTTATATCCAACAATAAAAAAAATACTTTTAGAAGGAAAATTTTTTTTTGTTGTAAGAAAAATAGATGTTACTTATTTAAAACCGTGCTTATTATTTGATGATTTAGTAGTTTTTACTACAATTAAACAAGTTAGAAAAACATCTATTTTAGTCGAACAAGTATTAACAAAAGATAATCAAACACATTGTGTAATGAATGCTCAACTTGTGTGGATTGAAGCAAATACTCAAAAACCTAAAAAAATAATTAATGAATTAAGTTTTTTACTTAATAGAATAAAATTAGTATAAATTATAAATGGATGAAAGTTTAGAGAAAATTACATTAGAGGAATCATCTTCAAACTTCACTTTAATGTCTCTCTTTTTAGATGCTGACATTATAGTAAAATCAGTAATAATAATTCTTATTTTTGCATCTATTTGGTCATGGACAATAATTTTTGCAAAATTTTCAACTTTGAAAAATTTATTTAAGGAGGCTGATGATTTTGAGGAAAGTTTTTATTCAAGCTCAACTCTTCAAAAACTTTCAAATAAATTAGGGAGTGCTCCTAAAAATCCATTTGAAGCAATTTTTTTCTCTTGTATGAGTTATCTAGACAAAATTAAGCTTGTAACTGTTAACAAAAACATTGAATATAAGAAGAATCTTTGCAAAAGAATTGAAAAAGAAATGTACATAGTTAATGAAAGAGAGTTAAGCTTTCTATCAAAAAATATGAATTTTTTAGCTTCAGTCGGTTCAACAGCTCCATTCATTGGTTTATTCGGAACAGTTTGGGGAATCATGAATAGTTTCACTGCAATCGGTCTTTCTCAAAATACAAGCCTAGCTGTTGTTGCTCCCGGTATTGCTGAAGCATTGTTTGCTACCGCTCTAGGATTGGTGGCAGCAATTCCGGCTGTTCTGGCATACAACAAGTTAAATGATCTTATTGCTCAATATAGTGATAGAGCAGAACTTTTAATTGAGGAAATGTCAATTATTATATCCAAAGAAATTTTTAAAGACTAAAAAAGATGGGAATAAATTTTAATAAAAATCAAAAGGGAAAAAGAAAAGCCATATCTGAAATTAATGTGACACCATTTGTGGATGTGATGTTAGTACTTTTAATAATTTTTATGGTTACCGCCCCATTGTTGACTGCAGGAATTAAGGTAAACTTACCTGAAAGTAACAATAAAAGCTTGTCTGAAAAAAATGAGCCAGTTACTGTGAGTATAAACAAAAAAGGAGAAATATTTTTACAAAAAAAAAAAGTTTCTGAAAAAAAATTAATGTCGAAATTATTTGAATTAAAAAAAAAAGATGAAAATTTAAAGATCTATATTAGAGGTGACAAAGATTTAAATTATGGTGATGTTATTTCAATTATGGGTAAAATAACTAAAGCAGGTTTTAAAAAAGTTGCATTAGTAACAAAGTTAAAATAGAAATTAAAAAAATGATTAGAAATTTTATTAAATCAATAATTTTTCATTTTTTTATTGTCATGATGTTTGTTTTGGCATCAAGATTTATTGATCTGTCGAGAAAATCAAATATTACAGAAATACCCATTAATATAGTCGAAGTAGCAGAAAAGACTGAGGCAAAAAAAAAGGAAAGAAAAATAGAAAAATCTAAAAAAGTCAAACAATCATTGCAAGCATTTAATCCACCGAAAGTGATTTCAAAACCAAAACCTCCAGAATTTTCTCGAAATAAAGAAAAAAAAAATACAACTTATAAAAAAATAAAAAAAGAAGAAAAAGCTGAAAAAAAAAATGAAAATAGACTAACCTCAATTTTAAAATCCATAAAAAAAGTAAAAATTGAAGAAAATAAAAAAACTAAAGAAGAACTAGAGAATAAAGAAAATGAATCCATTAAGCTTCAGGAAAAATTAACAATTAGTGAGATTGATTTAGTTAGAAGACAATTTATTTCTTGTTGGAATATACCCGCAGGTGCAAAAAATATTAAAGACTTAAAAGTAACAATAGAAATTACACTTGACAGACAAGGAAATGTCATCAGGTCGAAGTTATTAAATAAAGGGAAATTAAATGACCCATTTTACAAAGCCGCTGCAGAAAGTGCACTAAGAGCTGTAAAACACCCGTCGTGTAAAAAATTAAAAGTTCCTGAAAAGAAATATGAAATTTGGAAAAATATTACCTTAAATTTTGACCCTAGTATGTTTTAGTTATGAAATCATTGAATCCAATATTTTTTTTAGTTTTAATTATTTTCCTCTCCAAGTTCAGTTATGCAAATCTCAGAATTGATATCACAGAGGGAAATACTGAACCAATCCCTTTAGCTCTTTTAGATTTTAATTCAAATAATCTTGAAGATAAAAAAATTACAACAAAAATTATTAACATAATTTCAAATAACTTAGAAAGATCTGGACTTTTTGATGTTTTAGATAAAAAAATTTTCATAGAGGAACAAATCTCTTTTAATTCGAAACCATCTTTTTCTAATTGGAGAATTACCAAATCACAAGGTCTGATTCATGGAAGGATAATAAAATTAAATAAAGAGGAAATAAGAATTGAATTTAGACTATGGGATATTCTTTCAGAAAAACAAATGATTGCTCAACAACTAACAACTAAAAGAACAAATTGGAGAAGAATATCTCATGTAATCTCTGATATAATATATCAGAGAATTACAGGTGAGTCTGGATATTTTGATTCTAGAATAGTTTATATTTCAGAATCTGGTACAAAAAAAAACAAAAAAAAAAGATTGGCTATAATGGATCAAGATGGAGCCAATCACAAATTTTTAACAGATGGTTCATATTTAGCCTTAACTCCAAGATTTTCACCTGCCGCTCAAAGGATTGCCTACCTATCATACCATAATGGAGCTCCAAGAGTTTTCTTACTAGATCTTGATACTGGCTTTCAAAAAATCTTGGGCGATTTTCCTGGAATGTCTTTTGCACCGAGGTTTTCTCCAGGTGGAAAAAAGATTATTATGAGCTTAGCTAGAAATGGTAATACCGATGTTTATGAGATGGATCTAGAATCTGGAAATCTTAAGAGAATTACAAATTATAAGGGAATAGATACTGCACCATCGTATTCTCCAGATGGAAATAGTATTGTATTTGAATCTGATAGAAGTGGAAGTCAACAAATTTATGTACTAAACTTAAAAACAAAAAAAATGAAAAGAATTAGTTTCGGTAATGGAAGATATGCTACACCAGTTTGGTCCCCCAGGGGTGATACAATCGCTTTTACAAAATTGTTAGGTGGCGAATTTTATATTGGAGTTATGTATACTGATGGAAAAGGAGAGAGAGTGTTATATAGTTCCTATCTTGTTGAAGGACCAACCTGGTCGCCAAATGGAAGAGTTTTAGCTTTTTATAGTCAAACAAGGATTAAAAAAAATAAAGTTACATCACCAAAAATAAAAATTATTGATTTAACAGGGAGTAACCTAAGAGAAATGATTACACCTTCTGATGCATCTGATCCAGCCTGGTCTGGTCTTTTACCCTAATAATTTTAAATTAATTAAATATGCTAATGATTTGACTTATATTAATTCAAGTTGTAAAAAGGGATAAACAACTAAGGACTTTTATTATGAAAAAAAATTATTTTTTAAACTTAATATTAATTACATTTTTTCTTTCAAGCTGCGAACTAACTGGTACTAGTTCGGGCGATGCAGTTCCCACTGGCGGATCTGGTTCTAGTAACTCAGAATTGACAGCTTATCTGCAGAGTGAAGTCGGAGATAGAATTTATTTTGACACCGATAAACATAATATTAGTTCAGCATCAGCTGTTACTCTTGAAGCTCAAGCAAACTGGTTAAAATCAACACCAGGCTTCACAATAATGCTCGAAGGTCATTGCGACGAAAGAGGTACGAGAGATTATAACCTTGCTTTAGGTGAAAGAAGAGCAAATTCAGTAAAAGAATTTTTAGTTTCTTTAGGCGTAGACTCAGGCAGAATTGAAACAATAAGTTATGGTAAAGAAAGACCTGCAGCTGAAGGAAGTACTACTGAATCATGGGCTGAAAATAGAAGAGTTGTTACAATAATTCGTGATTAATTTTTTTTCAACAGAGCTGTTTAGAAAAGCAGCTCTTTTATAAATATGTTTTTTTTCCAAAAAATTATATTCTCAATTTTTCTTTTTTTCTCAAATTTTTTATTTTCGCAGGAATTAGACAGCGATGACCTGCTAGACAGAATCAACCGATTAGAAAGAAATATTGTTGACCTTCAAAAATCTAATCCAGATTTAGATTCAAATACTCCGTCGGCTGGTTACATATTTCGAAATGAGAAAAGGTTTGATGAAATAGAAACTGCAACACAAAGTAACTTTGGAAAATTTGAAGTATTAGAAAACAGAATAGTTGAAATTGAGGAAAAAATTGATTTGTTGAATGCTGATATTTCAATAAGATTTGAGGAAATAAAAAAAATTATCAAAATGAATAGTGATATTAAAAATGATGATGAAAGTATTAACCAAGAAAATTTTGTTGAATCAGAAAGTGAGATAAAAACAGAGTTTAAAGAAACTGTAGTTGATTTAGATAAGGCAAAAAAAAAATATGAAAATGCAATTAAATTACTGTGGGCTGATAATCTAGATGAAGCCATGAAAGAATTAAAAGATCTAAAATCAATGAATCCACCAGAACTTATGCCTAACATTCAATATTGGCTTGGAGAAGTTTTTTACGAAAAGAGAGATTTTAGTAGAGCAGTCCTTGAATTTGGTGAAGGCCTAGAAAGATACCCGGATTCAATTAAAGGTCCAGATAATATGCTAAAATTAGGTTTATCCTTTTCCAATCTTGAAAAGAAAATAGAGGCTTGCAATGTTTTTTTTGAATTAGAGGTAAAATACCCAAGTGCGTCAAAAGATGTGTTACAAAGAGCCTTAACTGAAAGGGATAATCTTAAGTGTGCTCAGGACTAAATAATGAGTATCTCCAAACCAGTTCTTGATCAAGAATTTACAAATCTTTTAAAAAATTTATGTAAATTCGAAGATAATCCTGATGTCGCTGTTTCTCTCTCTGGGGGCTCTGATAGTATGAGTTTATTATATCTCACAAATAATTGGATAAAGCAAAATGGCGGCACTATTACTGCTTTAATCTTTAATCACGGAATAAGAGATAATTCAGAATCTGAGTGTTTAAAGGTAAAAAAATGGTCGAATGAACTTGGTATTAAAACCCATATTTTAAATTGGAATGAAAAAAAACCTAAGTCTGGATTACTTCAAATTGCCAGAATTAAAAGATATGAAATAGTCTTAAATGAATGCAAAAAAAAGAATATTATGCATTTATTTGTTGGACATCAATTGAATGACAATGCTGAAACATACGAAATGAGAATTCAGAGAGAAGGGAATATTATTGGTCTATCCTCAATACCACCTCTAACTAATTTAAATTCAGTCAGAATTATTAGGCCCTTTTTAAATGTAAATAAAAAAAGATTAGAAGAGACATGTAAATTTTACTCACAAGATTGGGTAACTGATCCATCAAATAACTGTGATAAGTATGAAAGAGTTAGAGTCAGAAAACATTTAAGTAAAAAGAATAATGAGTATTTATTGAATATCAAAACAGAAATAAAAAAAAATATAAAAAAAAGAAAAAAAATAGAGATATTAATTTCTAATTTTTTTGCAAAAAATCTTTATTTTTACAACTACGGGATTTTTGAGTTTAAAAAGAAGGTTTTTTTTGCAAATGAACATGAGGTTCAAATAGAAATCATTAAAAGGATATTAACTTCGTGTTCGGGCAAAACTTATCCACCGAAAAAAAAATCTGTTGAAAGTCTTATTTTAATTGCACAAGAAAATGAAGTAAGGATACAAACTTTACATTCATCAATAATTAAGTCTTGTTTGGATAAGTTTAAAATCTACAGAGAAAGTTTTAAAACATTGGTTAATACAAAAAATGGATTATTTATTAAAAAAAACTCCACAGGTATTTGGGATTATAGATTTAAGGTATTTTGTAAATCAAACGACATTTTTTGTTATAATATTAATTCAAGTAATTGGTCCAAAATAAAAAAAAAAATTTTAAAAGTAAAAAAAAATTTTGTTGATTTTGAGATAATAAAAACACTACCTTTGATAAAAGTAAACGGGACCTTTTTAGTTCCCTTCATTAACTCAAAATTGATGGATTACTATCAAATAAATTTTTTTTACAACCCAAAAATTCAACTTACCAACAATAAATTTTAATTATTAATTGAGTTTGCCTCAAATAATACTATATACTTAAAAAACAAGGAGAAAATTTTGAACAATACAATGAAAAACATTGCCATTTGGGCTTTAATAGGTTTTATACTTTTTATGATACTTGATTTCTTTGAGTCAAGTTCGCCTCAAAATCAAGTTACTAACATACCATACTCTCAATTTTTAAAGGAAATAGAAAAAGGTAATGTTTCATCAGTTGAGATTCAGGGCAACAATATTAACGGCCAATACTCCAATGGTTCAAAATTTTTATCATATTCACCTGGTGATATAACATTAATAGATAAACTACAAAAAAATGATATTGAAATTGTTGCTTCACCACCAAGTGGAAATACTCCAACATTACTGGATGTTTTGATATCTTGGTTTCCAATGCTTCTTCTTATTGGCGTGTGGATTTTTTTCATGAGACAAATGCAATCTGGTAGTGGAAGAGCTATGGGATTTGGAAAATCAAGAGCTAAAATGTTAAACGAAAAAAAAGGTAAAGTTACTTTTGAGGATGTAGCAGGAATAGATGAAGCTAAAGCTGAACTTGAAGAAATTGTTGAATTTTTGAAAGATCCTTCAAAATTTCAACGACTTGGAGGAAAAATACCTAAAGGTGCATTGTTAGTTGGTCCCCCTGGAACTGGAAAAACTTTACTAGCTAGAGCTATTGCTGGAGAAGCAAATGTTCCTTTCTTTACTATCTCAGGCTCTGACTTTGTAGAAATGTTTGTTGGTGTTGGCGCCAGCAGGGTAAGAGATATGTTTGATCAAGGAAAAAAAAACGCTCCGTGTATCATCTTTATTGATGAGATAGATGCAGTTGGTAGGCATCGAGGTGCTGGTCTCGGCGGAGGAAACGATGAGAGGGAGCAAACCTTAAACCAGCTTCTTGTTGAAATGGATGGTTTTGATGCTGCTGAGGGGGTAATATTGATAGCAGCCACCAACAGACCTGATGTTCTTGACCCTGCTCTTTTAAGACCAGGTAGATTTGACAGACAAGTTGTAGTCCCTAACCCAGACATTGTTGGAAGAGATAAAATTTTAAATGTACACATCAAGAAACTTCCTCTCTCACCTGATGTAGAGGTTAAAGTTATAGCTCGTGGGACACCAGGCTTCTCTGGTGCAGATTTAGCAAATTTAGTAAACGAAGCTGCTTTATTAGCTGCTAGAAGAAATAAGCGACTCGTTACGATGTTAGAATTTGAGGATGCTAAAGACAAAGTTATGATGGGAGCCGAAAGGCGTTCAATGGTAATGACTTTAAAAGAAAAAGAACTTACAGCTTATCATGAGGCAGGTCATGCTTTAGTTGGTATTTTTACACCAGGCAATGACCCACTTCATAAAGTCACTATAATTCCAAGAGGAAGAGCTTTAGGGGTTACCATGAATCTACCTGAACGCGACAGATACTCAGAATCAAAAAATGAAATGAAAGCAAAGATTGCAATGATGTTTGGTGGAAGAGTGGCTGAGGAATTAATATTTGGAAAAGAAAATATTACCTCAGGTGCATCTAATGACATTTTACAAGCAACCAAAAAAGCAAGGGCAATGGTAGTTGAATGGGGAATGAGTGATCGTCTAGGTCCTTTGAGATACTCAGAAAATGAAGAAGAAGTTTTTTTAGGTAGATCTGTTACACAAAGTAAAACCATGTCAGATGAAACTGCAAAAATAATTGACGACGAAATAAGACTTTTGATTGACAATGGAGAAAAACACGCTAGAAAAATTCTTAAAAAGCATTTAAAGCACTTACACTCTCTCGCTAAAGCTCTTTTGGAATATGAGACATTGTCGGGTGATGACGTTAACGACTTAATTAGTGGAAAAAAAATAAAGATCTCAAATCAAAATAACAAACCAAATATTAAAAAAACCTCAATGCCGCATAGCACAGGTAAAAAACCAATAAATCTTAATCCTGAACCTGCAGTTGGTTCATAATATTAATTTTGCTAAAATTCGTATATCAGATAAAATTTATCTAAGACCCTGTTGTTTTGTTTCAAGTGAGCTAGGAAAAACTTTATATAAGCAAGGAAAGTCTCTTAAAATTGGTAGTTCTGAGAGATTTTTCACAAGTCTAGAGGTTTTTGTAAAAGACAAAAATAGTGATGTAAGCTCAGTGATATTTGATATCAAATCTTTTAAAGAATTTTCAAATCAAAATAAAAATCAAAGATTATATAATTTATTAAATGAAATTACAAAAACAAGAACTCTCTTGTCTAATAAAAGTTTATTTAAAAAAAAAAAATATTATGTTTTTGGTATCTTAAATGTTACACCAGATAGTTTTTCTGATGGTGGTGATTATGTTGAGGTAAATAAAGCTTTTGAAGAAGCAAAGAAAATGATAGATTATGGTGTTGATTTTATTGATATCGGAGGTGAATCTACTCGTCCAGGAGCAAAAAAGGTAAATTCCTCGGATGAAATACTTAGAGTGTTACCGATAATCCAAAAAATTAAGAAGACTAAAACTAATATCTCACTTGATACAAGAAACTCGGATACAATGAATTATGGATTACTTTCAGGAGTTGATTTAATTAATGATGTAAGTGGTTTAAATGGTGATCAAAATAGCATAAAAGTTATTAGTAAATTCCAAGTTCCAGTCATAATTATGCACATGCCAGGTAATCCTCAAACGATGATGAAAAATAATATTTATGAAGATGTGATTTTAGATTTATTTGATTTTTTTGAACAAAGAATTAATTTTTGTATTAAGAATGGATTAAATAAAGAGCAAATCATAATTGATCCAGGTATCGGCTTTGGAAAAGATTATGAACAAAATATTAAAATTCTGAAAAATATATCATTATTTCATGCTCTTGGTTGTCCAATAATGTTGGGTGTTTCAAGAAAGAAGTTTATCTCATCTATTATTAAAGAGGAGATTCCAAAAAAAAGACTTCCAGGTTCACTATCAGCAGTAATTAGTGGTTTTAATCAAGGGGTTCAAATTATGAGAGTACATGATGTCAAAGAAACTATTCAAGCTCTTGAAACCTGGATAAAGCTGGAGTTTTAGTAAAATGAAAAAAAAATATTTTGGAACTGATGGAATCAGAGGTCGAGTTAATGAGCATCCAATTACAAATTGTTTTTTTCTGAACTTTTCTTTAAATATTTCAAAACTACTCAAAAAAAAAAATCCTTGTGTTGTGATCGGAAAAGACACAAGGAATTCATGTGATATGATTGAGAATTCTTTAATATCTGGATTTTGTTCTATGGGAGTTGATGTCAAGTTAATTGGAATTTCTACTACACCATTACTTTCGTTTATTACAAAGTCATTAAATGCTGACATCGGAATTATGATCTCCGCTTCCCATAATCCTTTTTACGATAACGGTATTAAAGTGTTTAACAATCAAGGGGAAAAATTAAGTGATTATGAAGAATTAAAAATTGAAAGAATTATTCAAAAAAAAAAGAATTCAGTAAAATTTTGTCTACCAAAAAAAATTGGAAAAACTTTTTTTATAAATGATTTTTTAAAATATAAAAAAAATATCTATAAAATTGTCCCATCCAAGGTAAGTTTAAAAAATCTAAAAATTGTCTTAGATTGCGCTAATGGTTCAGCTTTTAACATTGCACCAGAGATTTTTGAAGAATTTGGAATTGAACTAGTGTTGAATTCTTGCAATCCAAATGGAACTAATATTAATTTAAATTGTGGAGCCCTATTTCCAAAAACCCTATCAAAAATGGTATTATTAAATAAAGCTGATATTGGAATAGCTTTTGATGGTGATGCAGATCGTTTGATAGTTAGCGACGAAAAAGGTAATATTATTAATGGAGATAAGATACTTGCAATCGCAAGTACATATCTTAAAAAACGACAAAAATTGAGAAGTAAATATATTGTTTCTACACATATGGCAAATCTAGGATTATCAAAATATCTAGAAAATCATGGATTAAAATTATTTAAGACATCAGTTGGAGACAAATATGTATCAGAAGCAATGAAAAAAAAAAAAAGTAATCTAGGCGGCGAACAGTCTGGACATATTATTTTTTCAGACCTAAGTCCTTCAGGTGATGGAGTAATGACTGCAGTTTTAATACTGTCAATTATGAAGATAAGTAATAAAAAACTTTCAGAAATGCTTCAAAATTTTATTTTATTTCCTCAAAGATTGGTAAATTTAAAACTTTCAGATACATCAAAAAAAAATCTGGACAAAAAAGAATTTTCAAGTTTATTAACTTATTACAAAAAAATTTTAGGAAAGAATGGTTCTATTCTTGTAAGAAAATCTGGCACTGAAGACGTTTTAAGGATTATGGCTCAATCCGATAATTCAATATTAACAAAAAAAATTACTGACGATTTAATAGATTTGATATCACAAAAATGAGGGAAAACAAATTATAAAGATTTTAACAATAGCTGGAAGTGATTGCTCTGCAGGAGCGGGAATTCAAGCAGACATAAAGATAGTTAAAGAATTAGGGGGATATTGTTGTACAGTTATAACAGCCATAACAGCTCAAAACTCAAAAGATGTCTTCAAAATTAAAAATTTGTCAACAACTATTTTAAAATCTCAATTAGATTCATTGTTAAAAGATTATAAATTTAATGCAATTAAAATTGGAATGATACCAAATTTAAGCTTTATAAAAAAAATTGTAAACTTATTAAAAAAACAAAAGATTCCCATTGTAACTGATCCAGTTTTGAGGGCTACAGTTGGAAAATTTTTAGTTGAAAAAGAAAAATATATATCTGCACAAAATGTTCTTGCTTCAGCCTCATCACTTATTACTCCAACTATCTTTGAGGCTTCAATTTTGGCTGGTAAAAAAATAAAAAACACTGAAGATATGAAAAATTTTTGTGTTTATTTTTATAATAAAAGTGGTTGTTCAGTATTATTAAAAGGCAGCGAGATTGCAAAAACTAAAATAATAACAAATCTTTTATATCATAAAGAGGATTTTTATGAGGTAAGATTTCAAAAACTTGACACTAAAAACTATCACGGTACAGGCTGTGCGTTTTCTACCGCAGTTGCATTTTATTTAGCAAAAGGTAAAGAAATGTTCGAAGCCATAGAAGAATCTCAAAAGTTTATTTCAAAAATTATCTCAAATTCTCAAAATTTTGAATTAAAATATGGTCCTATATTTTATTAGTTGTTTTTGATATAAATTTCACCTCCTAATTCTATAAATTTTTTAGACATTTTTGATTGACCTTGCTTAGCATCTTTTTTTATTTCATGAGAAATTTTCATTGAGCAAAATTTTGGACCACACATAGAGCAAAAGTGAGCTAACTTTGCTCCTTCAGAGGGTAAAGTTTGATCATGAAAGTTTTCTGCTGTTTCTGGATCTAATGATAAGTTGAATTGATCCCTCCATCTAAATTCAAATCGGGCTTTTGATAATTCATAATCTCTCAAATATGCACCTTTATTATTTTTAGCTAAATCTGCGGCATGTGCAGCAATTTTATATGTAATAACTCCAATTTTTACATCCTCTTTATTTGGTAATCCGAGGTGCTCTTTGGGTGTTACATAACAAAGCATTGAAGTTCCGAACCAACCGATCATAGCGGCACCAATCGCGCTAGTAATGTGGTCATAGCCTGGAGCAATGTCAGTTGTAAGAGGTCCAAGAGTATAGAAGGGAGCATCTTTACAATGTTTTTCTTGTTCAGTCATGTTTTCCTTAATTTTATGCATTGGAACATGTCCAGGACCTTCAATCATAACTTGAACGTTTTTTTCCCAAGCTTTTTTTGTTAGTTCTCCAAGAGTTTTTAATTCAGAAAATTGAGCATCATCATTGGCATCATTTATACTCCCTGGTCTAAGTCCATCACCAAGAGAAAAACTTACATCAAAATCTGCCATAATTTGGCACATTTCATCAAATTTTTCATATAAAAAGTTTTCTTTATGATGAGCAAGGCACCATTTAGCAATTATGGAGCCACCTCTAGATACAATTCCAGTTAGTCTATCGATTGTTTTCGGAATATATGCCAAACGCACTCCAGCGTGAATTGTGAAATAATCAACTCCTTGCTCTGCTTGCTCAATTAATGTCTCTTTAAATATATCCCAATTTAAATCTTCAGCAATTCCGTCAACTTTTTCTAAAGCTTGATAAATTGGAACAGTTCCTATTGGAACTGGAGAGTTTCTTATTATCCATTCTCTTATATTATGAATATTTTTTCCGGTTGATAGGTCCATCACCGTATCGCTACCCCATCTTGTAGCCCAAATTAGTTTTTCAACTTCATCAGTCGTATTTGACCACACTGCAGAATTACCAATATTAGCATTTATTTTAACTAAAAAGTTCTTTCCAATTATCATCGGTTCAAGCTCTAAATGATTAATATTACAAGGTATAATTGCTCTACCTTCAGCAATTTCATTTCGCACAAATTCAGCGGTGATTAAATCAGATTTTTTAAAGTTACCAAAAGCATTATTTTTTTTCAGAAGTAATTCACGCTTTTCATTTTCTCTGATTGCACAAAATTCCATTTCTTCGGTTATCATGCCCTGTTTTGCAAAATACATTTGGGTTATTTCTTTATTTTTATCTCTTTTAAATACTAATTTATTTTTTTTCGGAAAAATAACTCCTTTATTATTTTTACTATTTAAAAATACTAATTTTGATTTTTTAGCTTTCGAAATATGTTTTCTTCGAACAATCCAATTTTTTCTAACTTTTTTTAAACCCTCATTAATATTGTTTCTAGAATTTAACTCTGTGTAAGGACCTGAGGTATCATATACAGTAATATTTTTTCTTTTTTTATCATCAATTTTTATTTCACGCATTCCTACCTTTACATCTTTAAATTTTGAGCTTTTTACATAAATTTTTTTTGAATTTGGAAGCGGTTCTAAAAGGTCAGAATCCAGTTTTTTTTGTTTTAAATTATCTTTTTGTGTAATTCTTTTTAACATTGATATTGTGCTCTATAACATTTAATATGTGAAAATATGACACTATTTAAATTAAGTAATAATCGAATCATACATTTCAACTATAATTCTTGCACAAGTAGAGTAAAAAAAAAACTTTTATTTTAATTCTTAGTAAGTTTTTATGATTAATTTAACTCAAGAATACTTTATATTTTTTAGTCTTTTTTTTGTTGTGATGACTGTAACATTGTATGCAATTGATAAATGGAGTATTTTTTTTAAAAGTATATTTGTTTTAGCGTTTTTATTGGTTTTTTTTTCTATTTTTCCATATTATGATGAAAATAATATTAACAAATTGTCTCCATCAGTAATTTTAAATGGTTTTAGCAATACAAGTCTTATTGCTGTTATTTGTTTATTAATTTTAGGTCAAGGCGTTGTAAAAACAAAAGTTTTAGATAGTTTTATTTCAAAAATTATAGATCTCTTTCCAAATAGCCCAAATTTCGTATTTATAATTTCGTTAACTATTGTTCTTGTTTTGAGTGCTTTTTTAAATAACACACCTGTAGTTATAATTTTTATTCCAATTTTGCAAGGTATAGCACAAAAAACCAACCAACCTGCAAGCCAATTTTTAATGCCATTAAGCTTTGCTGCAATTCTTGGTGGTATGACAACTTTAATAGGTTCGAGTACTAATCTATTAGTTGCCAATTCTTTATATCAGTTAAGTGATATTAAAATTGGATTTTTTGATTTTTTAGTGCCAGGCTCAGTAATAGCTTTAGCTGGAATCTTTTACTTAATAATTTTCTCAAGATTTCTTTTAAAAAACAATAAGGCTATGGCGAAAGAACTTTTAGGAGAGAGTGATAAACAATTTATAGCTCAAGTAAGTGTACCAAAAAATTCAAATTTGATTGGAAAAAAAATTAAATCTGATGTGTTTCCAGACCTAGAAAAAATATCAATTTTATCAATCCAAAGAAAAGAACATGCTGAAATTGCACCTTTTAATGATTTTGAACTTAAAGAAAATGATCTTTTGGTTATTGCCACTACCAGAGACGCGTTGAGTGAGATCATATCTAAAAAAATTGAGGTAACAATTTCACACAGAACTTCAATAGATAATCAAGATGATGATGAATTAACTGATCAAGTGCTTACCGAAGCTATGATTACGCCTCCATCCTCTCTAGTAGGTCAAACAATAGAGAACATAAGCTTTAGATATAGATTTGATTGCATAGTTATAGGACTTCAAAGAAGATCTAGAATGATAAGAAATAGAATGACAGAGATTGCTTTAGAAACTGGAGATGTTTTATTAATTCAGGGAACTAAAAATGCTATAAAAAATTTGAGAGATCACAGCGATATAATGCCAATGGAATGGGCATCCACCGAAATTATTAAGAGGAAATTAGCTACTAAATCCTTGTTTATTTTCTTAAGTGTCATTTTTATGAGTGCATTGGATATTTTACCAATTGTAGTTGCATCAATGCTAGGTGTGTTTGGAATGCTTTTTTTTAATGTGTTAACAATTAGACAAACCTTTCAATCTGTAGACAGTAATCTATTATTACTTGTTGTAACCTCATTAGCACTTGGAACCATGATTCAAGAAACCGGAACAGCATCTTATTTATCAGAAGTCTTTTTCTTATTACTAAAAGATTCTTCGCCAGTTATAATTTTATCATGTTTTTTCATATTTGTTTCCATAACAACAAATTTCATCTCAAATAATGCATGCGCAATATTATTTACACCCATAGCTTTAGATTTGGCTAATAAAGTAGATATCGATCCAAAAATATTTGCAATTAGTTTAATATTTGCTGTTAACACTTCATTTTTAACACCATTGGCGTATCAAACAAATTTGCTCGTGATGGGACCAGGTCATTATAAATTTCATGATTTTTTAAAATTTGGTTTGCCTCTCACCATTGTTTCATGGATAACATTTACTATTTTTTTTCCATGGTACTATGAAATATGATTTCTAAACCAAAAATAAAACCTACATATGCCAATTTTTCTTCAGGTCCAACAAAAAAACCAAGTGAATGGTCTTTATCGAAAATAAGTAATTCATTTCTAGGTAGGTATCACAGAAGTCTAGATGTGACAGAATATTTAAATGATATCTTAAATCTACTAAAATATATCTTGAATATACCAAAAAATTATAAAATTTTCTTATCACCAGGTTCATGTACAGGTGCAATGACAGCTGTTATTCATTCTTTGCTTGGGGAAAGAACGATAACATCAATAATTTATGACTATTGGGGTGAATTATGGTCAGATGAGGTAAAAAAGTTTAAATGTAAGCAAGAGATAAGATTTATAAAATATGGAATGGTACCTTCACTTAAAAATATAAAAAATGATAATGACATTTTTTTTGTTTGGACTGGTACTTCAGCTGGTATTTCTATTAACGAGATTAATTGGATCCCAAATCGACATAGAGGATTGGTAATCTCAGATATTACATCAAGCGTGTTTATTGAAAAAATAAATTGGAAAAAAATAGATGTATCTTTTTTCTCATGGCAAAAAGCACTCGGTTCTGAAGCACAACATGGGTTTATAATTTTAAGTCCTAAAGCTGTTGAAAGGTTAAATTATATAAAAAGAAAAAAATCATCCCCTAAAATTTTGAGCATAAATGAAAAAAACTTTATGATAAACACACCATCCTTACTTTGTTTTGCTGATTTTAAATTTTGTTTGAATTGGCTTAAAAAAAAAGGTGGCGTTGAATGGTCGAATAAAAAATGTATTGAGAATTACCAAATTTTAAATAACTTTATAAAGAGAAATAAATATATCAATTATTTTGTAAAGGAATCAAAACATCAAGCAATATCTTGCTCATATTTTACATTAGATAATCAAAAGAAATTTAAAAATCTTGAAAATGTATTTCAATATTTGATAAATGAAAAGGTTGCTTTTGATATTCGAGCATACAGAAAGATGCCTAGTGGTATTAGGATATGGACTGGACCAACAATTTTAAAAAAAGATTTGATTGCGTTGGTAAAATGGCTAGATTGGTCTTTTTATAAGTTTTTTAAATAACATGCAAAATTTTTTACTTCCCGAGGGCTTTAGAGATAGTCTGCCTGAATTAGCACAAAAGGAATTTACAATTATACATTCATTTCTTAATTTTATAAGTAATAATGGTTTTGATTTAGTTATACCTCCTTTATTAGAATTTGAGAATTCCCTTTCCTTTTTATCAAAAAAGCAAGTTAATAAAAATTCTTTTAGAGTTCTTGATCCGCTGTCTCAAAAAATGATGGCTCTTCGTTCTGATATAACATCTCAAGTAGCTAGAATAGCCTCCAGTGCTTTTACAAAAAAAACTGTTCCTTTGAGATTGTGTTATGTTGGCGAGATACTAAAGGTTAAAAGTGATCAATTAAATATATCAAGGCAATCAACACAAATCGGTGCGGAAATTATTGACTACAATGATACTGTCTTTGAGCTTGAAATTATTATTTTAATAATAGACTTGTTAAAATTGATGAAAATTAAGGACTTTTCAATAATTTTTTCAATGCCTTCAATATTCGATGCTATTGTGATAGATTTTAAGCTTAGCGATACAGAAAAAAAAAGTCTTAGAGATAAATTTAGTAATAAAAATTTAACAGAAATACAAAATTTTCCAAAAAAACTCTTAGAAACGTCAACGATTTTGTTAAAAAATGACGGTAATTTTAAAGTTAAAAAAACAGAATTAAAAAAATTCAAGTTTACAAAATTAGTTCAAATCGAAATAAAGAAATTTCTGAAAACACTAAATCTTATTGAAAAAAAATTTAGAAATGTTGATATGAATATTGATCCTATTGAGATAGACAAATCAGGTTATCATAATGGAATAATGTTTAAGTTTTATTCAAAAAATCTAGTAGAATTATTCAGTGGTGGTTCCTACTCAATTGATGAAAAAAAATGTATAGGTTTTTCTGGTTTAATTGAAAGTATGATCAATGAAAGCAAAACAATACAGAAGAAAAAAAAAAAAATTTTAGTGCCAAAAAATGAAATAGATTTTGATAGAATTTCATTAATTAAAAAAAATTTTTATTTTGTACATTTAAATAAAATAATGGATAAAACAGCTTTAAACAACACAGCCGCAAAACTCAATTGTGATTTTTATATTTTTAATAATAAATTGTTCAGGATTAAGTAATATGGGGAATGTAACAGTAATCGGTGCTCAGTGGGGAGATGAAGGAAAAGGTAAGATTGTAGACTGGTTGTCTAATAGAGCTGATATTGTGGTCAGATTTCAAGGTGGTAATAATGCTGGACATACGATTGTAGTAAATAAAAAAAAAATTTCATTGAGTCTTCTCCCTTCTGGTGTACTGAGAAAAGATAAGGTAGCAATTATAGGTAATGGTGTTGTTATAAATGCATATGCATTAATTCAAGAAATAGACAAGATTTCCAAATCAGGAATAAAAATTTCTACAAAGAATTTAATTATTTCTGAAAGTGCTTGTCTAATATTAGACTTACATAAAAAAATCGATCAGATTAGAGAAAATATTAAAGGTAAGAATAAAATTGGAACAACTGGAAGAGGGATTGGACCAGCTTATGAAGATAAAGTTGGAAGAAGAGCTATAAAAGTTCATGATCTAAAAAATCAAGCTCATTTGAAATCTAAAATAGAAGTATTACTAGAGTTTCATAACACAATTCTTAGGGGTTTAAATGCCTGTGAGGTGAAAACTAATGATGTATTCAATGAATTAAAAAAAGTAGCAAAAACTCTACTAAAATATTCAAAAAGAGTATATCCAATTTTAGATGAAGCAAAGAAAAAGCAAAAAAAAATACTTTTTGAGGGTGCTCAGGGTGTAATGCTGGATGTTGATCATGGAACCTATCCATTTGTCACATCATCTAATACAATCTCTGCTTCAGCTTCTGTTGGTTCAGGCGTTTCCGTAAAACAACTTGGATTTATTCTTGGAATTGTAAAAGCATACACCACGAGAGTCGGTAGTGGCCCATTTCCAACAGAATTAGAAAATCATGTTGGCCAAAAATTAGGAAAAATAGGAAAGGAATTTGGAACAGTTACGGGAAGGAAAAGAAGATGTGGATGGTTTGATGCTGTATTGACTAAATATTCGTTAGAGGTTTCTGGTTCTAATGGAATAGCTCTTACAAAACTTGATGTTCTGGATACTTTTAAAGAAATAAAAATTTGTATTGGTTACAAACTTTTCAAAAAGAAAATAAATTATTTTCCATTATCAGAACACGAACAAAAAAATTTAATCCCTATATACGAAACACATAAAGGTTGGTTGTCAAGTACAAAAGGAGCAAAAAGTTGGACAGAACTCCCTGCGTTAGCAATTAAGTATGTTAGAAGAATTGAGGAACTTATAAACAATCAAGTGGCTATTTTGTCTACGAGTCCGAATAGAGAGGATACAATCTTAGTTAAAAATCCATTTATTGATTGAAGTTTTTAGAATTATAATCAATATTTTTAACAACTTTTCTAAGCTTTTCAAAAGCTCTTACCTCAACTTGTCTTACTCTCTCTCTGGAAATACCATAAAACTTGCTGAGTTCTTCTAGTGTTAAAGGTTCGTCTGTTAATCTTCGCTTTACTAGGATTTGTCTTTCTCTCTCATTTAAATTATCTAAAGCCTTCATTAGTATTTGTTTTCTTTTGAAAAATTCATCTTTATGTATAATTTCATTTTCTTGAGAGTCTCTATCGTCAATAATACCATTGATCCATTCACTTGTATTATCATTGGATAATGGAGAATTTAAAGAATGGTCGTGTCCAGACATCCTTCTATTCATGTCAATTACATCCAATTCAGACACATCTAATCTGTCTGCAATCTCGGTAACCAATTCAGGTTGTAAGTCACCATCTTCAACTGCTTTTAGTTTACCCTTAAGAGAACGAAGGTTAAAAAATAACTTTTTTTGAGCAGCTGTTGTACCGATTTTTACCATTGACCAAGAATGCAATATATATTCTTGTATTGAAGCCCTAATCCACCACATTGCGTAAGTCGAAAGTCTAAATCCTTTACTCGGATCAAATCTTTCAAGTGATTGAATCATGCCTACATTTCCTTCTGAGACAAGCTCATTTAGCGGAATTCCATAACCCCTAAAACCCATTGCTATCTTAACAACTAATCTAAGATGACTATTTACAAGCTTGTGAGCAGACTCAGGATTTTTATGTTTTACCCAATCGTTAGCAAGCTTATTTTCTTCAGCAAATGTGAGGACTGGAAATTTTCGTATTTCTCTAAGAAATTTTGATAATCCATTTTCTTCGAGAGTTTTAGAAATAGAATATTTAATTTTTTTTAACATAAAACTATTAACGATTATAATTTAGTTTGTTTAATAAATAAAATAATATAGATATTATTGTGATCAAAAAACAGAATGTCAACCTTAATTAGAATAATTCCAGACTTAGATTAATTATTATTATCAATATAGAATTTCTCTATGTATTTCAACAGTTTAGAGAAGTCATTGGGCAATGAACTTTTAAAATACATTGCTTTTTTTTTTACAGGATGGAAAAATCCAAGTGTTTCAGCATGTAAAGCATGTCTTTTTTTGTCATGCCAATCTTTCTCGATAAGTGCACAAAATTTTTTATCAAAATTATTATTATGTATATTAATTTTTTTTCCATAATTTAAATCACCAAGGATTGGCGAACCAATAGAACTCATATGAACTCTTATTTGATGTGTTCTACCCGTAAATAATTCGCAATTGATTAGGTTGAGAGTTAACTTATCAGAAATTAAATATTTGTTTATAAGTGAGTAACTTGTATGAGCAGTCTTTCCTCTTTTTGAACTTGTAACTGCAATTTTCTTTCTATCAAACTTTGATCTTTCAAGATTTTTTTTAATTTCACCTTTAAAACTCATTAACTCATTAGTAGTAATTGCTTTATATTTTCTTTTAATCTGCTTTCTCTTAAATTGTTCTGATAGGGACATATGAACATAATCGTTCTTTGCTATTATTAAAAGCCCACTTGTCATTTTGTCTATCCTGTGAACTATTCCTGGTCTTTCAATTCCTCCTATTCCTGAAAGAGTTCCCTTACAATGGTATAATAAGGCATTAACTAAAGTATTTTGATAATTGCCAGTTGCTGGGTGAACAACCATACCAGAAGGTTTATTTACCACTATCAAATCATTATCTTCATAACAAACATCTAGTTCTATTTTTTGAGCTTTAATATCAGATGTCTTAGCTTTGTGAATTTTTAATCTAATTACTCCTATTTCTTTTATTTTAAGTGAACTATCTTTCACAATTTTTGAGTTATATTCAACTAAACCTTCGGTAATTGCATTTTGAATTCTATTCCTGGATAATTTAGTAATTTTTTTTGAAAGTAGATAATCTATTCTATTGTCTATATCCTTAGAACTGATATTTATGTTAATAATTTCAATTGCCAATGCTTAAATCTCTAAGAAAAATTGTAATTTCACTTGCTTTACTTATAAGTATTCTTTTGATTATAATAATATTTACAATATTCACCAGATTAAATTCAAATGAAGAAGTTGATTCATTTGAAAAAACTGACATGTATAATTTTATAGAAAAAGATTTTGAGGTTATTTCATTTAAAATTGAAAAAGATATATTATATTTACATTTATCTAATCAAGAAGACGATTTAATTAAAATGATAAATTTAAATAATGGTAGAACTATAAAAAACCTATATTTGAAAAATGATTAGTCAAAAATTACTTATTTTTCTTGCAACATGGATTATTGACAATACTGAGTTTAATAATCTTGTAGAGCCGCCTGATTTTTTTCCTATAAGTAAAGCTGAAATGTCGGATAAAGCGTGCTTTTCAGATAAAAATTGTAGAGTAAAAGCATATTATGTTAAGAACGAAGGTATTTTTTATATTAATACACTTGAACCATCAAAAGATGTTTGCGATCAATCAATTATCTTACATGAAATGATTCATCATTATCAAAAAAACTCAAATAAAGAATTTGATTTAGATGAACACACTCTTTGGACATTGCAAGAAAGACAAGCAATTTTTTATCAAAATTTATTTTTAATACAAAAAAAAAGTTTAAATAACAATAAAGGCCCAGAAAATGTTTTACAGTGCGAAGGTGGATCCTATTTAGATTTGCAATATAAATTCAATAAATAATTAGTCAAGAATCTTATTGAAATTGTATCTTCTCACTTGTTCTAGAGGTATAGGGTTTTGATCACCAGCAAAATATATTAGTTTTTTATTCTGATCAAAAAGTGGTCTAATACGCAATCTATTCCAGAACTTTTGTCCATTCTTTCTATAATTTAAAATATCGATTGTAATACTTTTTTGCCTTTTTATTGCTACTCTAATACAGTCAATATCTCTTGGATCTGTTTCTGGTCCTTGAAGGAATCTGCAATTCTTACCTAATGACTCTTCAATTGAATAACCTGTTTGCTTTACAAATTCATCACTTATGAAGACCATTGGACAGTCTTTCAAGTTTGGATCAGAAATAACAACACTATGATTGATAGAGTTTGTTTTGAGTAGTTCTAAAACCTTTTTTAAATCTAAATTTTTCATTTATACTTTCATATAAAATAAATATATTAAATTATGCATCAAAAAAAAATAATAATTATAAATACAAAAAATATTTCTAAGATAAAAGATACTAATATTCATAAATTTTTGAAAGAAAAAATTTTTTCAGGGCACATCATTATTTTTAAGAATTTACGAATCATTAAAAGAATTAACAAAGAAGTAAGATCAATTATAGAAAAGAGTATTTGCTTTAATCTTTTCAAAAACTCAAATTATTTTTTAAAAAATAATTTAAACAAAAAGTATTTGACTATTGAAAGAAAAATTAAGGAATCACTTTTAATTAAATATTTTTTTAATATTTTTTTGCAACAATTAAATTTTAATCTAATTGATACATACATAGACAAAATTTGTTTGAGATACATTCCAAAAAAAAGTGATGAAGTAGTTGGAAATTTAAAATTTACAAATCCGCATAGGGATACATGGGCATCAAATATTGTTCAACAAATTAATTGGTGGTTTCCTTTAATTGATATTGATAGTAATAATAGTATATTTATTTCCCCAAAATACTTTGAAAGAAAAATTACGAATAATTCGGTATATTGGTCATTTGAAAATTATTTACAAAATAAAAATAAATTTGATTCAACTCCAACTATTATCAATAGGTTAGGTTACGAAGAGAAAGTTGTACTAAAACCCAAAATAGGGGATATAGTTTGTTTTTCTGGACATCATTTGCACGGAAGCCATGAAGGAATAAATGATAGACTCAATATAGAAACTAGAACTATATCTCAATCTGATTCGTATAAATTTGTAATTCCAAAAATGTTAGATGGAAATTCAGAAAAAAAAAAAGTTAAATGGTTTAAAAATTGCCTTACAAAAAGACCTTTATTAAAGATTTAAGTTTTTGAAAAACTAACTAAAATCATGTGTGGTAACGTTAAACAAGATAAAATAATAAATAATGAAGATACATACGCATACTCAAAATCCTTCAAAAAATAATAAATAAATACAATAGTGAATGAGGTAATAAATGTTAAAGGTAATGTTGCTTTTATAAGTTTTAGAAAAGAAAACTTTAAAATATTTTTTTCATCATTAAGATGTCTAATTGAATGTAAAAAACAAAAATATAGTGAAAAAGAAATCAATGGTTCAAAACTCCAAAAGCAAACAAAAATACAGAAGATTTCTATTAAAGTTTGGTCATAATCATTTTTTTTGAAGCTTTTTTTTGAAAATAGGTCTTTTAAAAAAAAGAGTATTAAAATCATAAAATATACATAAATATGTTCATTTACAATTTTAGAAAATTCATTTTCAGATGATAATATAGAAAAAATTGAATCTGTGGTCTTTTCATAAAAAACTGTTGGCAAGACAATTGGTATGGACCCCCTTAAAAATATTTCAAAGTTATAAAATTTTGCATTTTTTTTATTTAAAGTATCACTTATCCCAAAATGGATAATCGAAATCAAAAGAAAAAAAAATAAAGATAGCTCTGAGTTTATAAACCATAAAAGTAGGAAAGATAACGCTACTAATAAATATAATGTTGAGAACATTAGTAAATTTTTTTTACTTTTAATAAACTTTAGCCTTTGAGCAATGTATAAATCTAAACTACCATGAGCAATGCCAGGCCATAAAAGTGGTATCACAAAAAGAAGAAATTGATTTTTAAAATTATTTTTAAAAATTTCCTCAAATAAAAATAAAATTACACCAAAAAAAAATATTGAAAACAAAAATATATATAATTCAATTTTTTTTGTCATTTATCTTTTTATGTATTTTATTGCGCTGTATAATAATTCTTTTTTTGGTAATGAAAAAATAATTTTTAATAAATCTAATATAGTATAAGTGCTTGTTAAAAATCTAACAATTGTATCTAATTTATTTTTTGAAAAAAAGTTATAAAACGCTTGATTACTTTTTTCTGGAAAATTATTTAAAAAAATACAAAATATTTCATCTAATAGATTTGCTAATAATTTATTGTTTATATTTATTTTTTTTTTTTTTAAAATTTTATCAACTATTATTCTACTATTATAAAATGAATTTTGAAAGCTATACCCTGTTGAAATTCTGACCCAATTAGCACTTGTACCAATTTTAATGATTTTATCATTCTTATTAGTATCTTCTTTAATTTTATACATCGGAATAATACCAAATTCCTCAAATCCTATTTTAAATGTTTCATTAGGGAAACTCTTTTTTAAATATTCTGCAATTTGTATTTTATATCTATTCTTCGACATTATAGTTTTAGAAAAATAAGTATTTTCAATAAGTGCTTTATTTTTTTTATAAGGTAGTACATAAAAAAAATGAGTTTTTAATTTACTAGGTTGCAAATCCATCAGAGTTACTTCATTTTCTTTAAAAATATTTCTTTTTGAAGTCACTTCGACACCATAAAAATGTTGTAATAATTTATTTTTAACAATTTTTTTTGGTCTACTAT
>MDTG01231123.1_pt1 | contig 33092 bp, 27 predicted proteins | sample 811421 | NCBI WGS metagenome assembly MDTG01 (sample SAMN05326645, study PRJNA326480) | marine metagenome | isolation source: seawater | place: Pacific Ocean: South East | collected 2011
CGTGCTCATTATTGTTGCGCTAGGCGTTATCACTTGGCGTTCAACCATAGCGTTAGACCCATACGCGCCGCTTGAAGGCCAAGGTGAACACCTTACTGTAGAAGTGGTGTCGTTAGACTGGAAGTGGCTATTCATCTATCCAGAGCAAGGCATTGCTACGGTTAACGAATTAGTTTTTCCTGCTAACAAACCTATCGCGTTCAAAATTACCTCTGAAAACGCCATGAACTCGTTTTTCATTCCTCAATTGGGCAGTCAAATCTACTCAATGGCCGGAATGGAAACCAAGCTACACCTCATTGCAAATGAGCCGGGTACGTTCAAAGGCATTTCATCCAACTACAGTGGCGCTGGTTTCTCAGGCATGAAATTCAATGCAATTGCCACCCCTACAGAAGCTGATTTCGACACTTGGGTAGAAAAGGTTAAGCAAGAAGATACGGTATTAACTTCTGACTCTTACAAAGAACTCGCAGAGCCCACCGAAAATCACCCTGTGACCTACTACGGCGATGTAAGTGATGGGTTATTCCACGAAATACTAATGAAATATATGAAAGACCACGGCTCGATGGATTTTTACAGCAAGCCTAATAACGCTGCTACAGGTATGAAAAAAGCGATGCCTGATATGCACAAGGGTCATCATGAAGAGGTTAACGAATAATTATGTCTTTTTTAGGTAAATTATCTATAGAGTCAGTGCCGTATCACGAACCCATTATTATGGTTACGTTGGCAGTGATTGCTGTAGTGGGTATTGCTGTTGCGCTACTCATTACAAAATATAAGCAGTGGGGCACACTGTGGAACGACTGGATCACGTCTGTTGACCACAAACACCTAGGCATTATGTACATTGTGCTGGCTATGGTGATGTTACTGCGTGGTTTTGCCGACGCCATTATGATGCGTACCCAACTTGCGGTAGCGACTAATGGTGCGCCTGGCTATTTGCCACCGGAACACTACGACCAAATTTTCACCGCTCACGGCGTTATTATGATCATCTTTATGGCCATGCCATTTATGATTGGTTTAATGAACATTGTGCTGCCGCTGCAAATTGGTGCTCGTGATGTTGCCTACCCGTTTTTGAATAATTTAAGTTTTTGGCTTACCGCTGGCGGCGCCATTCTCATTAATATTTCATTAGGTATAGGTGAGTTTGCAAAAACAGGTTGGGTAGCTTATCCGCCAATAGCGGGGCTTGAATTAAGCCCGGGGGTTGGCGTCGACTACTACATATGGGCCTTGCAGATATCAGGGCTCGGCACGCTACTTACTGCGGTTAACTTCTTAGTGACTGTATTTAAGATGCGTGCACCGGGCATGAAATTGATGCAAATGCCAATCTTCACGTGGACATGCACATGGGCAAATATCCTTATTGCTGCGTCGTTCCCTATTCTTACGGCAGTGCTGGCTATGCTAACACTAGACCGCTATCTAGATTTCCACTTTTTCACTAATGAAGCGGGTGGAAACTCTATGATGTACATTAATTTATTCTGGGCGTGGGGCCACCCTGAAGTTTACATTTTGGTGCTACCTGCTTTTGGTATTTTCTCAGAGGTTATATCAACCTTTACGGCAAAACGCTTATTTGGTTACACCTCAATGGTATATGCATCGGGTGCAATTGCTATTTTAGGCTTTGTGGTATGGCTGCATCACTTCTTTACCATGGGTTCAAGTGCCAATGTAAATGCCTTCTTCGGTATTATGACCATGGTTATCGCCGTACCGACAGGGGTGAAACTATTTAACTGGTTATTCACCATGTACCGCGGCCGTCTTGTGCTTAGTGTACCTGTTCTATGGGCATTAGGCTTTATGGTGACCTTTACCATTGGTGGAATGACCGGTGTGCTATTAGCTATACCTGGCGCCGATTATGTACTTCATAACAGTCTGTTTTTGATTGCTCATTTCCATAACACCATTATTGGTGGTGCGGTATTTGGTTACTTGGCAGGTTTTGCATTTTGGTTCCCGAAGGCCATGGGCTTCAAGCTTGATGAAAGAACCGGTAAGGCCGCTTTCTGGTGCTGGCAAATTGGTTTCATGATGGCATTCTTACCATTATATGTGTTGGGTTTCTTGGGCATGACCCGCAGACTTAACCATACCAACAACCCAGACTGGAACTTATGGTTATACATTGCTGCAGTAGGTGCATTTATTATTGCCTTTGGTATTTTCTTCCAGCTATTACAGTTGTTCATAAGCTTCAAAAACAAAGACAAGCTTGATGACACCACGGGCGATCCATGGAATGGACACACACTGGAATGGTCTACTGCGTCTCCGCCTCAATTTTATAATTTTGCGCATATTCCTCACATCCAAGATATCGATGCGTGGACAGACGCAAAAGAACGGGGCGACTCTTATCATAAACCTGAGAAATACGCGCCTATTCACATGCCGAAGAATACCTCTGCAGGCGTATTCATGAGCATGAGCTTCACCGTGATGGGCTTTGCGCTTATTTGGCATATTTGGTGGTTAGCCGCTGCAGCGCTTATTGCTGGAATAGGTGTATTTATTAAGCGTTGTTACACCTCTGATGTTGATTACTACGTTCAGGTAGATGAGATAGAAAAAATTGAACAAGCGCATTTAGCTGCCAATGCAAAAGGAGCGTCTGTATGAGCGCATTAGCAAATGATATAGCAACTGATATGGCTCACGATATACATGAAGAACATGAGCATGAACATCACGAAAACAATACGGTATTCGGCTTTTGGCTGTACTTAATGACTGATTGTTTGTTGTTCGCTTCGTTTTTCGCTACCTACGCCGTGTTGTTCATGAACACGGCCGGAGGCGTGTCTGGTAAAGACATCTTCGAACTAAACTTTGTGGCGGTTGAAACCGCCGCGCTACTAGTTAGTAGTATCACCTTTGGCTTCGCCATGATTTGTGCGCACAAGCAAAACAAAAGTGGTGCATTGGCATGGCTTGCTATTACGTGGGTGTTGGGTGCTACCTTTATCGGTATGGAAGTGTATGAATTCCATCACTTAATCGTGCATGGTAACGGCCCTCAAGAAAGCGCCTTTCTTACCGCTTTTTTCTCACTAGTAGGCTTACACGGTATTCATGTTACGTCGGGGCTTATTTGGATGACAATTTTGTTTATCGAAGTATCTCGTCGTGGTTTACCTGAGAAAACGGTAACAAGATTAAGCTGTTTAAGCTTGTTCTGGCATTTCCTCGATATCGTATGGATTTGTGTTTTCACCGTGGTTTATTTAATGGGAGCAATGTAATGGCGCATCAAGGTTCACACACGGCTGCTCATGCTGAATCGGCTCATAATAACGGTGCTCACGCACAAGATCATGGCGATGTGAAAACCTATCTAATTGGTTTTGTGCTTTCAGTGATCCTGACGGTTATCCCATTTTGGATGGTAATGGAAGGCGACTTCTCAAAAGTGACCACCCTATGGAGCATCGTTATTTTTGCTCTGGTACAAATCTGGGTTCACCTAAAGTACTTCCTTCACCTAAATTTTGTTACTGAAGACGGTCGAGCCAGTACTATTTCGTTTTTATTCAGCGCACTTATTATCTTCATGGTAGTGGGCTTGTCGATTTGGATAATCTACGAATCGAACGCCATGATGATGTACTAGCGCTTCGCAAGCGATGAGTTACAGCAACCAAAAAGGTAAACAGTAAAATGAACGCTATATTTCGCCGCTATTTATCGGTGACCAAACCCGGCATTATTACGGGCAACTTAATTTCCGTAGCCGGCGGCTTTCTACTTGCCGCCCGTGGGGATGTTGACTGGCCTTTAATGGTAGCAACCTTGGTTGGCTTGTCTTTAGTGGTGGCTTCTGGTTGTGCGGTTAACAACTGCATAGACAGCGACATCGACCCCAAAATGCAGCGAACGCGCACTCGGGTCACGGTTACCGGCGAAATGTCGTTGAAAGCAGCCTTCTGGCACGGCGTAGTGCTAGGGGTTGGTGGGTTCGCTTTACTGGCGTTTTATACAAACCTAACGGCAGTGTTTTTCGCTGCCTTGGGTTATGTGGTTTACGTAGGTGTATATAGCTTATACATGAAGCGTAACTCTGTGTATGGCACCCTTGTGGGTAGTTTGTCTGGCGCGGTACCGCCCGTGGTAGGTTACTGCGCAGTAACCGGAGAGTTCGATACGGCTGCTGCTATATTGCTAGTGATGTTCAGCATATGGCAAATGCCCCATTCTTATGCCATTGCTATTTTTCGTTACAAAGATTACGAAGCGGCCAATATACCGGTACTTCCAGTGGCACAAGGCATTGCAAAAGCGAAGCAACACATTGTGTTATACATTGCGGTGTATGCCATGGTCACACTGCTGTTACCAATTAGTGGTTATACCGGTGTGGGCTTTTTGGCCGTCGCTTTTGCCACCAGCTTGTGGTGGTTAATAATGGCGTTACGGGGTTATCGCCGTGATATCAACATTGAAGGCTGGGCGCGCCAAGTGTTCGGGTTTTCAATCGTTAATATCACCGCATTATCAATTGCCATGGCGGTGGATTACCACCACCATGTATCGTTTATTTGGGGGGCGTAGCGCCCTCATTTTCGTTGGGGGTAAAACTATTTCACGATGGGCGTTAAATAGTGAATTTCTGGCGCTTTTTCCAAGATAGTTTCATACAGTGCGAATACTGACTTGGTATATGGTTGTTCATAGTGAAACTCTAAATCGGTCTGACTATTAAAATGTTCGACCAAGACGTACTGCAAACGATCTTCGTCTTCAAAAACATCGAAGCGAATACATCCGATTTCTGCTCTAGTCGGTTCTAGAAGGCGTTTAAGCGCCTGCACTCCCTCGTTATAGAAACGTGGCTTTGGTTTAATCGTAGCCACAATATGCACCGGTAAGCTGTTGTTTTTCAAGAGTTTGCTCCCATGAGTTTCTGCGTTAATAATTTGATTGGTGTAGTAAGACTGTAGGCGGCAACAAAAGCCATAGGGAATGCACTGATAAATGCAGTAAACCAAGCGGTAAAAAAAGCCTGTGATCCCCCTAAATTGATAAACGTTACCCAGCCGGACATAAGCCCTGATAAGCTACATGAAAATAGGGCAGTAAAAATTAACCTTTCCATCAATTCCTCCTTTTGCCAATGCAAGTGTATACATGCTTGGCCCTAAGAGAATTAGCAATGTGGAAACCTTAGATTGCAGGAAACGATATGCTTGATGATTTAACGCTTTTTATTGAAGTGGCACAACGAGGCAGTTTCGCTAAAACAGCGGAAGATTTGAATATGTCGCCATCTGGATTGTCTAAACGTATTTCAAAACTGGAGGAAAGATTTGGCGCTCCTTTAATGACGCGTTCAGCGAGGGGAGTCGTGCTTACTTCTTTTGGTAAACTGATCTTTGATGACATTGCAGATACTATTTTTCACATTAAGGAAAAAGTACTTTCTTTCGATAATTTGCAACAAAATTTACTCACGGTGCTATGCCCACAAAATCTAATGGCCGGCCCGATGTTTCAAGCAATCAGTCAATTCCAATATGACTGTCCTACACTGCAGTTACGTATTGAACCTGATAATAGAAATGTACTCACTAGCCAAAAACGCTTTGATGTTGCATTTCGTGTAGGCGAACAAGAAGACTCATCATTATTTCAAAAAAGAGTTGGTAGCATTACGGTGCAAATTGTTGGGCAAAAGCCCCAATCGAAAACACCTCATCTTTTTGTTCCCTATAAAAGCAAACTAATGCCTAAGACTGATAGGTTTAACAAGCTTATATCAGCCTACAACCATGTGCATTATGTTGGGGACATATCATTAGCTAGACAATTTGTGGCAGCAGGTAATGGGGCGGGATTACTCCCAAGCACTGAAATTCAAGCATTGATTGACAACAATATGCATAAATTGCACTGCCATAGTGAAGTTCTATTCACCCGCCCTATTTACGCTCTGTGGCCAAATTCGCACAGCCCAAGCCAGCATGTGCGCCAACTCATCAAACAAATTAGTACTCATTGCGATGCCACACCAGCACTACGTGGAGATGTAATGTACAATGCCTCTGGCGCATGATTACCGAGGTTGAATATATCGTTTTCGAGCTCACTCACCGGCTACTATTTAGGCTGTAGGCATCACGTAAACTTCTCTTATGCACGCAGAATCGTTTGCCGATAACGCGAACAACACCGATTTGGCAATATCTTCAGGTTGTAGTTTGTCTTCTTTGGGTTCATCGAAAAACGGCGTATTAACCATACCAGGGCAAATAGTAGTGCATCGCCCGCCCCACTCTTTCATTTCTTCCGCTAAGTTTTGCCCAAAGCCATAGGCGAACCATTTACTTGCGCCATATACAGAACCTTTCAGCGCAATTCTTCCTGCTACCGAACTGGTTAATATAAAGTGTCCTTTGGTTTGTTTAAGTAAAGGAAGCCCTAATTTAGCGGTATATAAAAGCCCATTTACATTCGCGCCCAGCATACTTTGCCATTCTTCAACATCACCATTTTCAATACCTGCGCTTTTAGCGCCTGTACCAGCATTAGCGAAAACACCATCTACTTGACCGAAATGCTTAGTAACTTTGCTAAACGCCTTTTCTAAATCATCGAAATCGCTCACATCGGCAGTAACTGCGAATGCATTTCCTTCACCAAGCTCTGCCACTAGGTCATTAAGCTTATCTTCGCTTCGGGCAATTAAGGCAACTTTATTTCCTTCATCTACCAATGCTTGCGCAGTCGCTTTGCCAATCCCGCTTGATGCGCCGGTTATAACAATAACCTTTGAATCTGTTTTCTGATTAGACATACCTACTCCTTTAAATCTACTTGTTTACTCGCCTAACATTTTTCCTGTGAGTTTCTAGTCTCACCTAAAACCTTAAGCAATGAGTTCACTAATTTTCTCCACAAAGGCAGGAATGTCATCTGGGTTTCGGCTGGTTACCAATTTGCCGTCTTGTACCACTTGTTCGTCTTTCCAAGTTGCGCCGGCATTGATTAAATCAGTTTTGATACTTGGGAAAGACGTAACTGTGCTGTTTTTTGCCACTTCCGATTCAACAAGTAGCCATGGTCCATGACATATAGCCGCAAGTGCTCTAATACGAGGTTCAGTATATGCCTGCTTAACAAATGAAACCGCATCGCTGTTTGTACGCAAGATATCTGGGTTAATTTGACCACCTGGCAATATCAGCGCGTCGTAATCACTTGGTACTACCGAGGACACTTGGGCATCTACCGATATTTGTTTACCCCAATTCCCTTCATTCCATGCAGTGATACTGCTTTGGTCATCAATTGAAAGTATCTCTACTGTGGCGCCCTGGTCTGTAAGCATATCTCTTGGCTGCACTAGCTCACTTTGCTCAAAACCGTCGGTAGCTAAAATTGCGATTTTTTTGCCTTCTAAATTTTTTTGGTTGCTCATAATTAAACTCCTATTTCTTAATCAACATCTAATGCCACTTCCCATTCAGTGTTTGCGTAAAGCAAAGCTGAAAAATGAAGGTTGCTGGTATGTACGCTCATCAGTGCGTACACTTTCTAAGCTGGCAACTCGAATAACTAACTAGTGTGTGTACTTTGAGACTGCAATAACCAAACCAGTGCCATAAAAACCTTAAGCATTTGTTTATATGAAGCTTTTGTCAGAAATGAAAAGTTACAGTGCTTTAGCCGGAACCTTGAGCGTGCGACTTTTTCAGCATTTATGAAGGTTTTACATGAGGATGAACCCAACTACATGTAGAAAAACATCAACAGAGCACCGGCTATCATGAACAGGTTTTCAGTTAACGAGACAAAGCCCAATGGCACATTGCTGTCACCACCTACGCAGGCACATTTAAGCTCTCGCTTGTCGATATACACCGCTTTGATAACTGAAACCGCTCCCACCGTACCGATAAATAGAGAAAACGGTGCCACTACTAGCGCGGGCAGTTGAACCACCATACCAATACCTGCATAGGCTTCTACAAACGGATAGATATACCCGTAGCGAACCCATTTCATGGCTAATAAATCGTAGGTGATAAATGAATTGGTAAAGCTGAATAAATCTTTAAGCTTTTGTACTGCTAGTAACGTCATTGAAAACGCGATAAATAGCATTAGCGTGCGAAGCGAAAAATACGCACCGGCTACAGTATATTGAAATGCTAGTGCTAGTAATGCTGCTACAGAAAAAATGGCGATTACGGGGGTATAAGTGGTGCCGGTTTGACCCGCCTCGCCTTTTCCAAAATACGTACGCAACTCATCGTATCCACCTATGCGCTCATTGTTTATAAAAGCCTGTGGCGTGGTTTCAACATCATGTTTAGCTTTAAACGCATCGGTTTCTTCTCTGGAAGTAAGCGGGCGATCGTCTACCTCGTAGCCTTTTCTTTCAAGCAAATCTTTCGAACGTAAACCAAATGGGCAAATATGATTGTCGGTTACCATTCTGTATAGGATTGCACTTTTATTCATCATTCTCCCCTTCTGTGTCGTGTTTGCTAATAATGTTCGTTGTGAATAGCGACTCTTTGAATCAAGCGTAAGTAGCCAACCTGAGAAACACTTACTCATGAAAAACACTAAGGCTGTAAATTACTCACAAAACTGCTGCTTATTTAGTCATACGATGAGTAGTTACAATATTCGTACCGATTGCTCGCACTTCAACCACGAAGCATTCAACCTAGAAGCATTCAGTCTAATAGCCACCGTTCCCCGCTTCCTTTGTAAGCCCTTGCACAATCGCACTGACTGTCGCGTAGTGCTAAACACCTAATTTGGTAAATACTCAAAGGGTCAGAAGCAAACAAAAAATTAACAATTGAGTTATTATTTAGTTACATGGGTATGGATTAGGGAAATACATGATGCATAAGCAAGCTTCTGATATACCGCATTTTGATGTACTCATTATTGGTGCGGGGCTCTCTGGTATTGGTACGGCTTGTCATATTGCGAACACGTCCCCGCAAAAATCTATTACCCTTTTAGAGCGGCGAGAAAGACTGGGTGGAACGTGGGATTTATTCAAATACCCAGGTATTCGTTCAGACTCTGACATGCTTACATTTGGCTATAATTTTCGCCCTTGGAACAAATTACATACGTTGGCCGATGGGCCTGCAATTAAACAATATATTTCTGATACTGCAGATGAATTTGGGGTAACGGAGAAAATTCAATTTGGCGTTAAAACGCTAGGTGCCAATTGGGATAGCCAAAGCAAGTGCTGGACAGTAACAACCCTTCACGAAGCGTCAGGTGAAAAACGTGAGTATACCTGCGGTTTTTTTATCAGTTGTACCGGATATTACGACCAAGATGTAGGCTACCGGCCAGCGTTTCCCAACGAATCTAGCTTCAAGGGAGAACAAGTCCATCCTCAACATTGGCCGAAAAATTTCGACTACAAAGACAAAAACGTTGTCATAATAGGAAGTGGCGCTACAGCAGTTACACTTATGCCCGCCATGGCTGAAGATGCTAAACATGTCACTATGCTTCAACGCTCTCCCTCTTATATTGTGTCAGTACCTTCCATCGATAAAATGACAGGCAGACTTGAGCGCTTTTTGCCTAAAAGTTGGGCTTACAAATTTGCGCGAAAGCGCAATTTAACAATGCAACGCATCATTTATTTAGCCTGTCGTCGTTGGCCCAACTTCATGAGAAAGTACCTTATATCCCATGTTCAAAAACGAGTTGGCCCCAATGTAGATATGCGCCATTTCACCCCAAAATATATGCCTTGGGATGAACGACTTTGCTCAGTACCTGATGCCGATTTATTTAACGCGATTAATGATGGTAAGGCTGATATTGAAACAGGCGAAATCGCGTGCTTTACAGAAGATGGGATTTTAATGAAGAGCGGTAAAACACTACCTGCTGACGTTATTATTACTGCGACGGGCTTAAACCTGCTTACCTTAGGTGGCATTAAGGTTAGCGTCGACAATACCCCTTGCTCATTCTCAGAAAAAATGACCTACAAAAGTGTATTGATTGAAAACATGCCTAACATGGCGTGGATATTTGGTTACGTTAATGCATCATGGACATTGAAAGCAGACATTTCCGCTACATATCTTTGTCGATTGTTTAAATACATGGAAGACCATGAATTTGACGTGGTAACCCCAGAAGATCATGATAATTGCGCGCTGGATGACGGTGTCATGGACTCTCTGCAAGCAGGCTATGTACAACGAGGAAAACATCAACTTCCACGCCAAGGTAGTAGATACCCTTGGAAAGTCACTATGCATTATGGAAAGGACAGAAAAATGCTATTGGACGACCCTATCGAGGACACTGCTTTACACTTTTTTAAGAAAGAAAACAGTATGTCTAAAGCAGCACCGCTAAAAAAGATAACCACAAGAGAGGCTTCAGCATGACCTTCGTTTTTTTACACGGCTCTGGTTGCACAAGTAACGTGTGGGAACATCAAGTTTCGTTTTTCAACAACAGCTTGGCGCTTGATTTTCCAGGCCACCCTGAAGGGGAAGCATTGCGCGATGTGAAATCTATTGCGCAGTGGGTGCTTAACACCGTTGAACAAGAAGATTTAACCAACGTGGTGTTAGTAGGCCATTCTTTGGGAAGTGCCGTTGCCATGCAAGCTGCTCTGCTTGCTTTAAGCAACTCAACGACTTTTGATGCCAATAGACTTAAAGCACTGGTGCTAATTGGGGCTGGCGCGAAATTAAAGGTAATGCCTCAACTGCTTACCTCGCTAGCTACGCTTATAGAAGAAGGCGGAGAATTTCCCGATTACCTGCTGGCATCAAACCAACAATTGCAAGAGCCGTTAAGAAGCCAAGTAAATTCGGCAATCGTTAACAATGGTGCAGCAGTTATGTTGAACGACTTTACTGCTTGTGACCATTTCGACGCTATGCAAGAGATTGGCAGCATTAATTTGCCTGTACAACTCATTGTGGGTGACAAAGACATTATGACCCCCGTTAAGTACTCTGAATACTTACTCGCGCAATTGCCTGATGCCCAATTAAAGATTGTAGAAGCCGGAACCCACATGGTGTTTGCCGAGCAATATGACAAAGTGAATGCATGCATTCAACGCTTTGTGGGTGGTTTAACCTAAGTAGCAATACTGTGTAAGCAAAAAAAGCGTTACTTTATGGGGGAACTTCAAAAGTAACGCCTTTGTTAGTTTGATTGAGCGCTTTATTCATCCATCTCGATCCAAATAAAGCGACTTTCACATTAAACGCTGCCCTAATTAAGGGTGTCGGCAATATATTTGTCGATGATTCGCTCTAATACATCTAACGGCACGGCACCGTTTTTCAGTACTGCATCGTGAAATTCACCCAAAACAAATTTATCGCCTAACGCTACTTTGGCTTTTTCGCGCAGCTCCAAAATTTTCATCATGCCCACTTTGTATGCAGTGGCTTGGCCCGGCATAACGATGTAACGTTCAATTTCAGAAGTAACATCAGATTTAGCCATACCTGTATTCGCCAGCATGTAGTCAATGGCTTCTTCACGTGTCCAGCGTTTCGCATGAATACCGGTATCAACCACTAGCCTTACTGCGCGGAAAAGCTCGGCTTGTAAACGGCCGATATTATCAAACGGGTCGTCTTGGAAACCGAGTTCCCATGCTAAGCGTTCAGAATAGAGCGCCCAGCCCTCGATGTAGGCCACGAAAGGGGCAACGGTTCTAAAAATAGGTAAACCTTCTAGCTCCATTGCAATGGCAATTTGGAAGTGGTGACCAGGAATGCCTTCATGGTAAGCAAGTGTTCGCATGCTGTAAGTAGGCGTTGCTTTAATATCATAAAGATTGGCAAAGAAAACACCAGGACGAGAACCGTCGAAAGCAGGCGGTTGATAATATGCACCTGGCGCCGTTTTCTCTTTAAACAGTGGAATACGTTTCACTTCCATACCCGCTTCTGGGCGCACTAAAAATGCATCGCCAAGGCCTACATCAATTTCATCTAAAATAGTTTGGTAATCGGCTAGAATTTGCTCCCGCCCTTCATCAGTATCGTCATAATAAAAGCGCTCGTCTTCTGCTAACGTATTTATTGCCGCGGTAAAGCCTTGGCTAATATCGAAACCTTCTTGCGCTAATATCGCCAAAATCTCAGCTTGTATACGATCAACCTCTGATAACCCCACATTATGAATATAGTCGGCAGAATAATCGGTGGTCGTAAAAAAGCGAAGGGCCAGTTTATACGCTTCGTCTCCGCCTTCTAAGTGCCACAAACCATCATCAGTACCTGCCTTTTCTTTAAGACCAGTAAAGTAATCGATAAGCATTTGGTAAGTAGGATAAACCGTATTTTCTATCTCTGTAGCCACATTAGATAAAAGCCCGTCATATTCGTCTTCAACAATGGCTTCAGACTCTTCCATGCGGCGCTGTACCGAGGTGTACAAAATATTTTCTGTTATTGGCTTGTCGATAAAGCCCTGCATTTCGTCTATAACCCTTTGAATAACAAAGCGTGGCGGAAGGATATTTTTTTCTTCGCGCAACTTCATGCCTTCAAGCATCTGCGTAAAGTAGCGCTTACTTTCACTTAACCGGCTAACGTAGAAATCAACGCTTTCTGCATCAGTAATCGGGTGCTGGCCATCCATAAAGCTAGGGAAGTTACTTTGCGCCCCCGACATTTGGTTGAACGGGTAGCTATGATATTGGTACTTTTCGAACCCGCTTAAGGTATCGAGCAAATACATTGCAATATCTTTGGATAATTGCTGATCTTCATCCAAATCTTTGTATTGCATGAGTACACTTTTAACCTGCATAAGCTCATCAAACATAGCTTGTGAAGACGCTAAACTTGCATCATCAAGGTGAGCGTTATGGCCCTTTATGCCCATACCGTCCAACACCCCAATTGAGGTTAACGTTTGAGGGCTTTTCAGTGCTTGCTGAATAAGGGTTCTATCTAAAAAAACTCGATATGAGAATGGCTTATCAGCATTCCATTCATGTGTACCCCACGCCGCTGCACCCAGTATTATTACCAGCACACCTATGCCTAACCATTTAAAAAAAGTTTTCATTCTGTTCCCTGTTGTTTTTTATTTTTTCTTTGTAGTTCAGTCGTTTTAGCTTTGGTTGTTTTTAAATTTAAAAGCTTTGGGACTTTAGAACTTAGAAGCTGCAATACATGTTTATAGGTTCTACATTTATTCAGCTAGGCAGGAAAGTCAATAAAAAGACTTTTAAGTTATGACTTCAGGCAATGAGCAACTCGGTAAAGTTATATAGTGCAGTTAAAGAAAACATTAGAATGCCTTATCTACATTGAAATAAAGTATTCTGTTGAGTGACTACATATGTACCTGCTTCGCTTCGTACTCAGCAATAGCGTTTTCTTCAAGTAGTGTTCTACCTATTTTATCCACTCCAGTTATCAAATTCTGTTTGTGATGAAGCGGAATAGCAAAATCGAAAATGTTGCTGTTTAAATAAACTTGCTGATTGTTTAAATCAACCACTACCCGTTGATTGGGGTTCAGCTGGCATTGATTTGCAATTTTACCTACCACGTTGCCGGGTAACGTAATCGGTAATATTTGATTATTAAGACAATTTGCATAAAAAATATCGGCAAATCCTTTAGCTATAATTACCCTAAATCCAAAGTCAGCAATGGCCCATGGCGCATGCTCTCGACTAGAACCACAACCAAAATTTTCTCCTGCAAGTAATATTTCAGCGCCAGCATACACAGGGTCATTGAGCACACAATCGGGGTTCAGAACGTTTTCATTAGAGTCGAGGTAACGTACATCATGGAGAAGATGCTTTCCAAAACCTTGACGCGTTATTTCTGTCAGAAATTGCTTTGGCAATAGTTGATCAGTATCCACGTTATTTTCTACGAAAGGTATTGCGATAGAATCAACGGTTTTCAATGGCCTCATAGCTAACTCCTCATTAGCAATCTAACATCGGTCAATTTACCCTTTAATGCGGCCCCAGCGGCCATGGCTGGACTGACTAAATGCGTTTTAGCGCCTCGTCCCTGTCGCCCCTCAAAGTTTCGATTACTGGTAGAAGCACACCGGTCTCCCTCTCTAAGCACATCATCGTTCATACCCAAACACATCGAGCACCCAGGTAATCGCCACTCAAACCCCGCATTAATAAACACGCGATCTAGCCCCTCTTCTTCTGCAAGTTTTTTCACTCGCATCGAGCCAGGTACCACGATAGCTTTTACCTTTTCGGCCACTTGTCCGTTTAATGCCACCGCAGCGGCCTCTCTTAAATCTTCTATGCGGCTGTTTGTACAGGAACCAATAAATACATGGGAAATAGCAACATCGGCAATGCTTTGACCCGCATTAATATCCATATAGTTCAGTGCCTTTTGCATAGCGACAGCATCAGCGCCCTCATTATTCTCAGGTAACAAAGGAACAACTTCATCTATACCGATGACTTGCCCAGGGTTCGTGCCCCACGTCACCTGAGGTGATAAACGAGAAACATCGATGTCTACCGTTTTATCAAATTGTGCATCAACATCTGAAAAAAGCGCCGACCAAGAAGCTTTCATTGCCTCGAATTTCTCTCCTTTAGGGGAAAATGCTTTTCCGCTTAAATAATCAAACGTTACATTATCGGGTGCAATCATGCCTGCTTTCGCTCCGGCTTCGATACTCATGTTACATATCGTCATTCGCCCCTCTATTGATAGGCTCGAAATCGCTTCACCCGAGTATTCCACCACAAATCCAGTCGCTCCATCGTGCCCAATTTCTCGTATCAAGGCTAAAATCATGTCTTTGGCGAAGGTGCCTTCAGGCAATGATCCCTTAAAATTTACCCGCATATTTTTCGCTTTGGTTTGGCGAATGGTTTGTGTGGCTAACACGTGCTCGACATCTGAAGTGCCAATACCAAAAGCGAGCGTACCCAAGGCGCCGTGAGTAGCGGTATGCGAGTCACCACATACCACGGTCATTCCAGGATGAATAAGCCCCATTTCCGGCCCCATAACATGCACAATACCCTGATGACTGTCCCCTACCGGGTATAAAACGATGTTATTATCTACGCAGTTTTTAATTAGTGTCTTTAGCTGCAACGCATTTTTAGGTCCGCAGGCTTCCAAACTGGTCGACTGCGTAGAAATGCTATGATCCATTGTCGCTATCGTTAAGTCAGGTCGTCTTACTTTTCTGTTGAATTGTTTTAAACCGTCAAATGCCTGAGGCGAAGTGACTTCGTGTATCAGATGCCTATCTATGTACAGCAATCCATCACCATCGACCGAGGTAATAAAGTGCATATCCCAAAGCTTGTCATAAAGTGTTTTAGGCATTGCCCGCCCCCACTTTTGTTTTAGCAAAATACGTCGAAACCGCATCAATACTTACCACTTCGGTATATTTGGCATGTAAGTCATGCAAATTTGCCTGGTGTGCTTCAACGTTTCTGTCACCACAAGCTTCTTCTACGACCCATACAGGAAAATTGTATGACAGGGCATCAACGGCGGTTGCACGAACACAACCGCTGGTAGTTAGCCCGCACACCACTACGCTATCGGCGTTGCTTGCAATTAACTTTTCATTCAGTTGGGTACCAAAAAATGCACTTGGCGCTGTTTTCTCAATCAAAGTAGCAGAATCAGAAAACGATAGCCGGGGATCTATCTCCACCCACCGACTACCACGGGCTAGCACATCTAAATCTGGTAAATGCTTTCTGAATACAGATTGTTGGCTCTCGTTGTCATACACAACTGTCGAAAAATAAACAGGGAAACCTGCTCCATCGAAATGCTGAATTAACGTTTCAGCAGCGTTAATTTCGTTGTCAAATTGACCGCCGAGAGGGCTTTCAGGTGATGCAAAGCCCACTGTCATATCGACAACAATTAACGCAGGGCGCACGCCAAAGACAACACCTTGCGAGTGTAAATCGCTGCTACTTAGTTGCATGTTATTGTCTCGCAACATTAAACGTCGGTGACACTGGCGGCGCTAACCCAGTTTCTTCCTTCGCTCTAGCCTTAATTTCTTCTATTGTACCGCCACGATTAAACAGCGACACTTCGCCCCTTTCTTCTTTAAGGACTTTACGCAAGCTTTCGGTTTCAGCGACATTTACATTGCCATTTTCCATGACCACACCGTAACGACGCGCACCTTGTGCAGAGACTAGCCCTCTGGCTACATCATCGGCTACGGCTTTAGGATCGCGATCAAATGGATCGCCCCAACCGCCACCTCCCCATGTATCGAAATACAATACATCACCGGCTTTTACTGCAATGCCTTCGCATTTGGCTGGCAAAATTTCCGTACTACCATCTTCTCGAATAAGACGTTTTGTCGAACGTTTACCCGGTAAACCTCCACTAACACCCCAAGGGTAAGTTAACCAGCGGTCGTCATGAATGGCGATGGCGCCATCACAAAGGAATCGGTACCCCACCGATAAACCGTTACCACCGCGATGCAAACCAGGGCCTCCTGAATCTGGAATTGTTTCATAAGTTTCAACACGAAGAGGAAAGTATGCCTCGATAAATTCATTTGGTACGTTGGTAAAGCCCGGCCACAATGAATGTCCGTCTGGCCCGTCTCCAACCGGTCTGCCAGGGATACCACCAAAGCCAATTTGGAAGAGTTGAAACCATTCTCCCTTATCGTCATACCCTGAATAAAAAAGGTGGGGAGAATCTGAGAAACCTGCAGCGTTCATAGCATCTGGCGCGCCTTGCCCTAATAATCCGCCCATGACGTCAAAAATTCGCCCTAAAGCATGGGTTCTTCCGGAAAGCGCGGCGGGGAAATTTGGCTTCAACAAGCTTCCTTGAGGAATACGAACATCAACTAAGTCGTAAAACCCATCGTTGAACAAAATTTGTGGGTCCACCAAATTTATCGTAAATGAGCCGAAGAACATCTTGAACATGTCTTCATTCAGATAAAAGTTTATCGAACTTTTTGCTTGGGGATCAGTGCCATCAAAATCGAAAATCGCCTTTCCATTTTCTCGCCACATCTTGCAACGGATTTTATACGGCCCCATACCAACACCATCATCACAAAGGTAGTCTTCAAATACCCGAGGCTCTTCTGGCACCAACATATTTATAATGGCTTCCATCGCAACATGATTCCGCTCTAGCATGATTTCCATAGTGGAATAGAACATATCATCGCCGAAGCGTTCTGAAATTTCTTGGCAGCGTTTTGCGGCAGTTTTACACGCGGCCACAAGCGCATTTAGGTCAAAGCGGTTCCATTGAGGTGTGCGCACATTGTGCAAAATAAGCTCTAAAATATCGCTTTGAAGCACACCTTTTTTGTAGAGTTTTGTGGGCGGAATTCTAATACCCTCTTGAAAGATAGTTTCCGCTTTAATCGGAATTGAGCCTGGCACCATTCCGCCATTGTCAGACATGTGACCAAACATTGCAGACCACGCAATGTGTCGCCCATCTTTGAAAATAGGAACAAGAATAATCCAGTCAGGTAAGTGGGATACCGCTGCATTAGTCATGTAAGGGTCATTGGTAAGGATGATATCTCCCTCTTCCAGTTCGCCCTCAAATGCACTTAGAAAACCGTGGATGAAAGAACCAAATTGACCTACCACCATTTTACCGTCTTTATTCGCGATCATTGGAAAGCAATCACCCTGCTCTCGGATCCCAGGGCTCATTGCTGTGCGAAATAACACCGCATCCATTTCTTCTCTGGCATTACGCAATGCATTCTCAATGATATCAACAGTGACCGTATCAACGTCGATTCTGGCCAACTCAGCTGTGTTCGTTTGTTTAATTTTATTATTCATAACGCCTCCTTATTTGCCAGTCGCTTCAGGGTTGCTTAACGGGTTAAGTAATAGGTTGCCCACCGAATCAACGGTTGCGACGTAACCAGGGAGCACTACAGTGGTAGAGTCCATCTCACAAATAACAGCGGGCCCCTTTACCGATATCGCTTCGTGAAGTTTTCTACGTTCGTAAATAACCGCTTCATGGTAGCTTCCTTCATAATAAATTCGGCTATCGGTTAACTTGCAATCTTCAAGGGTATAACTTGTATTAACGGGCGGTGGTGTGGGAAGCGCTTTGCTTTTTGCCGTGGCAACTGCGCGTACCATCACAACTTCATGACCGTCTTCTAAAGCAAAGGTAAATAGCTGTGTATGCTCTGCATCAAAGTGCTTTTTAAGCAAAGAAAGCCCTTTATCTTCAATATCTTGTTTAGAAAAAGGAACACAAAGCTGAAAAGCTTGCCCGGTATAGCGAACATCAGCTTCATAGGTAATAGTTTGCTCGTCCATCGATATCCCATCGGCGAGCAATGTTGATGATGCTTTTTCGGCTAATTCGGCTAGTACACGCGTAAATGCTTCATCGGTCAGGTTATCAATAAGAGACACGAGTGTTTGAGAGGCCTCATCGCGTACTTGTGTAGTCGCATCACCATAGGCACACAATACGCCAGGGCCAGGTGGAATAATTGCTGGCCAAGCCTGAGTTAATATTCCCAGCGCATTTGCGTGTAATGGTCCGGCTCCGCCAAAGCCCACAAGCGCAAATTCTCTAGGATCGAACCCTTGCTCTACAGACACTAGACGCAGTGCACCGAACATGGCTTCGTTAGCAATTTTAATGATGCCTTCAGCCGCTTCCTCTACTGAAATTCCCATTGCATCAGCCACTTTTTTTACCGCTTGCACGGCAGCATCACGATTAATAGCCATTTTGCCACCAAGCTGAACGTCTGATGGTAGATAACCGAGCACTACGTTAGCATCGCATACCGTTGGCTCAACGCCCCCTTTCATGTAGGCCGCAGGACCCGGTTTAGCACCAGCAGACTCAGGACCTACACGTAGCGCTTTCGTCAGTTCAGGTACAAAAGCAATGGAACCACCACCAGCACCTACGGTTCTTACATCAACCGAAGGAGCTCTAACCGTAACATCCCCTACTCGGGTTTCTCGTCTTACACGTGCCGTAGCATTTTGAATCAGCGCGACATCGGTTGAAGTACCTCCCATATCGAAGGTAAGTATGTCGTTAAATCCGCCTTGTTTACAAAAATGAATAGCGCCGGCAACGCCACCAGCAGGACCAGACATTAGTAAGTTCACAGGATTATCTGCAGCCGAACGTGCCGAAGCGAGCCCACCATCTGAGCGCAAAATAGATAGATGAATATCGCTGCCCATTCGCTCTGTTAGCGCGCCATATAAATTATCTACGTACTTGGCTACTTCAGGACGAACATAACTGTTTACCACCGTTGTTTCGGTTCGCTCGTACTCTTGAAGCTCAGGAACAACATCAGAAGAAATAGAGATTGGCATATCAGGGAAAACACGCTGAGCAACCGCTTGTGCTCGACGTTCATTCTCGCCGTTCACGTAGGCATTAATAAAAGAGATAGTGAGTGCGGTAAACCCACCTTTATCTTTCAACGCCTGTAAGCTTTGCGTAAGCTTATCTTCGTCTAGAGCGCTAACAATACTGCCATCAGCACCTACTCTTTCACTTGCTTCAATGGTAAGCTCTAGCGGTGCTAATAGAGGCTTTTTCACATAACTAACCCAGCCTCCTAGGCCACCAGGGCAAAACGATCGTGCAACTTGCAACACATGCTTATAGCCCTTAGTAGTGACCAGCGCAACGCTGGCTCCTTTGCCAGTCAACACCGCATTGGTTGCCACGGTAGTACCGTGCATTACCCTCGCAATATCAGCCACATCCACACCAGATTCTTCGCAAATGCGGTCTATCCCATTGAGAACACCAACGGATGAATCGTGCGGAGTAGAAGGGACTTTCGCCGTAAACGTTTCCCCAGATATCTCGTTAATTAACAGTAGGTCTGTAAAGGTTCCACCTACATCAACCCCTAATCGATAACTCATTTGCTTCCCCTTTTATTTTCTTGTTGTTCTAACCAGGTTTTAGCATTTCCACCACGTGCAGTGCCTGTTAATGCTTTAGCTTTGTCCGATGCTGCAAGTAGTAGGCCCATGTCTATGCCAGTGCTATAGCCCATTTGTTCAACTAACAGCACCACATCTTCTGTTGCTACGTTTCCGGTGGCGCCAGGCGCGAATGGACATCCCCCCAACCCCGCAATAGATGCATCAAACTGTCGAATGCCGGCTTCAACCGCGGCATAAACGTTTGCAACGCCCATGGCGCGTGTATCATGAAAATGGCATGACAACGTGTTGGCGCCAAACTCTGAAACCATTCGGCTCATAACTTGATGTACCTGGTCAGGAGAGGCTGCGCCAATGGTATCGGCCACCACAATGTGAGTCGCGCCTGCATCTAATAGTGCTGCTGATACGTTAATCACATCATCGACGGAAACATGCCCTTCAAAGGGGCATTCCCATGCGGTTGCAACATAAGCTTGCACTTTTCGGTTTAATTGGGTGGCTAAAGCAAGCACATCTGATGACATAGACAGTGCTTGGGTAGTGGTCATACGAATGTTTTTTTCGTTCATCGTCGTACTTGCGGCCACCACCAATGACATAAGAGGAATATTTAATTCCACCCCTGTGCTGAAGCCTCTTTCATTGGGAATCAGAACCGAATACGCCACCCTGTCTTTGTGCTCGAGCTGATTAACCACTTCATCCGTTTTAGCCATAGCAGGAACAGCTTTTGGAGATACCAAAGCTCCCACCTCAATAGCGGGTAACCCTGCCGACACTAATGCATTAATAAGTGCTAATCGCTCATCAACGGTAAGGTGCTTTTTCTGATTCTGTAAACCGTCGCGAGGACCAACATCGTTAATAATGATTTTTCCTTTCGTATCCATTAGCGAACTACCTTTTTCTCAAATAAAAGAGCTAGCTCACTTTCGCTCATGCCGACTAAACCTTGCAGCACATCTTTAGTGTGCTCGCCAACTTTAGGCGCAGGAGTAAATACCTCATCTGTTGTACGCGAGAATTTAATAGGATTACCCGGCCCCTTCGTTTTGTTTCCATCGCCTGAGGTAAGCTCAACCACCATATTGCGATGTTTAACTTGTTCATCACTAAGGGCTTGAGAGAAGGTATTTACAGGGGCACATGGGATGCGGGCTGCTTCTAATTTCTCTATCCAAAAGTCAGATGTCTGTGTTTGCAGTGTTTGGTTTAAGGTTTCATCGATAAAATCTTTTTTGGCCCATCGCCCTGGCTGGGTATCGAACTCTGGCAAGTCTAATTCATCTATCTGTACAACCGTTTTTAAGTTTTGCCAGAAATTATCTGTAATCACAGCGATGACAATAAAACCATCTGACGTTTTGTAAGTGTTGTAAGGCACATGGACAAAGTGAGAATTGCCAATGGGAAAAGGGTCTTTCTCTGACAAAAAGTACATAGTGGCCATGTAATTAAGCAGGGATATTTGACAATCAAGCATTGAAATATCAACATCTTGCCCCTTACCACTTTTTGCTCTTTCTAACAGGGCTGCTTGAATACCCATTACGGCAAACATACCGCCGCCCAAATCACCGATTGGAATACCCGCTCTAACAGGGTGATCTGGATCCGTGCCAGTGATAGACATACCACCGCCAGTGGCCTGTGCTACCTGATCAAACGCTGGTCGCTTGAACTTGGGACCATTACTGCCAAAGCCCGTAATTGAGCAGGTGATAATTTCAGGGTTTATTTTGCTTAGGTGTTCATAGTCGATTTTTAATCGACTTGGCACACCCGCACCAAAGTTGTTAAGCACAACATCTGCTTTTTTAACCAGCTCATAGAACACATCTAAGCCTTCTTCTGACTTTAAATCTATGCAGACACTTTTCTTATTTCGGTTCAGCGTAATAAAGTAGGCACCCATGCCATCCAACGAATTATCGGGATCAGTTGCGAGAAGCTTTCGGGTTCCCTCCCCTTGCAGCGGCTCCACTTTAATAGTTTCAGCCCCTAAATCGGCCAATATCATCCCGCAGTAGGGACCTGACAGCATATGGGTAAGATCGATGACAGTGATACCTGACAATGGTTTATTCATAAATTCATCCTGATTACAATTCAATCTTCAAAGCGTAAATATTAGAAGCTCATGCTCAGCTCTAAGCCGTAAGAGCGCAGCGCCGAGGGGTGAACAAACGAGCCGCCGAATTCCGGCGCGGGGATCACCTCTTGTAAATAAGCCTCGTCAGTTAAGTTTTTGCCCCACAATGCGACAGTCCACATTTCACCTTCTATGGAAATTCTAGCGTTCACGGTGCTGTAGGCATCGCGTTGTGCGTTACTGAAATTTTGAGAATGAGGACCTGGAGGAACGCCACCACCTAGCGTGCCGAAGAAATCCCAAATAGAAGGCGTTTCTTCACCTTGCAGGGTATGGAAATGGGTTTCTCCTACATATTGATAATCAATACGTGTAGTGAGCTGTAAGTCGCTGGTAATGTCGTGATCGTAAGAAATGCCTAGGGTATAGGAGGATTTTGGTGTTTGTGGCGCTTCATTGCCTACAGAAAGAGGCCTATTCTTGTTCTCGATTATTTCACTGTCGATAAGCCCCATACCCGCGAAGACACTGAGATTGTCGTTAACTCGGTAATTAGCGTCCATTTCAAAGCCCTGAATTTCTAACTCGTCAATGGTAGTAACAGCTCTTAATAGTCCAAACGGGCCAGCAAAGAACTCAAAGAATTGATTATCTTCAACTTTGGTGTGAAACACAGCAGAGTTTAATCTTAGTCGGTTGTCGAAAAACGTCCCCTTGCCGCCGAATTCGATACTTGTCGTAATTTCTTTATCGTAGTTATCCGGCACAATAAGTTGAGCATCGACTGCATCGCCAGGCGTGCCTGTTCCACTAGCGTTGAACCAAAAGTCCAAGGTCGCTTCAGTTCCAATAGAATTGAATCCGCCACTTCTAAAACCAACACCATAGCTGGCATAGAGGTTCAAGGCATCACTCGCTTCATAACTAACGGTAAACTTTGGCTGCCATTGGCTGAAACTTTGTTCGCGATCTGGGATCCCGTCGGGATTTGCGGTAAATGCAGGGTTAATTGGTCCTACTACACCGTTGACGATAGTATTAACATTGAAACCAGAAGCAGACACATTGGGTACATTATTCGCCACCTCGCGCGATTCATTGTCATACCTAAGTGCAAAAGACACTTCCCATTTATCATTAACGTCATACTCAATCTGACCAAACGTAGATAACACTGTGGTCGAAAACGTATCGTCAAATAGCAAGTCGGTAGGGTTTGGGCCGTCGGCGGGTACGTAGGCCTGTCGCAGAAATCCTTGTCCCAAATCAGCCCCGTAGGCCACCACAACATCTCTATCAATATCGGCAAAGTACACCCCTGCTATCCATTGAAGTGGCGCATCGGTATCGTTCGATGTAAATCTAAGTTCACCACTGAAGTCTTGCTGGCTTCTTTCTTGATATTGATAACCGTCACATGAAGATGGGGTGTAAGGCCCGTATACACCTTGGAAGTCCTGACCAGGGGGAAGTACAACAAAGGGAGATAGGAAATCGCCATACAAATCGCTTCTTCCTGCCCCACCAAAATCGACAGGTAGATTATTTAATGTTGCGCGATCAGTTTGACACTGTTCAGTTAGTTCATATCCGTAAAAAGAAGCGCTGGTGCCATCTGATAACAGGTACTCTTCTAAATTATTGTATGCAAGCACAGAGGTTACGTCGAAACCATCGCCTTGCCAGTCAGCTTTTACTGAGAACTCTGTGGTTTTTTGCTCATTTTCACCAGGTACATTAAAAGCAAAAATAAACTCATGATCATTTACATCTTTGAAAAATGCATCTTGTCCAAAATCTTCTACAAAACTAGGAAGCGCAAACACAGCATTGAAATTTATTGCACCGCCTTTTGCCTCACTGTACGAGCCGCGAACATCATAAGTAAGGTCATCGGTAGCTTCCCAAATAAGCCGCCCTTTAACCGACGTGTCTTCTAAGTAATCTACCGCGTCGTCACGCCCAAGATACACATTTTCATAGAAGCCATCAGTGGTGGAATGGGCTACAACGATGCGCCCGAACACGTTGTCAGCAAGCGGTCCAGTGAGCATTCCCGAATAGCGCTGCGAATTGTTATTACCAAATCCCCCTTCAACTCTTGCTTCCATTACGTCTGAAGGCTTTTCTGTTGTTATTAAAATAGCACCTGCAACTGCGTTTCTTCCATATAGTGCCCCTTGTGGCCCTTTTAGGACTTCTATTTGAGCAATATCGGTTAGCCCTTCGTTAAAACTATTAGGGTTGGTCTGCAGTACTCCATCAACGACGTACGCAAAAGTAGACTCCGCATCACGTGTTGAAATAATCCCCCGGATATTGACTTGTGTATCACCCACGTTAGCTGCATCAACAATACTCACATTAGGAATTAAGCTAATAAAATCAGAGGGGCGCTCTACCCCTGCCGCTTCTAACTCCCTTGCTGACAACGCCGTTACAGCAATGGGTACTTCCTGAATACTTTCAGGGCGCTTTCGTGAAATACTGATGATTTCAACGAGTTCAGACGTTGCCTCCTTCTCTTCCTGTGCAAAAGTAGGTAAGGCTGAACTTCCCATTGTTACCGCGAGCGACACTTGCAATGCTAAATATTTTTTTCCGGTGGTATGCATGACTATCTCCGAACACTAATTATTGTTGTGATTTATTGTTTTTAACCTTCGCCACAATGTGGTTTGGCTAATCCCTAAGTCCTGAGCTGCTTTACGTTTATCACCCTTCCATCGCGCCAGTGCGGCCAGAATGAGTTCATTTTCTTTTATTTTTATTATTCCTTTGTCTGCCGATACAGGCTGACGCCCCCCACAAAGCTCTGGCGCAATTTGAGGTAATGCTGTTTGCAAACGACCAAGGTCATTTACGGTATGAAGGTAAGCCACCACGCGCTCTAACACGTTTTCTAATTCACGTATATTTCCAGGCCACGTGTGCGCAGTGAAACTGTCGTTGAGATGATTGAGAATGGTCGAAGGGCGCTCTGAAAGCCCATAACGCGATAACAGCTGTTCAAGCTTATGAGCCGCAATGTGTAAAATATCGACTGGACGCTCACGCAAAGGAGGAATAGAGATATTGAATACATTTAGTCGGTAGTAGAGGTCTTCACGAAACGCACCTTCAACGACCATTTCAGATAACGAGCGGTTTGAAGCTGCAATTAGTTTCAAATCTACTTCTCGTTCTTGGTTTCCCCCCAAAGGACGATAGCTTCGTTCTTGTAGAAACCTTAGCAACTTAGCTTGTTGATCTAGCGCCAGTTCGCTAATCTCATCAAGAAATAGTGCGCCGTTCTCGGCTTCCTCTATTAATCCTTTTCTGCCACCGCGCTTAGAGCCTGTGTAAGCACCGTCTTGATGCCCGAAGAGCTCTCCTTCAAACAACTCAGATGGGATAGCACTACAGTTGAGAGCAACGAATTTTCCACCCGCGTAAGGTCCTTGATGATGAATCTGCCGAGCGACCAACTCTTTTCCTGTCCCAGACTCACCGAAAAGCAGTACGTTACTTGGCGATGTTGAAAACGCTTTTACCTGCTGCAACACGGCTTCAATCTCGTTGGATTGGTAAACTAAATCGTGACGAGGAGATGCCACTTGCTTCGATGGCGTTTTTTTGAGTTTTTTACGGTAAAGTTGGTAAACGAATTTACTCGAATTGCCTTCGGATAAAGTGTCTAAATGAAACCACCACTCCTCACCATTAATTTCACACTCACCATCGGTTTCACGTTTTCCACCACTTGGGTGTATAAGCGCATCTAAATCGACTTCTGCATTGGTACTTAAATTTAGGTGATGTCTAGCAGCGCTATTGAGCGTTAAGGCATCATCGCTATCATCTACCATGATGATGGGTGTTTGAGACTTGGTGAGTAACCAAGATACTAAAGCTTGTTCTTTAGCTAGTAATCGAGCTTGCTTAGCTTCATCAATGGCACTTCGGAGGGTTTTTCTACAAGAACGCTCTGTATAGATTAAGAACGAGGGAATGCCTTTACTATTGGCTAATCCACAGACCAAGCTAGCTCCCACTACCGCTATGCCTTCGGACTGGCTGGCAATGTGGAACTGCTCTCTTGCTTGATCTGCCGTTAAGTAAATTGACTCAACAATATCAATGCCAAGGTGTGAATCCGCAAGTTTAGCTGCGCACGATGCTTCAGCAAATGATATGAGATGGATTGTTTTTGACACTTTAGAAGCTTTTTCGATGGCTTCGAATACGTCCCACTCGGTTGTCTGCATCGATACAACAGGAATGGGCAAAGCTGATTGCAAATATCTCGCATTAGACCCTGCGCTTACCAGTACATCTGGGTCAAAGTCTGATATGTGCTGTTGAATTTCCTTTGTGCTTCCAACAATGGAATCAACAATTTTAAATTGGGCTTCACCTACGTATTCAGGTAACACGCTTCCCACTAATTGGCTAAATTCGTTATAGCCAACGATTAGGATACGTAGTTGAGGCTGCTCCAATCTTACCGATTTCACGTCATTGTTTTCCATCACATTTCTCCACTAGGTTGCCCCATGAAGTAACGTGAATTTTTATTATAGTTACAACGGGTATTGCACCAGTTGTGCCAATTTAATAAAAAAACAGTGAGCGGTAGATTCCATGGGGGCTGTACAATAATCAAGCGCCCAGTGTAGTCATGTCGGTGAGAAAATAACCAGCATTAATATTTCATATTGAAATAACTTAATTTCAATATGAAATTAAAAGCAGCTATCAGTCCTCTTCACAAAGTTGCAGTATTGGACCGAAATCATAATCTAGTGACACATCTTGAACGTGCCAGTTAGCTAACCCTTTTCGGGCGTCTCCACTTCGAGGATTACCAGGTAATCCTGACAAGGTTTTTGAAATATCGTCAGAGCCGAATGATATGAGAAAAATCCCTTCCCCTTTATGTTTCAAAATAGACGCTATGGTACCGTGTTCATCAATTGGGCTGACGAAAACAAGCCACGTATTACCTAATTGAAACCGAGCTGAATTTGCTCCTCGACTCGGTAGCGCTTCAAACTCAGGCTGAACATTTGATAACTTTCTAAATGCAGCGACCGCCCTATCTAATTCCTTTACTAAAAAATTTATGTGATGTACGTTTTTTATCATTCCGGAGGCTTCCTTATTAGTTAACATAGAATTTTTTACTACTTAAGTATTGTATCGACCTTCTCTTTTGTGCTTAACTCAGCCTCATAAACAAAACTCGTTTATCACATCTAATAATTATAAGTCTTATCAGGCAACACGGCTTTTAGCTGTACCCCGCAACAGAAAGAAGTAACAGCAGTGAACGTACTATTGGTCGCCGTAATTACACTATAGACCGGTGTGATTGCACTATGCGTACCAAAAATACGTGTAACTCGTGCATGCAAAAGCACATTGTTATTGCAACGTTCATTCGCTTTATAAATACACTTATAAAAATTCAGGAACACACCATGCAACAGGCAAATTTTAACGCTTCTGTTTTTAAGCTTTCTTTAATTGCAGGCGCAATAGCCGCTATACCGTTTTCAACGTCGGTAATAGCTCAAGAACAAACCAACATTGACGAGCAAGATGTTGAGCAAATCCAAATTGTTGGTTCACGCCGTGTAGGCCGAACTGTGAATGACTCTCCAGTTCCCATCGATATTATCGATGCGTCTTCTATTGAAGCCACTGGTTTAACCGAAACCAACATGATCCTTAACTCGTTGTTGCCAAGCTTCAACTTTCCGCAGCCTTCTGTTACCGATGGAACAGACCATGTTCGCCCCGCACAGCTTCGTGGGTTAGCGCCAGATCACACACTTGTTTTAGTAAATGGTAAGCGCCGCCATACTTCTGCACTACTTAACCTAAACGGTTCTGTAGGCCGTGGTTCTTCGGCGGTAGATTTAAATGCTATACCGGCCAATGCGATTAAACGCATTGAAGTACTTCGCGACGGCGCTGCGGCACAATACGGTTCAGATGCCATTGCGGGCGTGATTAATATTGTATTGAAAGACGCTAGCGAAGGCGGTGAAGTGTCGGCCACATACGGCGCGAACGTAACTACGATGGACGGGGTGCCGAATTTAGAAGGTGTAAGTGCAGATGCCAATGGCGATCTTGCATTTGATACAGGTTCAGACCGTGAATTGACCGACGGACAAACTCTTACCCTTCGCGGCAACATGGGCTTTGAATGGGGCGACGATGGTTTTGTAAATGTATCAGCAGAATACCGCGATCGCGGCGAATCAAATCGTTCCGACTTCGATACACGGGAAAACTATGCCCGTGATGCTGATGGTAATTTAGATGAAAGAGAATTTACGGTTAACCGCTACAACCATGTATATGGTAACGGCGAAGTAGAAGATTACGCGCTGTTTGTAAACGCAGGTAAAGCCATTAACGACAGCATCGAATTTTACGGTACTGCTGGTTTTAGTTCGCGTGATTCTATTGGCGGTGGTTTTTATCGCAGAGCTTCAGATAGCCGTAACATCACTTCTATCTACCCTGACGGCTTCTTACCTTCTATTCAAACTGATATTCAAGATATGTCGGTACTAGGCGGTATTAAAGGTTACGGCGATGTGTGGAACTACGATTTGTCACTCACCCACGGTGGAAATGCACTAGAGTACAGCGTAGTAAATAGCTTAAACACCTCTCTTGGGCCAACAAGCCAAACCAGCTTTAACGCCGGTGAGCTTGAATACAACACCACTATTATTAACGCTGATGCATCGCGCCTTGTTGATACAGGCTATTTCTTCAGTGAAATGAACTTCGCTATGGGTGCGGAATATCGCCACGAAAGCTATGAAATTACCGCAGGTGAAGAAAATTCGTATATCCAAGGTACGTTTGGCCCAGGTGGCGTAGTTACCGACCCTGTTGATGGCCCTTTTGGCTCAGCGGGATCACAAGTATTCCCTGGTTTCACCCCAGAGTCAGCAGGTGAAAACACGCGTCACAACTATAGCTTTTATGTAGATGTAGAAGCCGATGTGCTTGAGAACTGGAATGTGGCAGTAGCTGGTCGTTACGAAGACTATTCAGATTTTGGTAGTACCTTTAACTGGAAAATGTCACACCGGGTTACCATTACTGATGCCCTTGCACTTCGCGCATCAGTATCTACTGGCTTTAGAGCACCGTCGTTGCAACAGCAGCACTTTACCTCTATCGCAACAGTATTTGTGGATGGCGAGCCAACTGAAACGGGTACGTTTGCCGCTTCAAGTGATGTTGCACAGGCATTGGGTAGCCCAGGTCTTGATGCTGAAGAATCAGATAACTACAGCGCTGGTTTCACTTACTCCCCGACGGCTAACTTCAACCTAACTGTAGATTTCTACCGTATTGATATTGACGATCGTATTGTGTTGTCGAACAACCTCTCGGGTGATGCTATTGAAGCGTTGCTTGAAGGTACTGGTGCTAACCAAGCTCGCTTCTTCTTAAATGCTATTAATTCTCGTACTGAAGGGGTAGATATTGTTTCAACCTACACGTTAAACACGGCTGATTTTGGTGCGTTTAACTTCAATGCGGGTATCAACTTCAACGATAACGAAGTGACCGATATTTTAGAAGCGCCAGAAGTGCTACAAGGCGCAGGGTTCGATCAAAGTAACTTGTTTGACGATGTTGAACTACGCCGTTTTGAAACAAGCTCGCCAGATAGCAAAGTGAACCTTGGCGTAACTTGGTCTTACGACCGTTACAATGCAACATTGCGCACCACACGTTACGGCGAAGTAGAAGACCCATCTTCAATTGAAGCACGTAACGAAATTATACCTTCTGAGTGGATCACAGATTTAGATGTACGCGTAGCCCTTACCGACAACTTAGCGGTGTCGGTTGGTGCGAATAACATCTTTGATGTATACCCAGAAGCCACCCGCGATTTGGTGGATGACGTAACTACCTTCTCTATGATTTTCCCATACTCAGGCTTCTCGCCCTATGGTTTCACGGGCCGTTACGTATACGGAAAAGTGACTTATAGCTTTTAATTAATCGTGTGAGTTTAAACTAAACAAAAATGCCGGATGTGAAAACATCCGGCATTTTTTATTTGCTAGCAATATTACCCGCCAAAATTATATGACTGAACTACATGACAAAGCTACATGCCATAAAATCGTATTTCGCTTTTGTATATAACAAGAACTATTCCCAAGGTCAGTTACCTTTGTTAGCAAGCATGAGTATTGTAAGCACTCCCACTTTTGGGTTAACACTTTTAGAAGGAATTAATAATGGAAGTTCTTACGAATAATGAGGTAGACATTGTATTAGGCGGTTGCGCAGAGCATTGTTAAAAAACATCAAACAGATTACCAGCTACGTGCTTTTTATGGCATGTAATGTTGCTATCACCGTAACCATTGTAAAGGTTGTAGAAATGATCTGGCCGCTAGGAAATACTAAAACATTCATTGTGATTGCGGTCGTTTTTGCTGTTTCTTTGATTTGCACCCAAATTGCAAAGAGGTGGGGCTTATTTACCCGTTAGCTTCCGCTTTTTCTGATGGACGACCTGTGTCAGCACCCCTTTTAATTAACTAATCGTATGTATGGTGACGGGTAACGCTAAAGCGATTTAATATATGATGCATAACGTAAACGGCACTTAAACTAAGGGCAATTGCTACAGCCACAGAACTAAAACGGTAAAGTGCGCTGTATACCAAATCTTGGTTTGGCGTTAATGAGTTTCCAAACAAAATACCAAACGTGGTTAGTACACCAAACCCAATACCTGGCATTCCACCGCCTAAAATATGATAGCGGCTAAAAATGAACGCTAAAATCCACAACACAAGCACCGGAAAAAGTAAAAAATCGCTGTGATTGTACAAAAGCAATTGTGCCAGCAATGCTAAATTACACCCGATAAGCGTACCAATTGCCCGTTGCCACCCAGCTAAACTTGCTGCTTTCCAGCAAAGCGAAAATAGAATAAGCACCGATGAAGCCTGAGCTGATATCGAGTCTTGCAAATCCAGCGCTTGAAACACTACAAACGATAAGGTTGCCACGCTTGCACATAACAGCACTTCGTGACGAATACTCTCTTTCGCCTTAGGCGGTGGAACACGAGGTGTTCGCGGCGCAACATCGGGGAATATACCATGCATGAGAAACGCAATAACAATCGATAAAAGCGTAGCAGCCCCATTACTCACTATTAAAGGGTATACAGTATCTACGCCGTTTACATAACTTGAAAAGTGCAGCTGTATTGAAAGCCCTACTGCCCCTAATGCTCCAAACAAAAAGCCGCCACCACTGCTCATTTGATAGAACAAAATACAAAAGCATAGAAACACAATAAGGGTCATCACCACTGGAATGTGGGAAAATAGCCCTTGCAGTACTAATACAATAAAGGCGCTGAACCCCGCACTGGCGATGAACTGCTTTATCACTGGCTTATTAATAACGGATACTAAACCCAGTAACAACATGGGATAAACCGTAAAGAAAATACCATAAGGCCAGTTCATCACATTACTGATGGCAAAGCCCAGGGTACAGCCACCCGCTATACGTAATGCTTGGCGCAGACCATTGGCATCTAACCGCGGCCCTTTACTAACTGTTGTCGACATTTAGCCTCCGCTAGTAAATGTAATGCAACCAACTAATGGCGTTAATTTGCAACGTACCAAACCACTGACCTAGTGTTGATTCAGGTAATAATTGTACTGTGGCACGAGCGCCACTTGGCATACCTTCAATCAAAGTTTCATTGTCTTGTAGGACAATATGAACCCGCTGACGCTGGGCGTCTCGCACCCATCTATTGCTCGTTTCGGTAACGCTTAACGTACCATTAGCACTTAATTGACCATCACTAACACCGGCCTCGAAAGAGGCAATATGCGCATCGTATACTTCACCTGGGCGGCTATCAAACACCACTTTAGCGATGCTATGCACCGGCATATGTGCCAAGGATTTTTCTCTAAAATCGGCAACCAGATCCGTTTCGCTAGTTACAATAGCCAACAACGGGTTACCTTTTACCGCATAGGCGCCTTCACGTAACTGCATGTTAGACACCACACCATCGTTGCGTGCTCGTACTTGGGTGTAAGATAGATTTAATTTGGCTTCGGCTAGCTGATTTGCAGCATGGCGTACCGTAAGATTGCTTTCACCAGTATCGCCTCTTGCCAGTAAAGCCTCAGATAACTGTGCCTCTAAGGCTAATTTATCGGCAACACTCGCTTCATAATTGGCTCGCATTGCTTCCAGTTCTTGTTCTGAAATTGCGCGTTTTTCATATAAAGCGTTACTGCGTTGCTGAAGTAACTTTTGCTCGTGCAACTTGGCACTAGCCGCCTTAATTTGAGCCTCTAGCGATTTAATATTGGTATCCAGTCGCTTGTTTTGTAATTTGGCATCATCTAACGCTAACTTAGCTTGGGTTAATGCTATGTCGTAAGGCTCCCTATCAATCTGAAACAGCACGTCGCCCGCTTTTACCGTTTGGTTATTGGTAACAAAAACCTGCGTTACTTCGCCGCTTAGCTGAGGCGCAACTTGCACAACCGGATGATAAATACGTGCTTGGGGCGTTACTGGCATAAAGGTGTCGGCAATTAGGTAGTAAATAAATACCAACACAAAACCAATTAAAGAAAACCTAACGTAAAGAGAAAACTTCTGATCGGGCGTCATTATTCACCTTCCTCTATTTTACTTTTTCGGCGCTCTTCCTGCAGAGAAATACAGTCAGAGACATTTTGCTCTATTTGCAACAACGCGCGCGCCATCACATCAAGTTGTTCGTGGGTTAACCCTGCATAAAACTGCTGCTTAACATCTGCTATTTTTTCATTTAGCGAATTCAAAACAACACGACCTTCCTTGGTAAAATACAATTTTTTGCTGCGCTTATCGTTGTCATCAACTTGGCGGCTAATTAGCGATTGCTCTTCAAGCTGCTTTAATGTGCGGGTTAACGAAGGCATTTCTATGCCCAAGCTTTGCGCTAGCGCTAGTTGGGTAACC
>MDTG01245713.1_pt1 | contig 33080 bp, 25 predicted proteins | sample 811421 | NCBI WGS metagenome assembly MDTG01 (sample SAMN05326645, study PRJNA326480) | marine metagenome | isolation source: seawater | place: Pacific Ocean: South East | collected 2011
TAACACTTAAATATGGGGCACAAACAGACAGGCGATAATGGCGAAGCCGCCTGACTGTTTGTGTCCCAGCCCGCCTGCGGGCGACATAATTTTTTTGTTAGGCATTTTACCTCTGAATGTATTCATTGCCTTTAACCCAAACAGGTTCAGAAGCGGTATGTCTTTGACCATCAATCCAAGCTTGAGTTGAAAACCAAAATAAACATCCAACTTCATCATTAGATTCCCAACGTGTTGGAAATGTTATGACCTTTTGGTAATCATATTTTTCAATCTTTCCTAAATTGCCTTTTTCGACCAGACTGACATTTACTAATTGATCGTTACACAATACATAACAGACCGTTTGAGTATTAGTGTCACAAAATGCTTTGGCCTTTCTATCCTGACTCCATACAGGAGCATGTTCATCAGCGGCAAAGATACTTAGCGATAAAACTACAGCAAGGAACGTGAAAAGAACTCGAACCATAAATTAATGCCTAACACCCCGCTTAGGGGCAAAAATACGTGGGCTATGATATCGAGCAAAGCGAGGACAGCCCACGTGTTTTTGTCCCAGCACGCCCCGCGTGCGTCTACAGCGGTTTGTTATGTCTACCTATTCATTTAAAAAGTGCTCTTGTAAAAATGAGATTCGATTCTCGACTAACCTGATTTTACATTGCAACCAAAGAACGTTTTTATACGAACTGTAGCGCCACCGGTTATAAACGCTATCACAAGTAGACTTAAAAGAAACTTGCCAATCATCAGAAGATTGCTTTAACCCTTGAATGATTAATTTTTCGTCTTTATACAACTCATTTAGTTGCTGATTTACCTGCTCAAGAACCTCTGATGTTTTGGAGAATTCTGCTCCAAAACATTCCAAATTATCAGGTGTAACCTCACATTCTTCTGCAAGCAAGCTTCCAGAATAAAAACCAATAAAGATAAGAGCTTTAAATTTAATCATGGGCATAACACCCCGCTTAGGGGCAAAAATACGTGGGCTATAATAGCGAGCGAAGCGAGGACAGCCCACGTGTTTTTGTCCCAGCACGCCCCGCGTGCGTCTACAGCGGTTTGTTATACGCTTTCGCTTGCAACATCCTTGTCAAACCAAACGTGCTCTGATTCACCACCCAATAGAAAACGATAGCCTACAGGTAATGCCATATAAATAGCTAGTTCGGGGCGGTGCTCAACGACGTGTTTGAAGTGTACTGTCTTTAGACTGTTAATGTCGCCATCATATTCATCGGTAGTTAGCCACCAACCACTCGTATGCTTTGGCGATGCATACCTAACACCTTCAACAGGAACTACTCCTTCGTAAATTCCTTTTGAAATTACAACCATCTGAGAATCTAGGACAAAGTCAGGCTTGACTTTGTAGTGACTACAGCATTTGTCCTGTATTCCTTTTAATTCTTCCATAGCTTAATTTTCAGTAGCGTATAACACCCCGCTTAGGGGCAAAAATACGTGGGCTATAATATCGAGCGAAGCGAGGACAGCCCACGTGTTTTTGTCCCAGCAAGCTCCGCTTGCGTCTACAGCGGTTTGTTATGTGCAACCCTAGTCATTTAAAAAGAGTTAACTTTAGAGCCACAGAAAAAGCAATGCGTTCTCTTTTTACTAATTCGGTGACCGCAATCTGGGCAATTGGTGGGAGAACTGACTTTTCCGTCTGCTTTGCCATCCCTTAGGTCAATCTCTTCTATTTTTGACTCAATTTTCTCTTTGCTAATACCGAGCTCATTTAATAGCTCTAGTGCCGCAAGATTCAATAAATATAAGGAATCAATCTTGTCCTCTAAAACTTTCAGGTGTGACTCATTTCCTTCTGAGCGGTATTTAGCTTGAGAAGTGTCAGCATCATTTCTACCGAATTTGAAATCTTGAAATGAATCATAAAAATTCGCCATGAAAATTCCTTCTACTTAAACTGGCACATAACACCCCGCTTAGGGGCCAAAATACGTGGGCTATAATAACGAGCGAAGCGAGGACAGCCCATGTGTTTTTGTCCCAGCAAGCTTCGCTTGCGTCTACAGCGGTTTGTTATATGCCGCCTTAAAATTACCTTAATTGACCCATTGGGCTAATGACCAAACCCAAAACTACCAACAAACCAGTAGACAAAGACACACCTGATATTTTGGACGCCAACTTTGTTGGCTTATCACTTGAGGAAACGTTTAGGTAAATACTAAAATACAAACTAGCGATAGATACTAGAACGGTAAACCAAAACATTTCATGGCTCATCGTTGTATATCCATAACTACTGAATTTAAAAGACATCCATAGTGCATGCCATAACCTTTCTCCTACTCCATATATTTGAATAGCAGATACGGCCAGTAAGAAAAAAGAGGATATTCGTTTAATTAAACCCATAGGCATATAACGCCCGCATAACGGGCAAAAATACGTAGGCTACAATACCAAGCGAAGCGCAGGGAGCCTACGTGTTTTTGTCCCTAGCGAGCGTAGCGAGTGTTAATGCGTTTGTTAGGTGTTTTATTTGTCTTCACCCTTTAAATACTTTTCTTCTGAGTCTTCCCAAATGTTTTCACCAACTAACATTCCGACAAGCGAGAAAATAACTATTGCTATAACCAATGAAACCCCAAAATCAACGTCTGGTTGAGTAATCTCACGTAGGCCGGTAAATATGAATGATAAGGGTACCACTCTAGCTAAAATAACGTTTTGCCAGATAAACTTCGCTTTGCCCTTTCGTCTAGTCTTTTCCCATTTTTGAATATTCATAACTGTTCTAACAGAACACCTAACAATTTAATATCTGCCCAAATGGTGTAAAAACTTACACCAAAATGGGGTATATAATTCGTTCATAATAATCCGATAACTTCTTTTCTTACAACCCTTTAATGCGCACTGCCCTAGTGCAGTCTAAATTTTATTACGTTAAATACACCACTCTTGGTGATTATTTTTTGCCTTGGAAAACTATAGCGGATTTTACAACTTCTAAGAAATAATCAGCGTAAAAACTCGCTATAGGTTCAGTTAGCGCATAGCAGTTAGCGTGGTAAGTTTCTGCAAAAAGGAATTTACATGAAGCCACCTTTCATTAATGCAGTCTATGAATTCATGATGCTCAAACGGTATGCAAAACGCACGATTAAAGCCTATTTGGTTTGGATTGCGGACTATATTCGATTTCACAAGTACCAACACCCAAAGAAAATGGGCGATCAGGATGTACGTGTTTACTTAACCCATTTGGCGGTAAAGCGAAATCTTTCAGCCAGTACGCAGGCTAGTGCGCTCAACGCGTTGGTATTTTTATACAGTAAGTACCTTGAACAGCCACTTAGTGACGACATTGGTTTTGTGAATAGTGGCCGAAAACCCAAATTGCCCACGGTTTTAACCATTAGTGAAGTACAGCAGTTACTGGCGAATATTCCTGAACGTCAGTCATTACCCGTGTCTATGCTATATGGCAGCGGATTAAGACTCATGGAATGTGTTCGATTACGCGTTAAAGATATCGACTTCGACTTCCGCTGCGTGAAAATCTGGAACGGTAAAGGAGGAAAGCACAGAGTAGTTACGCTATCAGACACCCTTGTTGCCCCACTTCAAACACAAACGGAAAAAGTAAAACATTTACTGGAACGGGATAGAGCTAACCCTGAATACGCTGGGGTATGGCTGCCTCATCAACTAGCTAAGAAATATCAAGGCGCCAATAAGTCTTTGGAGTGGCAGTATTTATTTCCTGCAAGCAAAACCAGTATTGATCCAGAATCGTCGTTACGACGCCGACATCATATTGATGAAAAGCAATTACAACGGGTAATACGCAATACAGCCAGGGAAATTGGCCTGAAAAAATCCGTTACACCGCATACGCTACGCCATTCATTTGCTACGCATTTACTATTAAAGGGCGCGGATATTCGAACAGTGCAGGACCAGCTGGGCCATAGCGACGTGCGCACTACCCAAATCTATACACATATATTACAACGGGGAGGAAACGCAGTAGTAAGCCCGCTTGAACTGCTATGAGTAAAAACGGGCCAACGAATTAAAGTGGTTATTCTTTGTCGTAAAGAATATCCATAACAGCAGCAAGTTCAGTTTTGCCGGCGCGCACTTCTTCTTCGCTCATATCAGCGATTTCGTGCGGGAACACTAACCAGTCATCGCTTTCGTTTACAAAGTAATCTGGCACGATGTCGGTTTTGTTGTTTGCTGGCTTGTAATAAGGGCAAGCAATACGGATGTCTTTTGGCATATTCAAGCGCATCAGCTTTTTGATTTGCTTAATAAGTGCGTCTACGCTGCGGCCTGAGTCGAACACGTCGTCCACAATCAGCAGGTCATCGTCTGCATTGGCATTCTCAATTAAGTAATGCAGGCCATGAACGCGAATATCTTTGCTCTGCTTATTAATGCCATAGTAAGAGGAAGTACGTACGGCAATATGATCCGTAGGGACTTTCTTGAATTCGAAAAACTCTTGTACAGCAATACCAATTGGCGCACCGCCGCGCCAGATACCCACTATAAACTGCGGGCGAAAGCCATCTTTGTACACTTGCGACGCGAGACGAAATGAATCCTGAAGCAGATCCTGCGACGTAATAAAAACTTTATTCATAGTGTCGGAACCGGGCGAAAAATAAAAACGAGATTATAGGTAAAATTCAGTAATATTGCACGGATATTACGGCATTTTCCTGACCATTTATTCAAGTTTTGAAGCGCGATTAAAATTTAACACGCTAAAGCACTACCCTTCTCGCTGTAAAATTCTGGCAGGCTGCACTTTCATGGCGCGCTGTGCGGGGTACCAACTGGCAAGTAAACACAGCAATAACGAAAACAACGTAACCCACACTACTTGTTCCCAGCGCATATCTACGGGTAAGCCGTTACCATCAGCCGAAAGTGCCAGGTGTATGCCTAACAAATCCAATAAATCGTTAATAAACAGCACAGCTAAAATACCCAGTGCCGCGCCAATGGCCGCCCCTTTCAAACCATTTAACACGCCATTGATCATGAAAATAGCTCGTACATTACTTACTTGCATGCCTTGTGAGAGCAAAATAGCAATGTCGCTGTTCTTTTCAGACACCACCATTACCAGTGCAGACACAATGTTGAACGCTGCGACGGCAATAATGAGCAGCAGCATTAAAAACATCATGTTTTTTTCCATTTTTACGGCGTCAAACAAGGGGCCCTGGCGAGAGCGCCAATCAGAGGTAGCGTATCCGGCAGCCTGCAGTGCCTGCACGACTCCCTGATACTCAAACGCGTTATCTAAAAACAGTCTTGCGTCGGCTACGCTGCTGGGGGGCTTACGCAACAAACGGCTCAGGTCATTTACATGTAAATAAATCACCTTGTCGTCCAGTTGTGAACCTAAATTGAACACACCGGTTACCGTTACCAGTCGCTGGCTCGGCATTCTGCCATAGGGCGTATACACACTAGCACCTGCAACCATAATGCGAATTTGGTCGCCCGGCGTGACTTCCAGTTCCATGGCCAGTGCCCGCCCGATAATCACACCAAATTTAGTGGTATTGAGCCTGTCGAATGTACCTTCCAACATATTCTTAGCCACAATACTGTGCTGTTGCATGGCTTCAGGATCCACACCTTGCAGTTGAACGCCACGCAACGCCTGACGCGACTGCACCAACCCTTCCGCTTCACGAAACACGCTCACGGCTCGCACACCCGGCAAGGCTAATTCGGCAATATTTTCAACCGGTGTATCATGGGCGACAACCTGTGGCACTATGCCCAGAATTCGTTGGCGTAGCTGAGCTTCAAAGCCGTTCATTACCGACAGCACCACAATCAACGACATCAACCCAAGCGCAATACCGGCAATGGAAAATCGGTTTATGAACGCCACAAAACTATTGTGTTTACCGGCAGTAGCGTATCGCGTTGCTATAAATGCAGAGAGTGGTAATTGCATGAAATCGGGTCCCGGTACAGTGTTTTCGTGTTTGCTATCGACAAGAGCGCGCCGCTGCGCGTATTTATCAAAACACTGTTATAATAAACAAAAACTTAAGCTCGCTGCATAATACGTGTAAGCTAACCAGCGCACAAGTCAGCCCGGAGAGGTAACGTGGATTCACTCACACTGGAACAGAAGCAGGCACAATTTAACGAATTCTTTTTAATTGGCCATGCACTAAAGGTAAATGTTCGCACACTTGCCAGCGATTTCGTGTTACCCGAACCGGAGCAACTTGAAGAACACATGCCTTATGCGTTTCGCATCGCCAGCGAAATGTCAGCCATCGAAACCCAGGCGCTACGCCCCTTGAGAAACCTAAGCAGCCATGCTTCGGATTTGGTAAATTACCTCACCCATCAGTCGCGTAAAATCGATTTGATGATGTCTTATATTTTGCATCAACAGGACGATCCAAATTACCGCACTGAAAGTATCAGGTTCGGCGGTGGTGGCGTGGTCATAAACCACGATTCAGAACTTGCGGTTGGCACTATCGCAGAGCTTAAACTGTTTGTTACCGAAGAGGCCGCTGCGGTTTTTTGCTATGGCGAAGTTATTGCTTGCCAGCAAGAGCCGAGTGGCTACCATATAGCCTTCATTTTTACCCGAATTCGAGAACAGGATCAGGAGTTATTGGTGCGAGCCAGCCTGCACTTACAAACGCAGCAACTTAAAAAGCGCAACCAATCGAATTAGCCCTAGATCCGCGCACTTTTGCCGTTGAGCCAAGTACGCCTTAATTACACTGAACAGGAATCATGACAGCCTCGCTTCTTTCATTGCCGTTACCCAAAGCCAGAACGTCCGCCAGTCATCAGGATCACCAGCAATGGGGCCATTTACAAGGCAGTAGCCGTGCACTAGCTGTGGCACAAGCCAGCCAACAAGCACAAAAGCCGCTGGTACTCGTCACTGCTGACACCCCCTCTGCGCTAAAGCTAGAAAAAGAAATCCGCTATTTCCTGGGCAACGACGCGTCCAACACGCCGGTTACGCTGTTCCCCGATTGGGAAACCCTGCCCTACGACACGTTTTCTCCGCACCAGGATATTATTTCACAGCGACTGGAAACCTTATTCCGTTTAACCCAGGACCCAACGGGTATCTTCATCGTACCGGTGAATACCTTAATGCAGCGCCTGGCACCGGTGGAATACATCGGTCAGCATCTGTTGCTCCTTAAAAAAGGTCAGCAGCTCGACCGCGATACCTTCCGCAGACAGTTGGAACAAGCAGGCTACCTGCACGTAAGTCAGGTACTCAGTCACAGTGAATTCTCGGTTCGGGGCAGTATTATTGATTTGTTCCCCATGGGCAGCAAACACCCTTACCGCATCGACCTGTTCGACGACGAAGTCGACAGTATTCGGTTATTCGACACCGATACCCAGCGCTCAAGTGACGCGGTTAACGAAATCCGTATGTTACCGGCCAGGGAATTTCCAACCGACAAAAACGCCCTGAACCTGTTCCGTCAGCAGTTTCTGGACCGCTTTGAAGGCAGCAATAACGAAGGATCAATATTCGGGCAAATTACCCGCGGCACTATGCCCAGCGGCGTAGAGTACTACCTGCCGTTATTCTTTGAGAAAACAGCCACACTGTTTGACTACTTCCACCCCGACACACAACTTGTGCTGCACGGTGATGTCAACGACGCCAGCGAGTTCTTCTGGGCAGACGTGTCTGAACGCTACGAACAGTATCGCTATAACAAAGACCGCCCGCTATTACCGCCCGAAGCCTTGTTCTTACCGGTCAATGAATTGTTCTCAGGCATTAAGCAATGGCCGCGGGTTTCGTTAAGTCAGGAAGTGTTGGAAGACAGTGCAGGTAAACACAATCTGCACTGCGAAAAGCTCAACGACATCGCCCTGAACCCGCAAAAGAAACAGCCAGCGCAGGCGTTATTAGCCGCTATAGACGACGCCAAAACCCGAGGGGCAAAAGTACTGTTTTGTGCCGAATCACAGGGCCGGCGTGAAAACCTGCTGGGCGTGCTGCGCAAATACCAAATCAAACCGGTAGAGTTCAGCCACTTTAACGACTTCCTGATCAGCCATGAATCGGTTGGGATCAGCATTGGTATGGTCGAACACAGTTTCCGCTGGTCCAACCCGGACGGCGAGCTGTTATTTATTACAGAAACACAGTTACTCGGCCACAAAATCAGCCAGCGCCGTCTGCGAACAGCGCAAAAAGCCACCGACGAAAGTGCCATTATTCGCAACCTGGCCGAACTGTCTGTGGGTCAGCCGGTGGTGCATCTGGATCACGGTGTAGGCCGTTATATTGGTTTGCAAACCCTCGACGCGGGCGGCATCCCCACTGAATACCTGTGTATTGAGTATGCCAAACAGGCAAAACTGTACGTGCCGGTGTCGTCACTGCATTTAATCTCGCGCTACAGCGGCGGTGAACAAGACAGCGCGCCTTTACATAGCCTGGGCTCAGACGCCTGGGCCAAAGCCAAGAAAAAAGCCGCCGAAAAAGTGCGCGATGTGGCTGCAGAATTGCTCGATGTCTACGCCAAACGCGCCGCTAAACCCGGTTTTGCGTACCCCATTAACTGGGAAGATTATCAGTTATTCTCCGATACCTTCCCGTTTGAGGAAACGCCCGACCAAATGCAGGCAATCAATGCCGTTATTCAGGATATGGGCGCACCGCAGGCCATGGATCGCCTGGTATGCGGTGATGTAGGCTTCGGTAAAACAGAAGTCGCCATGCGCGCGGCTTTCCTGGCAGCCAATCAGGGCAAACAGGTCGCTATTCTGGTGCCCACTACCCTGCTGGCTCAGCAGCATTACGAGAATTTTAAAGACCGTTTTGCCAACCTGCCGTTCAGAATTGAAGTAATCTCGCGCTTTGTAAGCGGCAAAGCACAAAAGTCCGTACTCGACGGTATCGCCTCAGGCAACGTCGACATTGTGGTTGGTACACACAAATTATTAAGCGACGCCGTGCAGTTCAACGATTTAGGCCTGGTGATCATCGACGAAGAGCACCGCTTTGGTGTACGTCAGAAAGAGAAATTTAAGTCACTGCGCGCCGATGTGGATATTCTGACCCTAACGGCCACGCCGATACCAAGAACATTGAACATGGCCATGTCGGGCATGCGTGATTTGTCTATTATTGCCACCGCGCCAGCACGACGTTTAGCCATTAAAACCTTCGTACAGCAGCGCGACAAAGCGGTGATCCGTGAAGCCATTATGCGTGAGATTTTACGCGGTGGTCAGGTGTATTTCCTGCACAACGAAGTCGACAGTATAGCCAGAACGGCAGAAGAAATTGCCGAAATCGTGCCAGAAGCGCGCATTGCCGTTGGCCACGGTCAAATGCGAGAGCGCGAGCTGGAGTCGGTAATGAGTGACTTCTATCACCAGCGCTTTAACGTGTTGGTATGTACCACCATTATTGAAACCGGTATCGACGTGCCTACTGCTAACACCATTATTATGGACCGTGCTGACCATCTCGGTCTGGCCCAACTTCACCAGTTACGTGGTCGTGTCGGCCGTTCGCACCATCAAGCCTACGCGTATTTGCTAACCCCACATCCCAAGCGCATGACTCGCGACGCGGTTAAACGTCTTGAAGCGATTGCCAGCCTGGAAGACCTGGGCGCAGGCTTTGCGTTAGCCACCCACGATCTGGAAATTCGCGGCGCGGGTGAATTGCTTGGTGAAGACCAGTCAGGGCAAATCGCCACCGTGGGCTTTACACTGTACATGGATATGCTGGAACAAGCGGTAGAAGCGCTCAAAGCCGGTAAAGAACCGTCATTAGACGAAGCCGCCAGCCATCAGACTGAAATTGAGCTTCGCATTCCGGCGCTGCTGCCAGACGATTACATTGCCGACGTAAACACCCGGTTGTCGCTATACAAACAGCTGGCCAGTTGCAAAAACAACGACGACATCGAAGCCTTCCAAATTGAATGTATCGATCGCTTTGGTTTACTGCCTGACGCGGCTAAAAACCTCATCGCCATTGCCGAACTGAAATTAAAAGCACATAAGCTGGGCATACAAAAAATGGACTTCACCAGCGTCGGCGGCACAGTGGAATTTAAAGAGACCACCCCGGTCGATCCTGGTTTCATCATTTCGCTAGTGCAAACCCGCAGCAAAATGTTTAAGTTTGAAGGCAGTCAAAAACTCCGGATCGTAAAGAAAACCGAGACAGCGCGCGAACGATTAGCTATGGTGGAAGCGCTTATTGAAGAATTTGCCAGGGAGACAAAATAAGCATGAGGCGGATTATCGGTTGTCTTATCGCACTCAGTACCTTTTCAAGCGGCCATGCTATGGCCCAGGATGACGATAAATGGTGGTTCGATGTAGAAGTGGTGTTGTTTTCACGCTCCACTAACGTCGGCGATTTATCGGAATCTTTTGAGCAGCAATCGCGGCTCACCGCCCCCAAAACAGACTGGGATTTATTGTCACAGTATTTCCAGCCGGATTTGCAGTGGGTCTATTCATCTTTGCCTGTATGCGGAAAGCCTGAATCGCCCCTTTGGGCCGAAGCCCCTGATCTTGAAGAAATCATTGCAAAATACTATGTGCCAGAGCCTGAGCCAGAGTTTAGCGAATCGGTAGACGGTTACTCAGCCGAAGCGGTTGAAGACACCAGCGACACGTTTGAAGAAAGCGCACTCGTAAATGAGCAAGACACCACAAACCCTCTTTTAACTGTTGACCCAACGATGTCTGACACGGTTGCAGACACGGAAGCGGTGATTATTCCCCCCTCCCCCGAAACTATTGCCAGCTATTGGGTAGAATCTCATGTGGGCGACATCATTTATAAAGATGCAATGCCAGCAAAGCGTGACTTAAGCTGCGTTGCTCAACAAGGCCCAGCGTTTGTTACCAATACTCCGCAGTGGCATTGGCAGGCCCCTAACCTGCATGTACCGTTTCCTGATCAAACGCCATTAATTATTCACGGTGCAGACTGGGCGCGCGCCAATGGACCGCATTTATTGTCTGAAGAACAACTCACTCAACAGGATTTGTTTACCAGTGTACGCTGGCGCAAAGGCATTGATCGCCTGGCACACTTTAGCTGGCGTCAGCAGGTTAAGTTCGGGCAGGATAACGCCGAAACCCTGCGCCTGTTTGCTGGCCAGAACTTTGCGGAACAATTCACCGTTGAAGGCGAATTGCGTCCCGAGCCCATCGAAGGCCTGCTGGACTCGCCTGATTCAATGAATAGTGGCAGCGACTCAGCCTATATCGATCCTGACACCGTGAAAGCCGAAAAAACCGCCGCATTTTTCAATGAGCTCAATACCCGTCTTGCTCAGCCTCAGCCAATCAGTTACGCGGCTATGACTGCCCCGCAGGACGAAAACACTGGCTTAAATATCGACCCTTACAATACCCAGCTACCCCCAATCTGGGAGCTGGACGGGTTTATCCAGGTATTCCTGAAATACATCAACAGCGTGCCCTACCTGCATATTAACAGTGAACTGTTTTACCGTCAGCCGGTAGCAACAGGTGTGAAGCAACAGAGCGATTCAACCAGCGCGCCGACGTATGAACTGGTATCGATTCCGTTCAGGCAGGTCCGCCGCGTGATCAGTACACAATTACATTATTTCGATCACCCGCTGTTTGGTATGGTTGTGCAAATTCGCCGCTACGACCGCCCGGCCGCAAAACAAAGTAATACTGACGACACACAATGAAGATTTACACCAAGACCGGCGATGCCGGCCAGACTCAGGTTTACGTAGACAAAGCCATACGGGTAAGCAAGCACGACCCGCTCATTGAATGCTACGGGGCAATAGACGAACTGAATGCGCATGTTGGCCTGCTTCACGCGCAACTGCAGGAAAGCTGGTCACAACAGACCAGCGAACACGGCATATCGCTGGCCTGGTTGACCCAGATTCAAAACAACCTGTTTAGCGCCGGGTTTGCTATGTCTGCCAGCTCTCGCTTACCAGAATCGGCTGTGGCTGAGCTTGAAGAGCAAATCGATGCCATGCAGCAAACACTCGCTCCACAAACGCAATTTATATTGCCCGGCGGCAGCGTTCAGGCGTCTCAGGCACATGTGTGCAGAACAGTGTGTCGTCGCGCAGAACGACAATTGGTAAGCACCAGCGAAAAAACCGACATTGCTGCACCCGTGTTGCAGTACGTCAACCGCCTGTCAGACTGGTTGTTCGTGTTTGCCCGCTACCTGAATTTGCTGGCAGCCGTACCCGATACGCCCGTGTCGTCGAAGTAATTTGGCGCTTATAAGGCTATCGCTAACGCAATTACGTGTGTTTTATGACATTCAGCATCGATCAAAAATTACTTTTTGCCGTTCGTGGAAAAAACCTCGAATTAGTAAGAGAGAGAGAATAGCCGCAGGCGGTAACTTAAATTATCAGGATGCTAGTCACGGTTCTGCTTTGGTTGCAGCAATTAACAATAATGATGTCACAATGATTCAATATCTTATTGATCATGGCGCAGACGTAAATGCAGAAAATACTCACGGCATAGTACCAATTGAAATTGCTCTTCATCATGCTACAGATGAGGTGGTCAGACTTTTAGCCTGGTCAGGAGCGAAATTACATAGCCGCTCGAGACCACATTGGCGAAAACGTTTAGAAGAATGTTTAAGCAGCCGCTGACCATCTTGTTACGTTGTGTAGCGCGATACTCTGAAACTAAACCAGGCTGAGACATAACCAAAAAAGCGCTTATTAAGGCTACTGTCTGAAGTCATTACCGCTTCTCATTTGAACTACAATCGGGTCACCACCACAACGCCGGTGATCACCAGCCCTACCAGAATATTCAGTATGGTGCCTTCGCGCACCATAGTCTGAATAGGAATGCGTCCACTGCCGTACACAATGGCATTGGGTGCAGTTGCAACCGGCATCATAAACGCACAGCTAGCGCTGATTGCCGCAGGCATCATTAACACAATCGGATCGACCCCAATCGCCGCTGACGCACTGGCTAACACCGGCATCAGTAATGTAGCCGTGGCGGTATTAGAGGTAATCTCAGTCACAAAGCTTACCGCCAGGCATAACAACAATAACGTCAGTACGACCGGTAATGCCGATAAACCCGTTAAAGCTTCGCCCAACAGCTGACTCAGGCCCGACGCGGTAAACGCCTTTGCCATGCAAATACCACCGGCGAACAGCAATAGCATGCCCCAGGGAATCGATTCAGCGGTGCGCCAGTCAAGCAACTGGCCCGGCTTTTCTTTATCGCCGTCAGGGACCAGAAACATTAACACCACGCCGGCAATCGCAATGGTACTGTCGCTCACCAGTGTCATACCGGTCCATGCCGACCAGTAAGGGCGGAATATCCAGGCCAGCGCCACAATACCAAATACGGCTAATACCCGCTTTTCAGCAGCACGCCACCCACCCGCTTTGGGTAAATCACACGGCGGCATTTCGCTTAAGTTACGGGTTAACCAGAACGACATAATTGGAATGGATATCAGTACCACGGGCACTCCGGTCATCATCCAATTCAGGAAGCTCAGCTCAACCCCAGTGGTTTGCTGATACACGCTCATAAAAATAATATTCGGCGGGGTGCCGATAGGCGTACCCACACCGCCAAGACTTGCAGCATAGGCAATACCCAGCAACAGCGCTGTCGCCAACTTAGGTGAGTCCATTGATGTAATGATTGCCATTGCAATGGGTAACAACATAAGCGCCGTTGCAGTATTGGAAATCCACATACTTAGCAGCGCAGACGTAAGCATAAAACCCAACACCAAACGTTTGGCACTGGACGATCCGCATAATCGCAGCATGTATACCGCAATTCGCCTGTGCACCCCGGACTTTTCCAGCGCTTTAGAGAGCATAAACGCCCCCATTAGCAATAAAATCACATGGCTTCCCAGCGCAGACGAGGCCTCTTTGTAGTCAATCACCCCAGCCATGGGGAACGCAACAAAGGGAATCAATGAGGTAACGGGGATCGGCAATGCCTCAGTCACCCAAAGAATAGCAATTAACACCGTCAGCGCCGCCGTTAAGCTTAATTCAGAAGAATGGCCGTTAGCGTCCAATAGCCACCATAGCAAGGTGCTTACAACCGTACTAAAAAGAATGACGTTATTTTTTATTTTCATAGTTTGCCAACCCGTACTAAGCGTACGTACTCCTGTTTACCTGAGGTAATTATGGCGTCCTGAGCCTGTCGTAATGGGCGCTCTTAACGATTACAGCCCTGTTGTAGCGGTCTTTGCCTCTTTGTGAATACTGTCAGATGGCATTGCTACTGATTGATTTTATAGCTTTTCTTGTTATTACAACCAGCTTAACCCGAGACACTGCTCGCGCCAATACCCCTTCGTCGCATCCCGGTCAGACCTGTTAGTTATAATTCACTGGCCTTTGCAATTCATCGTCTTGTAAACTGGTGGTTATACACTGCGTTTTAATGCAGAAAGGTATTTAAAAGGACACTTCCCATGCTCAAGTGGATCAAATGGTTGTTCATTGCAGTCATTGCCATCTTACTCATCGCCGGTGCAACCGTGTACGTAACGTTATCGCAAAGCTTACCTGTACTGGACGGTCAAAAGCAGCTGCGCGAAATCAGCCACCCTGCCAGCTTGTCACGTGATGCATTGGGTCAGGCTGTCATCACCGCCGCCAATCAGTTGGATGCTGTTTACCTGTTAGGTTATGCCCACGGGCAAGACAGACTGTTCCAAATGGATTTACAGCGCCGCGTGGCGGCTGGTGAGCTGTCTGAGTGGTTGGGTGAAGTCGCCCTAAACGTCGACAAAAATAACCGTTTTCATCAGTTTCGACGCCGTGCCGAGCGCATATTGCCGACCTTACCGGATTGGCAACAACAGGCGCTGGTGCAATATGCCAAAGGCGTGAATCAAGCCATCAGCGAGCTTGGTGCCAAACCGTTTGAATATTTGCTAACCGGCTTTGACATCAAGCCCTGGACCGAAGTTGACAGTCTGTTAGTGGTATACAGCATGTACCTGGACTTACAGGGCAATACCTTGTCCAGAGACTTAGCGCTCACCGAGCTTGCCAAACACTATGGTCAGCCGATGGTCGATTTTATTTTACAGTCCAGTCAGTACCAGGCGGCACTGGATGGTAGTCGTCAGCAATTTAAAGCAGATATTCCCCCCCTGCCCGGCAACGATGTAACCGCAAAACATACCGTCGAGGTTTTACCTTTTGTGCCCGAAGTAGGCAGTAACAACTGGATTGTCAGCGGTGAGCTTACCGACGGCGGTGGCGCTCTACTTGCCAACGACATGCATCTGGGCTTCAGAGTACCGATTATCTGGTACCGTACTCAACTTAATTACGCCCGTAACGATTACGATGTGAATATCACAGGCGTGTCTTTACCCGGTGTGCCCGGCATCATTGTCGGCACCAATGGTCATGTGGCCTGGGGCTTCACCAACGCCTATATCGACACGGCGGACTGGGTAGAAATCAGCGACCCTGGCAGTCTTACCGAAGTAGAAGAAACCATACTGGTAAAAGGCGAAGCGCACAGATACACCCGTTTGGAAAGTCAGTGGGGGCCGGTTAAACAAATCGGCGACCGCTACTACGCACTGCAATGGGTTGCACACCAGCCGTACTCTGTAAACCTTAACCTGATGTTAATGGATACCCAGTTGAGCGTGCTCGATGCGATTCCCGTGGTACGCAAATTGGGTATTCCGGTGCAAAACTTCGTAATGGGTGACACCCGCGGCAACATTGCCTGGATGCCAGGCGGTGCAGTGCCCGGCCGCCAGGAGCCCAAAGACATCGCCGTACCTGAATCACAGGCTGCCGGTGGCTGGGACATTGACGAAATGGATTTACCGGTGGTGATGAACCCTGACACCAAACGAATCTGGACGGGTAATTCCCGGGTAATGAGCACAGAAGATGCCACGCGTTTTGGTGACGGCGGTTATGCACTGGGCGCCCGTGCCCAACAAATTCGCGATCGCTTGTTCGACTATCAACAATTCGATGAAGGACGCTTTTACCAGATTCAGTTAGATAACGAAGCGCGTTTCCTTCAGCCCTGGCATGCATTGCTTCGCCAATTACTGAATCGCAATAGCGGCTATTTTGCCAACGACATTGCCGCGCTGGAAAACTGGGGCAACTGCGCCTGTGCTGATTCAGTGGGTTACACATTGGTGAAGCATTTCCGCCAGCAGGTAATTTCCGCCGCGTTTGATTCAGTATCCGACACGCTAACGTCAAAGGATCTATCATTACGCCCTCTAAGCCGTTATTTGGAGCCCGCAATCTGGCAACTTATTCGTAAGCAGCCACCTGGCTGGTTACCAGAAGGACAGAGTGACTGGCAGGCGTTTATGCTGGCGCAATACGAAGAAGCCAAAGCGTCTTTGGAAAAGCAATATGGTAAAAGTGAGGACCTCTCTACCCTTCGTTGGGGTAAAGTGAACACCCTGGCCATTACCCACCCGTTTGCTAACCAAATTCCGCTGGTAGGTAAATACCTGAACATGCCGGAAGTGGAAGGGTTTGGCGATACTTACATGCCGTCTGTACAACAGCCTGCATTTGGTGCATCCGAGCGTTTATTTGTGCGCCCGGGTAAACTGGAAAGCGCGGTGCTGACGTTACCAGGTGGTCAGTCGGGTCACCCGCTATCGCCCTTTTACCGGGCGGGCTTTATGGATTACGCCGAGCAAAGGCTTACGCCGCTGCTTCCCGGCGACGCCATTCACACGCTTTCATTTACCCCGCAGTAGGAGCAAATATGACACCGGGCATTGTGGCTGCCGAGCGTAAAAAAATCGCGCATAAGGTGCACAAGTATACACACGACAAACAAGCGGCCTCCTATGGTTTGGAAGCCGCTGAAAAGCTCTCGCTGGCACCCGAACAGGTCTTCAAGACTCTCGTCGCCGAACTGGATACCGGCGCGCTGGTGGTTGCGGTTGTACCTGTTACGCATCAGCTGAACCTTAAACAACTGGCCAAAGCGGCCGGCGCAAAAAAAGCGCAAATGGGCAATCCGCAAAAAGTAGAGCGCACCACAGGCTATGTGCTGGGTGGTGTCAGTCCGTTGGGCCAAAAGAAAGCCCTGCCCACGTTTATCGACGCATCGGCAGAGCCTTTCGATACCATCTACGTGAGCGCAGGAAAACGCGGTCTGGAAATTGAATTAAGCCCACAGGATTTAGCTGGCCTGACCCGCGGTAAGTTCGCCCCACTCGCAGGCTAGACAGAGTAAATGGCCGCTGAGCATAGTAACGCGCTGCCTTTGGGATACGAATTAATTAAAGGGTGCTTACCGCCAGCGCAGTGCCACGCCATCTGTGAAGAATTGTCATCGCACCACGTCTGTGCCGGCACGGGTGGCATTCGCAATGCCGAGAAGAAGTTTACTGGCATTCATGATCTCGCCCACTGCGCCCATTTGCTGAGTCTCGCGGCTCAATACCTCAATGGTCCCGCGCAGTTAGTGCGCGCCATCGTATTTAATAAGACCGTCGACAATAACTGGCTGGTAACCTGGCATCAGGATAAAACCGTGTGCGTGTCAGCGAAATTCGATGCCCCTGACTGGGGCCCCTGGAGTGAAAAAGACCATACCCTGCATGTACAGGCACCGCTTGCTGTTTTAAATAATATGGTGACGTTGCGAATCCACCTGGATCCCGCCGACATTAGCAGCGGCTGTCTGAAAGTCATTCCCAGTAGTCATCGGGCTGGATTACTCTCGCAGAAAGACATCGAGCAAATAGTTCGACAACAGCCGGAAGTAGTATGTGAAGCTGGCGTGGGAGATGTACTGGTAATGCGCCCCCATTTGCTTCACGCCTCGTCAAAAGCACAAAACCCGTCTCAACGACGAGTTGTACACTTAGAATACAGTGGCTACTCGCTGCCTGACCATGTCAGCTGGGCCTGAGTTTAATACCAATCCGCATAGAATATTACCCTATCAGCGAGACTGACAGGTTTTATGGCGAGGCTTATTTGCGCAGGTTTAGTGTTGCTAAATCAAGCAAATGTAACGAAGGCAGAAAGCCTGTCAGCCTCGCCCGAAGGGAGTGGCCAAATCGACTTAGCTCTGTGTTGCGGTTACTGGACGTAGAGCGACTATGCCTCAGTAACCGCGTCGTGATCTAAGTCGATTTGACTCACTCTGCTAGGGCAATATTCTATGCGGATTGGTATAAGCAACCAACCGCGCTTAGTTACTTTTGAAACGCTGTTGCCACAAGCGTTTAGCTTCTTTAATCGCGACGTCACCTGGCGGATTCGTCCCACCCAGCTCTATTGCGATTTCATTGATAATTGCATCACGCTGCGCAATCATCTCGTCCGCTTTCGCAAACAAATCCTGTGCTTGCGGGTACTGTGCTTTTAAATCCTCAATACCGGCTAACGAATGATATCGCTGCTCAAAACCTTCATTAAACAACGCGCGGTTTGCATGAAACTGCAAATACTCCAATCCTTCCTGTGACGCAATAAAATCAATATCCTGCTGACTCAGTTCAGCGGCAACGGCAACCTCAACCGCCTTTTGTTGCCAGGTTTGTAATGCCTGAGCGTCCTGCTGCTGAATAGCCTGCTTAACGCCTGCCATTAAATCGCTGGCGTGCAGAATTTGTTGGCGAAATGAAAGCGAAGCTAATGCAGCATCCTGTTGTTCATCTTCAACAGGCGTTTGTGGTTGAGTAAACCAAAACCCTACTGCGGCAATTAGCAGTACAACGACCAGTATTAAGCCTTTGCGAAATGTCATAAAAAATGCCTACCCCAAAACTACGTGTAGGTTAGAAGATCTGTCAGCCAGAAGCCCAACTAACAGCATAAAAAGGCCAGCAGAGCTGCTGGCCAATGATGTTTTTTTAAAGCACTACGTCTCTACTCTGTAGGCGGCTTGGAATTTTCAACCCGACTCTTGAGTTTCTGACCTGGGCGGAACGTAACCACGCGACGCGCTTTGATCGGAATGTCCTCACCCGTTTTCGGGTTGCGGCCAGGCCGTTCATTCTTGTCACGCAAGTCAAAGTTGCCAAACCCGGAGAGTTTCACTTGTTCACCGGATTCCAGTGCGCCTTTGATTTCTTCAAAAAACGCTTCCACCAAATCCTTAGCGTCTTTCTTGTTGATACCCAGTTTTTCGAATAAGTGTTCAGCCATCTCGGCCTTGGTTAATGCCATAATTTACTCTCTTAACGCTGCCCCGAATTCAGATTCAAGCCCTTTAACCACTGAATCTACCACCGCTTGGATCTCTGCATCTTCCAACGTTTTGTCTGGATCTTGCAGGATCAGTGATAACGCAAGGCTCTTATAGCCGTCGGCTATTCCTTGACCAGTATACACATCGAACAAGTTTAGGCCAACTAATTGATTTGCGCTATTTTTTTCAATAAATTTTATTACATCGCCGACAGCCACGGTTTCAGCCACGGTAATCGCGATGTCACGGCGGTTTGCCGGGAACTTGGAAACCGGCTTCGCAGACGGTAATTCACGCTGTGTAACGGCACTTAACAGCAGTTCAAAAACAAACACACGTCCGTTGGTGCCCAGCTTTTTGCTGAATTGCGGGTGTACCGCGCCCAGCCAGCCAATGTGCGCATCATCAAGGTAAATTGCCGCTGACATGCCCGGGTGCAAGGCAGAATGCGTTTCAGCTTTGAAGCTCACTTGCTTGCCTTTACCGGTTAGTCCCAGCAGCGCTTCTACATCAGCTTTCGCATCAAAGAAATCAACAGCCGAATCAGTACCGTCCCAATGTTCCGCTAAGCGACGACCAGCAAGCACGCCCGCCAGCATCGGCTCCTGATTAATGCCGTTCGGTGCATCAGCATCGGGAACAAAGCGCAGGCCAGTTTCGAACAAACGAATGCGGTTTTGCTGACGCTTCTGGTTATACGAGGTTGCCTGAAGCAGACCCGGCCACAAGCTCACACGCATAATAGACATGTCTGAAGAAATCGGGTGCGGCAATACCAAACCGTTGCTTTCCGGGAACAACAGGTTTTGAATTTTCGGATCAACAAACGAATAGGTAATGGCTTCGTTGTAGCCGCGGTTAAGTAGTACTGCTTTAACCGCATCCAGCGATAATGTCGCTTCGTTTGCCGGAATCATTGACAGCGCGGCCACTGGGGCAACATTAGGAATGCTGTTGTAACCGTAAACGCGAGCCACTTCTTCGATTAAATCTTCTTCAATCGCAATATCAAAGCGGTACGACGGTGCTTTGGCAACCCAACCTTCGTCTGATTCTGTTGCCTGCATGCCCAGTCGGGCCAGGATTTCAGACACGGTGTCGTCAGCAATATCAATGCCCAGAACACGCTTCAGGCGTGTTTTACGCAGCGTAACCTCGGGTTGCGCTGGTAACGTAGCGTCATTCACTGCTTCAACAACCGGGCCAGCTTCTCCGCCACAGATATCCAGAATCAAACGCGTCGCGCGTTCCATTGCGGTTGCCTGCAACAGCGGGTCAACACCACGCTCATAACGGTGCGATGCATCGGTGTGCAGACCGTATTGGCGCGCTTTGCCCATAATGGCATCCGGCGCGAAGAACGCACTTTCCAGCAAAATATCGGTGGTGTTTTCGTCGGTACCTGAATGCAGTCCACCGAAGATACCCGCCATTGCCAGCGCCTTATTGTCGTCGGCAATGACCAGGGTGTTGTCTTTAAGCTCTACCGTGGTTTCATCGAGTAGCGTCAGGGATTCACCTGCATTAGCCATGCGTACATTAATACCGCCTTCAATAGAAGCCAGGTTGAATGCGTGCATGGGGTGACCAAGTTCAAGCAGTACGAAGTTGGTTACGTCTACAATCGGGTCGATGCTGCGAATACCACTGCGGCGCAGTTTTTCTGTCAGCCACAGGGGTGACTGCGCTTTTACGTTAACGCCTTTCACCACGCGGCCCAAATAGCGCGGGCAAGCTTCAGGCGCGCTTAACGTAATCGCCAGCTTGTCTTCAATAGTTGGTGCAACCGCTTCTACCATTGGTTCAGTTACGTCGGTGTTATTTAACACGCCAACTTCACGGGCAATACCGCGAAGGCCAAGGCAATCTGCACGGTTAGGGGTTAAATCAACTTCAATGGTAACGTCATTGAGTTCAAGGTAGTCGCGAATATCAGCACCAATCGGTGCATCCAGAGGCAACTCAATAATACCGCTGTGATCGTCGCTAATACCCAGTTCAGAGAAACTACACAACATGCCAAACGACGGCTCACCACGCAGTTTCGCTTTCTTTATTTTAAAATCACCCGGCAGCACTGCGCCAACTTTGGCAACAGCGACTTTCAGGCCAAGACGGCAGTTTGGTGCACCACATACGATGTCCAGCAACTCGTCTTCGCCCACATTAATTTTGGTTACGCGCAGTTTGTCAGCGTTAGGGTGTTGTCCACACTCAACCACCTCGCCTACTACTACGCCTGAGAAGTCACCGGCAACCGGTTCTACGCCGTCGACTTCCAGTCCTGCCATACTTAGCTGTTCGCACAGTTCATCCTGTGACGCAGCAGGGTTAACCCATTCTCTTAACCACTTTTCACTGAATTTCATGTTGATGCCGCCTTAGTTGAACTGCTTGAGGAAACGGAGGTCGTTTTCGAAAAACGCGCGTAAGTCATTTACGCCGTAGCGCAACATGGTTAAACGCTCAACGCCCATTCCAAAGGCGAAACCAGTGTATTCTTCAGGGTCAATGCCCACGGCACGCAGCACATTCGGATGCACCATACCGCAGCCCAGTACTTCCAGCCACTGGCCGTTCTTACCCATCACATCGACTTCTGCTGAAGGTTCAGTAAACGGGAAGTAAGACGGACGGAAGCGCACTTGCAGTGACTCTTCAAAGAAGTTTTGCAGGAAGTCGTGGAGAATGCCTTTCAGCTCAGTAAAGCTCACATTCTTGTCTACCATCAGGCCTTCTACCTGGTGGAACATTGGTGTGTGAGTCTGATCGTAATCGTTACGGTAAACACGTCCAGGCGAGATAATACGCAATGGCGGCTTTTCTGCTTCCATAGTGCGGATCTGTACACCAGACGTTTGCGTACGCAACATGATTTCCGGATTAAAATAAAAGGTATCATGGTCAGCACGAGCCGGATGATTAGCCGGAATGTTCAGCGCGTCAAAGTTGTGGAAGCTGTCTTCTACTTCCGGGCCGGTCTTCACTGCGAAGCCCAGCTCGCCAAAGAACTTTTCAATACGGCTAATTGTGCGTGATACCGGGTGCAGGTTACCTGCAAATTCGGTACGACCCGGCAGGGTCACGTCAACCGCTTCTTCAGCCAGCTTCTTATTCATTTCTGCAGTGCGCAAGGCATCGCCTTTCACGCTGATAGCCTGTTGAATAACTTGCTTTGCTTCGTTAATTTTTTGTCCGGCAAGTGGACGTTCTTCAGCAGACAACTGCCCTAACCCCTTTAACAGGTCAGTCAGTTTGCCTTTTTTACCCATGAACTCCACCCGAACCTGGTCGAGCGTGGCTGCGTCGCTGGCAGCATCAATCTCTGCTTTCGCCTGATTGACTATCGCTTCAAGCTCCATGTTTACCCCAATTTGGTACAAAATTACTGTGTGGCAGACCCGACATGGTTGCAATCAAACGGATTGCGAAACGGCCGGAACTGTAAAAGGCCGACATTTTACACAAAGGATAAAAGGCACGGCTACCCTAACGGGCTGATTTCAGCAAATAAAATGCAAAAACCTGCAAAATTGCAGGTTTTTACCGTTCAAATCATGCCAGCGCTTATTTGACGAGAGGCAGGATCGCTTTGAATTCCGGAATATCAGCCCGCTCGAGCAATTCGTACAGCGCCATTTCAACACCGCTAATGTGTGCCCCCAGGCGTTGCATTTTGTCCAGCGCCAGGGCTTTGTTCTGAGGATTTCTGGATGACACCGCATCATTTACAATATGCGCGTGATAGCCGTTGTCGAGCAGGTCACATACGGTCTGGTAAACGCAGATGTGAGCTTCAATGCCACACACAAGCCAGTCTGTACGCCCGGTTGATGCAATCGCCTGTGAAATTGCCGTGTTACCCATTGCACTAAACGTAGATTTAGCGAAAGGCTCATAGTCTGACAAATGTTCAGCTATTGCCGGCACCGTTGTGCCCAGTTTGTCTGGCAACTGCTCTACCCAAATCACGGGGAGCCCAAGTATTTTCATGCCTTGCACTAAGGTGATAACAGATTGAATCGTCTCATCGCTATTGGCAACCAGTTTAGCCAGCTTCCCCTGCACGTCGATGATAATCAGACCGGTATTTTGTTGTTGTAACACACGCCTATCCTTCTCGGTTTCGTTTCATCACTATAGCTCTCTATCATACATACCCTTCACGCACTCCATGGGCGCACTATCAGTGTTTCACCGCGATAACCTGACCATTTATCGTGCACCGACTGAATAAAATTGGTGCATTTAATTTCATCAATGAAATAACGACGCTCAAAAGTGCGCTCACATAGCAACAGCACGACTAATTAAAACCCTATTTTCTATCGCTGAGAGATAAAACCATAACCTATTGAATGAATTTATATTTATAAAAATTACTTGCGTTTATTAGACCTATCCCCCAAGTACTTCTGCGCCTTATTCTGACCACCTGGTCAAGTTTTGGCACGTGTTGTGCTCCAAGGCTGTCGGGAACACTTCACACTCACTCAACAGGGAACACTAATGAAACACTCTCATTCTTTTCATCCCATTGCGGTAGGTATTGCACTTTTTCTTCTTGGCAGTACTACCACCGCACTCGCTCAGGAAGCATCAGAAGTCAGTGAAACTGACGTTGAAAAAATAGATGTACTGGGCAAAAAAGCGGATTACTACTCCATTATGCCAAACGGCGAAAACCGCAGCGCGTTTGGTTTAGACAAATCACTGTACGAAACCCCTCGTTCAATTACCGAAATCAGTGAAGATCTGGTAGATAAGTTTGCGCTGCGCAGCGTTGACGATCTGGTTCGCCTTACTCCTGGCGCCTTTACCAGCTCGTTCTTCGGTATTAAAGGCGCCATGGATATTCGCGGTGAGCCTGCCGACAACTATTTCCGGGGCTTTCGTCGCATTGCCAACCCGGGTGCATTCAATACCATTGTGCGCGGTGCGGAAAAACTTGAAGTCATGCGTGGCCCGGTGTCACCACTCTACGGTAGCGGCAGCGTGGGTGGACAGCTCAATTACACCCCAAAATCGGCTAAAGTAGGCGGCAGTAAATACATCGATGAAGTCACCGGTGACATTTCAGTTACCGTGGGTTCGTACAACCAACGCATCATCTCGGGCAGCCTGGGTATCCCTCTGGAAATTGGCGGTAAATACGGTGGCCTGCAGTTATTTGCCGAAGTTGAAGATTCAGAATCGTTCTTTGATGGGTATGAGCCTTCCAGTGAGTTAGTTCAGGCTGCTGTCGATTTTGACCTGTCCGACAGCACGACTCTGCAGTTCGGCGTGCAGTATCAGACGACTGACAGTATTCAGGTGCCGGGTTGGAACCGCGTCACGCAAGACCTGATTGACAACGGTACTTATATAACTGGTGCCGCGCCGATTCGAAACTCTGACAATCCGATAGGCGCCAATACTCTGCTGCCTCAGGAGTCGTCGTTCATAGCGTCGTTTGCGCCCAGCTTCCTGAATAACGCATTTAGCAACGTAAACAGTTGGTGTACGGCTGCCGACGCGGGTGCAGGTAATGCCTCGTACAACGGTTTTGAAATCAGCTGTGCCGGCGGTTTTGGTAATTTCCTGGCTGACCGCACACTGGCTAACCCTTATGCGTTAACCGATGTAGGCACTACGCAAATCGATCATCAGACTACGTTTATCGACGATCAGGATTACGCTGATACCACGGCGATTACCGCGTATATCGACATCACCCATGAGTTCGAAAGTGGCACTGTATGGAAAAATGAAGCGTTTTACGATTACATGGATCACACCAAGTACCAAAGCTGGGGTTTCACCGCTTACTACCCGGACGCATTCCTGTACGAACTTCGCAGCAGCCTGACTTTCGAGTACGAAGGCGACAGTTTTACTGCTAACAGCATAGTGGGTGTGAACTACCGCGAAGAACATTTGGATAACTACGCCGCCTGGATGGATGAGACGTTTGATTTCCGTGATATTTCCGTAGGGCCAACGGCTAATGACCGTATTTCTCCAGCATCGTTTGACCCTTATGAAAATGCCACACTCATTTATGACGATGATGGCAACGTCACCGGCGTCGATGGTACGTTAACCCGTAACTTTAACGAAGTGCACCTGTCCAAATCGGCCAATGCCGGAACGTTTTTCCTGACCGATATCGCCTATGGCAAATTTAACGTACTACTAGGTGCGCGGTTTGACTACTTCGACGTTGAATCAGAAAACGGCTGGGTAGCCTATTTAGGCGACCCTCAGGGTAATGGTGTTATAACAGGTGATGATACGGCGTTTAGCTATAACACCAGTATTTCCTACGATGCAGATGGTATTATTCCCTATATCACCTATGCAGAAACCAACTCGTTGAGTACCAACCAACTTGGCGGGATCATTCCAACGACCATTGAGTCAAGCGAATATATCCAGGAATCGGTGCTTCAGGAAGTGGGTGTCAAAATGAACCTGCTCGACAACCGTTTGTATACCGCTGTTGCCTGGTACGATCAGGAAAAGACCTATCGTGACAGTCAGACCGGTGCGCTTGTCGCCGTGTATGGTGATGGCCTGGAATTCGAAATGCGGGCTTTGGTGAGTGAAAATCTGTCTATTCTTGCAACGGCTACCCACACTAATACCGAAGAAGTCAGTAATGGTGCGTTAGCGGTTATCAACGGCGCTGATTTCGCGGCACAGAACGGGCTCAACCCGGAAGATGTGTATGGCGGCCGTATTGCAGGTCCCCGTTCGGCTTTTGTTGGCATGAATACGCGTCTAGAGCGCGGTGGCCTGCCCGACAATATCATCAGTATTTCAGGTACCTGGGCACAGGAACTGGGTGAAGGCGATGTGACAGGGAGTATCGGCCTGACGTGGGTTGACGAAACTTACACTGACATATTGCAAACCGTCATGCTGCCTAGCTACAGCATTGTGAATGGCTCTGTAAGCTATGCGCAAGGACCGTTTGTTGGTCTTCTGCAAGTGAATAATTTGCTGGATGAAGAATATTATACCTCGGCTGATTTATTCGACTCAGTAGTCGTTAAACCTTCAGCGGGCAGAACCTTCTCGTTCACTGCAACGTATAAGTTTTAAAGAAAACAGCCCCTCAGTGTTGCTGAGGGGCTACCTTAAAACTTACGCCTGTAAGGCATCAAACTCACGGCGCGCCTTTTCCCTGCTCATGCCATATCTTTCCTGCATTTTGCCGTAAAAGACTTCGAACTTACCTTCCATTTGCTCTACTTCGTCATCGGTGAGCTTACCCCACTTTTCTTTCACTTTACCAGTCAGTTGTGTCCACTTACCTTTAGCAATATCAGTATTCATTGTCCGCTCCTTTATCTAATGAAGTAAAAATGCCTGCAACCGAAACAGAAAACTATTCAGGCATCGCGCAATTGTCTTGCGCTCACAGTAGATAATGCGAAACGCATACCAACCGTATAATTCATTAAAATCATAAACTTACAAAAAAGCGTATTTCAGCACTCTGTATTGTTCTCACAGCCAGTGAAAGAGTTACAAAAAAGCCCGGCGTGACAAATCAGGCCGGGCTGCTTCCAGAACAACGTGTTAGTGCGCAGGCTTTATTTTAAACACCAGGCTATACAGTACGGGCACAAAGACCAGCGTAAGCAAGGTAGCAAAGCCCAGACCAAACATGATCACCACAGCCATGCTGGCAAAGAAGTCATCAAACAACAGCGGTATCATACCTAGGATAGTCGTGATGGCCGCCATACAAACCGGTCTCACCCTACTCAATGTTGCATGAAACAGCGCAGAATACGGCGCTTTGCCCTCTTCCAGTTCAAGTTTCACCTGCTCAACCAGAACAATACCGTTTTTGATGATCATGCCCGACAGGCTTAAAAACCCGAGCAGCGCCATAAAGCCAAACGGTGCGCCGGTTATCAGTAAGCCATAGCTTACGCCAATCAGCGCTAATGGAATACAAGCCCAGATAATCCCCGCTGTTCTGGCTGAGGCAAACAACAATACCGTTGTAATAAACATGATCAGGTAACCCACCGGCAGCGAACCAAAGATAGCCTTTTGCGCTTTCGTCGAGGCTTCAAATTCACCGCCCCACTCCAGCTCATAACCCACCGGAAGTGGAATGGCTTCAATTTCGCCGCGAACGCGAGAGAACAACTTAGCTGCGGTTTCACTGCCCAGAATATCGTGATCGGCCATTACCGTAAGCGTACGTTTTCTGTCTCTGCGCATGATAATCGGGTCTTCCCACACCACATCGAACTTACGCACGATTTGGGTAATTGGAATAAACTGTTGTGCCGTCGATGAGAATATCTGCAGATTCTCCAGATTGTCTGCGGTCAGGCGCTCTTCCGGTGGCGGGCGGCTGATAATAGGTAGCAAGTCCGTGCCATCGCGGTACACGCCAATTTGCGCGCCGCTGAAGCTGGTAAGCAACAGGTTATCCAGATCAGCTTTGCTGATACCAACACGACGCGCTGCGGCTTCGTTAAATACCGGGCGAATTACCTTGGTTTGCTGACGCCAGTTGTCACGGATATTGCGTGCACCTGGATCAGACTCCAGCACGCGCTTTGCTTCTGAAGCCAATTGTCGCAACACCTGTGGATCCGGCCCACTAAAGCGCGCTTCGATTTTGGCATCCGTAGACGGACCAATTTCAAGACGCTTTATCTTATAGAACATTTCGCCGTGTTCAGTTTCCATATAATCGCGCAGTTTCGGCAATTGCGCTTCCAGTGACTCACCATCCTGCATTCTGATCACTAGCTGCGCGTAGGTCGGATAGCTTTTTTCCGTTTTATAGGTAAGCATGAAACGCGGCAGCCCCTGCCCCACGGTCGTTGTCACTTCCTCGACGCCATCCTGCTCAAGCATATGGGCTTCGATAATCCCCATTTTTTCCGCATTAACCCGAATGTCGGTGCCGGCTTTATGCCACACGTCAACCAGAAACATCGGCGTAGTTGAAGGCGGGAAAAACGCCTGCTTTACCTGGCCAAACGCAATGACCGCACTGACTAACAGGCCCACCATGGTAACCACAGTCAACACTCGCCAGCGCAACGCGAAACCCAGAATACCGCTAAACACATCGAATATAACGCCTTTGTAGATGTCTTCGCTGTCTTTCAGTTCGCTACTGTCTGCTTTGGCATCGTCTTTAAATAACAAGGTGGCGAAAAAAGGCGTAAGCGTTATCGCCGTGATCCAACTGAGCAATAAACTCACAAACAACACCCAGAATAAGCTACCAGCAAATTCTCCCGTGGCATCGCTGGACAAACCGATAGGCGCAAACGCAATAATAGCAATCACCGTTGCGCCCAGCAGTGGCCACATATTCTGACTCACCACCTGAGCAGCTGCCTCGCGCTTGTTTAAGCCACGTTTCATGGCTATCAGTATCCCTTCGGTTACCACAATGGCATTATCGACCAGCATCCCAAGCGCAATGATCAGCGCCCCTAGCGAAATACGCTGTAGGTTTATATCCATCTGCTGCATGAAGATAAAGGTGCCTAACACGGTCAATAGCAGGATAAGGCCAATTAACAAGCCTGACTTTATGCCCATGAACAACAGCAGTACCACAATAACAATGCCCACCGCTTCAGCCAGGTTTAAAATAAAACCATGTACGGATTTATCAACTTCAACCGGCTGGTTGTAAATGAAGTCGGTATCCATGCCAACAGGACGCATGTATTCCAATGCTTGCATGCGTTGCTGAATACGCTCGCCCACTTCAACAACATTCACCCCGTCGGCGAAGGATATGCCCAGCAATAAAGCCCGATGGCCACCGTAGTGAATTAAATTGTCCGGCACCTCTTCGTAGCCGCGATACACGCGCGCAACATCGCCAAGGTAAATACGCTCAGATGCGCCCGCCTGGCTAATAAGCAGGTTTTCAAGCTCTTCAACAGATTCGAATTCGCCAGTAGGGTTAATGCGAATGTATTCATCGCCAATTTTAACTTTGCCGGCATTCGATACCTGGTTTTGTGTGACCAGCAAAGAACTAATGCGACTTGGACTGATACCCAATGAAACAATTTTTGAACGGGAAATCTCCACAAATACCTGCTCTTCCTGCTCACCTTGTACACTGACTTTGCCTACGCCATCGACTAAAACCAACTCACGCTTCAGAAAATCCACATAATCGTTGATGTCCTTGTACTGGTATCCATCACCTGTAACCGCGATAAGCATGCCGTACACATCGGCAAAATCGTCGATGATCTTGGGCGGGTAAACACCAGACGGCAAAGACGGCGTCAGGTCATTAATTTTGCGACGCATCTCTTCCCAGATACCGCGCAGGTCATCTTTGCGGTAGATGCTTTTCATTTCTACCGTGATCTGCGATTTTCCGGCCGTAGAAATGGACTTGATATTGTCTACGTAAGGCAGTTGTTGAATTGCATTTTCAATGGGGTACGTAACTTCTTCTTCAACCTGGGTAGGCGAAGCACCTGGATATACTGTGATCACCATGGCTTGTTTAATGGTAAATTGCGGGTCTTCCAAACGGCCTAAATTTAAAAATGCAATTAACCCACCTAACAACAGGATAAGCGTAACCATCCAGCTGGACGTCCGGTTGTTAACAAAATAACTGGCTATATTCACGGCTACAGCCCCCGTTCTTTCTGCCAGATTCTGACCGTATCACCGGCGCTAAGACGATGCACACCGGCCGCCACTATTTTTTCTGAAGTGGAAAGCCCACTCACCACCTTGAAGCCCTGATCGGTGATACCGCCTAAGGTGACCGCGCGCTTTTCAAGGGTCATGTCATCCTGGATCACGAACACGTAGCTTTGCTGCGCATTTTCCGCATCAGCAAAAACCGCTGACGACGGTACATTCCAGCCACCGCTTTTCACTTTCATCACTTCGTCGAGTTGCGCTCTCACTGTTGCTGACATGCCCGGGAACACATTAAAACTGTCTGGACGACGCAGTTGAAATACCACTTTGTAGGTGTTGGTAGCCGGATCAGCATCGGCATCATATTCTTTTAACGTAGCGCGAAACACTTCATCGGGATGAGTATCAAAACGTACTTCAGGACTGTAGTTTGCTTCTTTATCCAGGTTCGACAGTAAGTCTTCCGGTATTTGTATGGCCACATCCACTACCGTATTTTTCTGCAGTGAAAAGACCGGCTGTTGCGCGGTAATACTCTCGAAGTTTTCAACAAAACGCTGAGCAACCTGACCGCTAAAAGGCGCGTGTAACTCTGTATAAGCCAGATTCGTCTTCGCTGACTTTAACGCTGCTGCAGCAACCTGCAACTGCGCGTTGGCTTCATCAAATCCAGCTTTAGACGCCAACTGCTTCTCTACCAGTGTCTTTGCGCGATCGTATTGTACTTTCGCTAGGTCGTAATTCGCCTGCGCCTGATCGACCGCTATTTGATAATCAGTGGGATCCAGTTTTGCCAGCAGTTGACCGGTTTCAACCAATTGTCCTGAAGTGACTAGCAACTCAGACAGTTCTCCGGAAACGCGAAACGCCAGTGTTGCATCCTCGCTGGCTTCAACCACGGCGGGAAACTCGCGATAGCCACCGCTGTCCCCCAGTGTCAGTGTGATTGCTTTTACCAATTTGGTTTGGTCGCCTGTGGATTGCGAGACCTCAGCTTGTCCACCGCAGCCTGCCAACACGCTTATCAGTAGTACCAGTGTACTGAACTGAACATGAAATTTTTGAATCACACACATTCTCCTTAAGCTAATGCTGGCAATATACGCCAATCCATACCAAAATAATATTTAATCTATTTTAGCTATATATTAAATTTAATTTATGACCCTGGAACAATTACGGATGTTTGTTACGGTAGCCGATTTGGGCAGTATTGCCCGGGCTGCCGAGCACTTGCACAAAACTCAGCCTGCCATTTCTATTGCTATAAAGCGTTTACAAGACGAATTTAACCTTAGTTTATTGCAAAAAAGCGGGAACCGCCTGCAATTAACCCAAGATGGCATCCGCATGTTGCCACACTGCCGGTACCTGCTGCGCAAACAATCCGATTTAACCGGTCTGGCAGAACACCTGAGTCGTGATCACGAACGCAAGGTCGAGTTGGTATATGATACGATTTGTCAGCAACTTCCGATTTATGATGCGGTAATAAATACACAACGCGCCTACCCTCACACCGAGTTATATTTGAGTTCCGTAGCCAGGCTTGGTGCTCTGCAACGTGTTGTAGACGGTGATGCCGACGTTGCCATTACCCCATGGATGCACAATTTTCACGAGTTAGCGACATTTGAAACTCTGCCGTTTGGCCAATTCGAAGTCGTAGCCGTGATGCATGTTAACTGCCTGAGAAATTTAAACGGCGAGCCTGACCATTCCAGTCACCTGCACGACATTCCACTTTTAATGCCGCAAGCCTTCGATATTGATATCAATATAGAAAAAATGATGGGCGTGGTGCCGGCTTTTACCATTCGTTCAAACGACAGCGACACCCAAAAAGCCCTGCTCATGAAAGGCGCGGGATGGGGTTATATTCCTCGCGATAAGGTTGCCGATGAGTTAGCATCAGGCGAGTTATTTGCGCTCAAATTGAGCGACGTAACCTGCAGCATTCGCGGTGAAATAAGCGCAGTGCGTAAGCTGGGCCAACAATCTGGCCCGGTCAGTGATTTTCTTTGGGAACAATTAAGGCTGCAAACCGAGTCAAAGGGAGAAGGTAGTTAAAATATATTGAGCAACAGTACTATTAGGTCGGTAGTTTTCTGTATGCAGCAGCCATTTTGTAAACCTGCTCAGTTGGTATCTCAACTTTAACGTCCCAGTAAAACCTGTTGTGTAATGGTGTTCAGACAATTTTAAAGAGTAAATGAGGGTTGCTCTTTGTGTAAAGACGGGTGGGTACTTTCAGGCATACTTCCTCTAACACCTGTTTTGCCTCTGAGCCCTCGCACTAGCCTTGAAGCGGATGCTGTGCTCTTTTGCTAGACAAAATTTACAGCCAAATTTGCCGCTGCGTGAATAAATAAGGTAGTTCCAATTGCAATCGACTTTCCATGTCGTCTTATTTGTTTCTGGTAATTGTAAGAGAACAATAAACCACCAAAAGAGGTGTATAACAATATGAAACCAATGTGGCCCTCTTTCACTAAATGAAATGTTGAAAAAGTGAGGGTACTACACAGTATAAAAATGTATTTATTCTCCGTTATCCGCTGGCAAACGGAATAAATAAAGACGCAAAATATTAATGTCTCCAATATTGGGCTGAAAAAGACAAGATATAAAAGATGCACGAAATGCGTTTTTCGTTCTTGCACTAAAAGGCTCGAATAATCTACTGACTCAGCCGTAGTAAAATCCGTGAAAACGAGCATACATAATATGCTTAATTTCATAGACAAGAACGCGAGTAAGGTAAAGTAGAAGACATCTTTTATTAATGTGATTGTTACCCTCTCCACTCTTAGTTCCTCAAAAAGAAGCACTCATCGTTAAGCCGCACAAACATATAGCTATAATCCGGGCTGTGCCCCTCGGAAGCAGTTCGTGTTTACCAATCTCGATAAGAGTGACTAGTAGCCTGCTCCTGTAATGCCCTTATTCAAACTGAGATTGTTTCGCATTTGCAAGCGCTTTTTTGATGTTAATCAGATCAAACTTTTCCACAATTTACTCTTTAGCGACGAGCAGGCGAATAACAGTGAAAACCAGAAGTCTAGTATTTTTAAAAATAACAGGCTGAAACGAAAAACGGCGAGCATCCTGCTCGCCGTTTTCCGAAAGAACTTAAACTTAATTAGTTAATAATTAAGCTAATGCGCCTTTAGCCGCGTCGACTA
>MDTG01079853.1_pt1 | contig 33078 bp, 12 predicted proteins | sample 811421 | NCBI WGS metagenome assembly MDTG01 (sample SAMN05326645, study PRJNA326480) | marine metagenome | isolation source: seawater | place: Pacific Ocean: South East | collected 2011
GAATATAATGGCAACGACGTACGTAATCATAGAAGCAAGCGAAGTAAGTTCTGTAGACTTCTCACAAGTATGTGAAGACTCTGCAGATACTGTGCGTTATAACCTAGACAACAGCAAAGCACTGGTCAAGTTTGATGGTAGTACACCATCATTCCTAAACGGGAAGACACAGTATACTCACACTGAGATAAGAGCAATATTAACTGATGAAGCGCAAGGCTGGCACATAGCTGACCCACAGGCATATCTAGATAGTTTATAATCATGGCAATTACAGACTACTTTGGAAAAGAGAAACGTCAGTACAAGCGTGGGGCTGCCTGGACTAGGAAAGCAGGTAAGAACCCTACAGGGGGACTGAATGCAAAAGGCAGAGCCTCGTACAGAGCTGCCAACCCTGGGAGCAAACTTGCTGCCCCAGTTACCGAATCTAACCCCAAGGGTAAGAGAGCTGGTAGACGTAAGTCATTCTGCTCACGCATGTGTGGAATGAAAGCAAAGAGAACAGGATCTAAAGGCAAGAGAGATCCTAATTCAAGAATCAATAAGTCACTGCGCAAGTGGAATTGCCGGTGCTAATAAAGAACAACAATGGGAATTATAAAATCAAAACTATCTCTGTTTTCGACAGGTTCGTCTACAACCACTACAGGGGGGTTTAGCATATCAGTCGCAGACTCACTGGCTATTGAAGCGCCTGTGGTAAACCTTGCGTCAGGAAATGTTACTAGTAGCAGTGGTCCTGATGTAATCATAGGGTCAGGAGTAAGTGATGTTACATATGTATACATCAAGTACAAAACTGCAGCAGCAGGATCACCCGTTCTGGTTCTGAGCACTGTAACAGGAACGCAAAACTTTTCTGACCTAACAGCAGGTGAAGCCATCTTTATCCCTGTGAAAGGAGGTGTAGGACTGCGAGTAACCAGCAGTGACACTAATGCCATCACCTACGAGTTTGGATACTGGACTAAGAATGTATAATGGCCAGCGAAGGACTAAAGAAATGGTTTGGTCGCAACCAGGGACGTGGTTGGGTAGACTGTAAAGCATCAGCAGCAGCAGGTAAGTTTGTTCCCTGCGGTAGAAAAGATGCATCGAAAAGTAGGAAGACAGGGTACCCGGCCTGCAGACCTACTAGGAGCGCATGTACCAAAGCAGGTATGCGTCGTAAAAAATCATCTAAACGGGTATCTTGGAAAAAATAATTAGAAACTATGAAGTACAAACAAAAGGGAGGAGTCCCAAAGGGCATGCGTAAGAAAACTACTACGTACAGAAAACCAGAGAAAGAAGCTGGACGTAAGGACAAGATGCCAACTGGCCTCAATTTCATGACCGATAAGCAGAAGCGTAAGGCCAAGAAGAGAACGATCAAAAATGTCAAAGACATTAAGAAGGCTATACCAAAGAAGATGGGTATGGGCGGCAAAATGATCGAAGATTCTAAAGAGGTAATGTTCGGCGGGCCAACTAAGAAGATGAAGCAGGCAGGTGGTATTACTTCTGTCAAGTCAAAAAGAGGTAGAGGTGTAGTAACTGAAAAGAGTGTTGACGGAAGTCGTTCCATTACACGAAAAGGTAGGGTTAGAGGTAAGGGGGACAAGCGTGGTTTCACTACTCGTACTATGACAGCAGATAAGAAGGCAGGAACCATTACAAGAAACGTAGAGAAAGGCAGAGGTCGAGCAGACGGTAAGACTACAAGTAAGACTAAAACAAAAGTTGTAGGCAAAAGACGTGCTGCAAAGGCTGCTAATCGTATTGATAGCAAAGTTGCTAAAATGAACCTACCTAAAAAGAAGATGATCTTAGGCGGACTCGGTAGACTTGCTGGAGCTGTCAAGGGATTCAGAGGTGGTAAAGGTCAGGGACTCAAAGCTAGACTCGCAGGTGCAGCTAAAGGTGCAGCTGGAGGAGGCATGATGGGTAGAGCCGTTGGTGCTATGAGAGGTATGAGAGGTGCTGCCGGACAAGGTGGTGGCTTGAGAGGTATGTTGAAGGCTGGAGCTCAAGGTGCCATGGGAGGTGCATTTGGTAGTGGTGCTCAGCAGAATGCTGCAGAAGCAGCTGCACCAGCAGAAGGCATGGAAGAGGAGATGATGTACGGTGGAAAGAGAAAGATGAAGAAGAAGGGTGGAAAGAAGATGATGTATGGAGGTATGAAGGACCGTCGTAAGAAAGGTGGTCTTAGCAAAAGACAGAAAACCACTATGAAGAAGCACGGCAAGCATCATAGCAAAAAGCATATGAAAGCTATGACTAAAGATATGAAGTCCGGTAAATCATTTACAGAAGCTCATAAAAGAGCAACACGTAAAGTAGGTAAGTAATTATAGGGGGTAGTTCAAGCTCCCCCTTTAATACTAGTCATATGAGAAAAGTTAAAAGGAAAGCAGCAGGGTATCCTCCACTGCCTGGCACTAAACCTGGAGTCAAGCGCAAGCTGTTTGGTGGTAAGGAGGCTAGAAGAGCTCGCAGAGCAGAAAGACAAGAAGACCGACAAGAACGTCGTGCTGCTCGTCAGGAAGCTCGTGCACAAGCTAAAGAAGAAGGCAGGGGCCTCTTCGGTAGATTGCGTGCAGGGTTCCAAGCTGGGCGTGAAGTACGTCAAGAGCAAAGACTCGAAGACGAAATGCCTATGGAGGAGCAGCTAGAAGAAACTGCACCAGCAATGACTGACGCTGTAGGCGGGGGTGTAGATACTTCTGCTGCAGGTGCAGGTATGGACAGTGGTAGTAACATAGCCGCTAAGCGTGGAGGACTAGTAGACCGTCGACGCAAAAGACGTGCTCGTAAGAGTGTAAAAAGAAAAAGTAAAAGAAGATGAAATATCCAGATTATAAAAAAGCCGGAGGAGCGTCTTATAAGAAGGGGGGCTTCAAAATAAGTGGTCCCTGTAAGTCCGCTGCTAGGTCTAAATTTGATGTGTACCCATCAGCCTACGCTAACGCTTGGGGTGTTCGTTGCACCAAGAAGGGCGGTCCTAGTGCCATGGGCAAATCCAAGAAGCAGGAAGGTGGACCCCTTCAGCCTATGAAGAAGAAGAAGGCTGGGCAGGATCATAGAGATGGCGCGAGAAGAGTCGGAGCCTATAAGAAAGGTTCGTCTAACCCTAGAAAAGAGTTCAAGAGAGTTAGCAATGCTGAGCAGCATAGACAGACTAGTGGAAGCAAATCTGGTAAGCCAAGGCTCGCTCAAAAATTGAAAAGGAAGGGTGGATTCCCTGACTTGACTGGTGACGGTAAAGTGACCAGAGCTGACATCCTTAAGGGTAGAGGCGTGATCAAGCAGAAAGGTGGAATGAAGAAGTGTAGATACGGCTGTTAATGCACACGATTAAGGACATACATAAAGATTACCTAGAACATGTTGATGACCCCATAGAAACCCGTTTGTTCAAACAGATCTGTGAGGAATTCAACATGCAGGTAATTGAGTTAGTCCTGGAGGGTAAAGAGTTTAGTATGGGGAGCAATCTATCAACGCTCTCCATACGACGTATAGAACGCAATCCCAGCAAGCCTACGATAGACTGGTGGGAGAGTAACAAGTACAAGCAAGAACTTCTTACAGAAGGGAAGGAGCTGTACAACAACGAGACAGGGGAAGGTGAGAAGTGGTTCATCTACTACACCGACCCATGGTACTGTAAGTACCATTGGCAGAAGTCCAGATGCAAGCTGGCTAACAAGACTGCCTACAGGTTTACCCCTACCCGAGGAGTAAAGGGGAACAAGGAGAAACTTACATCACTCCTCAAAAATGATGACTTAGCATATTTAAGATTCAAGAAGCATGGCAACATATGATACCATATCGTGTAAAGAAATTGTCCGTAAGGTCATGCGAGATCTCAAGCCTGACGACGGCAACTGGATTTATGATGCTGTAGAATGGACTGGTGAAGCACTTGAGCATGTAGGTGCAGGCGCTCACGTTGAAAGCAAGGGCTGCATACTGGATGTAAAAGACTTCAAGGCGGCTTTGCCTGCAGACGTGTACTACATCAACCAGGTAGCCATAAATCAGACAGAGCAAGAGATGGCCATAAGATCAAAGATCCAAGCTCTGCAGGAAGACTTAAAAGAATTTTTGGGACTACAAACTCAGATTGGGTCAACTATTGTTAGTAGTCTATCTCTGTTGGCAGACGGAACAATCTCAAGTGATCTTACAGACGCCAAGGTTGATACTTTATCAAATGTAACAAAAGCTCTGCTTCCGTCTGTAAACAAGTTTAGGGTAGATGCGGCTGTTATTTACAATGCATACATGCACCCTGACACAGGAACTCTAACACCTCTTAAGTATTGCACAACAAACTTTCCCAGGGGCATACACTGCGATGATTGTGTAAACGAGCATACGCATGCTACACCTGAATGCTACCTCATAGAGAACAACATGATGAAAACATCTTTTGAGGAAGGGAAGATATGTCTGTCCTACACAGCATTTGCTACAGATGCAGATTGCTGGCCTGTAATACCCAATGACATCAGTTTCAAAGAGGCGATGTTCTGGTACATATACAAGAAGCTACTGCTGTCTGGTATGGTCGATCCAAACAACAACGGACTTAGCTACGACTTTGCGGATAGCAAGTGGAAGTACTACTGCACACAAGCACGTAATGAAGCCAAGTACCCAGACATAGCTAGGTACGAGTCGTTCATGAACCAGTGGGTCAGACTGATCCCGCGTATCAATCTATACGACGATGGCTTCGAAGAACTAGGAGACAGAGAGAATTTGTACAGAGGAAACTATAGCGTTCGATCAACACGATGAAGAAGTTTGTAGCAGGTATGAGCAAAGACACGTCCAAGGCTGACCAGCCTGATGGGACGTTTCGTGATGCACTAAATGCTGTAGTCAACATAGAGACGGGTACAGTAAACAACGAGTACGGTACTACGACTGTGGTGGGCGCCAACATAGACGTGATAGGAGCCATACCTATCGATGAGGACAGGGTAGTATTCTTAGGCCTGAACGCGAGCGAAGAATGCATCATAGCATTGTCTGATCCAAAGAAAGGTGAGAGCACCATATTGTACAAGAACTCTGAGCTCAACTTCAAAAGGTCACACCCTATAGCAGGTGAGTTTAGAAAAGATGCGAAGAATGACATCATCATATACTTCACAGACAACTACCATGTGATAGATGAGGACATCAACGAAGCAACTTACGTCTCTGACTACAACCCTCCTAGAGCATTTAATGTAACTAGACAGCTGCAGGCGTTTGCCTTGGAAGAGGCAGAGGGCTTTACCGCCAACCCTGAAGTACTGTATGGAGAGGTGAACTTCAATGTTGAGAAGCTCACACTGTTTCCTGACGTAGGTACACACACAAGAATAAAGAACGCCCACGTCAGAGAGGGAGGAGCGGTTGTAGCTGCTACATACCACCTGGCCCTTGCGTACGCTGATGAGGATTTTGTAGAGACGAACTACTTTGTGGTATCTAACCCACTGTACGTAATACCAGAACCTGACAACACACTGCCCGCAGACATTGTCATAGGAGCTCAGAAAGGCACAGTCACAACAAAGTCATTGCATTGGGAACTGTACGTGCCTCGTAATGTAAACTACAAATACGTGCAGCCTGCAGTGATACAAAGGATAGGTACCGCAGAGAACGTATACAAACTGCAGCGGGTAGAAATTCAGTGGAGCAGCGGAGAGGACATAGGACTGTTCACAAACGTAAGTGAAATTAGTGACACTCCTAACATACCTACTCAGTCTTTTGCTGATGCAGTCTTGGCCGATGACTTCAGTGCCGCCCGAGGTTTTGAAAGACAGGGGTATGGTGGTGGAGATGATAGTGCAGGACAAAGACAGAGGAACTTACCGTCTGCTCCGTATAGAAGCGATGGCGCTACAGGGTTCAAGCTATATAACGTAGTATACACTGGTCGTGAGGATGCTTCTACGATGAGCACACTGGACATTGTAGCAGACAAGATAAAGTACCTAACAGCTAGGACGCTGACTCAGCTTAACGATCAATTGTACCTGGGCAATCTGATATCTAGAAAAGATATAGGGTTTCAAAGGTACGCCGGCAACATCAGAGTATCACCCAAGGTCAAAGCAGTAGAGGGATTCGATCGTAGATCATTTGATATTATCACTCTCAACAAGGGGTACGGTACAATGACAATGCCGTATTGGCATGCCAGTGACCACCCTAGAGGGTTTGATGGTATGGGTCAGACATACTTCCAATCCATAGGTGCGGACAACTCACCGAACACCCCAGTTACAGCTACAGCTGTAGAGAGCATGTACCCAGACTACATCAGTGCAATAGCTGACTTCTTGAGGTACCCAAGCACTGGAGGTCAGAAGCTTAAGATAGGGGGCAACAAAACTGGTGTACAGTACACTCTCAACGACGCAACCAGAAGGGGGTACAAAGACAACAGGTTTACATACAGAGGCAAGAGCTTCCGCAGAGGAGACGTATATGCGTTCTACATATCATTTGTACTAAGAGATGGTACAGAAACATATGCATACCACATTCCAGGTAGGCCTCCACTTCCATTAATCTGGTCGTCCATACAAGACAATATTGTAAGTCAGAACGGTTACACGGAAGACGAGAAGTGGAAGTTTTTGCTAGGCAGGTCCTTCACAAGTCTAGAGGATGAATACTTAATGGAGAACGACAAGTTCACCACACTGTCGTACCTCCAAGCTTACTCCCACGGGTACCACCCAACAGAGGCAATAGACTTGAATAGGGAGTCTAAGATCTACCAATACGTAGACACATCATACGATGTGGCTTATACACAGCTAGACACTAGTGCAACATACAAGGATCTTAGAAACGATATGGGTTTCTGGGAGAACGAGAACGAGTTCTACCCAGCAAGTGATGACTTTAGGCTGACAGATGTCAATGAGGATGGTACGGCTCAGGAGCAAATTCTGTTCCCCAGCAGTGACAACTACGAGAACTGGTTCTACAACTTGCTAGACAATGTGGGTAGAGGACGCAGAGTTAGGCACCACAGAATGCCATCTAACTACAACAGAGAGAGATCCTACATACAATACTCCACTGCAAGCATTACCCCTCCCAGCACTGAATCAGATGAGGTGGGCGGCTTGAGCTTTGATAGAAACTATGGAGCATTGTTCTTTGAGAACACAGCTGACCTTTCACAAAGAGGCTTCATGGCTGGTTACGAAACAGGAACAGGTCCCAATACAATAGGCAGTGGAGATGTACTTGTAGCAGCTCCTTGGGTGTCAAGCCATAGAGATAAGAGCACAGTTATAGGAGGAGAAGCCTACGGCTACACAAAGAAGAGACTTATCACAAACGAGACAGCTAGAATACTAGGTATACAACTGAGCAATCTAAAGATACCTAGACATATGCTGAGGGAGATACAGGGGTATAAGATCTACTTCGCAAAGAAAGAAGGCACAGATAAGCTTGTGGCAGGTCAGAGCCTGTCAATACCATGTATACCTAGGTATGCTGCATCCCCTAACCAGAACAGGCTTCTTGCTCGTAAGGGACCATACTTCAATGCATTCTATGCATATGGAGGTCTGAGAAATGATATGGAAGCAGCAATGGCAATAGCCTCTAAGTGGAGAGGAGCTTACCAAGAGGAAACTACATTTGAGCCCTCAGATGAAAGAGCAGTACCAGAGAGCTCATATACGAACGTTAGCCCTGTAGATCAGATGTTCCGTTACTACGGCAACCCTGTATTTACCTTCCATGACTTTACTCTGCTGCGTAAGAGACCGTCCTTGAATACAATAACGCACGTTCAGTGTCAGGCAGCTATTGCATTTAGACACTACCAAGGAGGTCCAGGTGTGTTTGGTACACGTAAGAGCGACCAGGAATTGTCTGATGCCAACCCAAACGATACTACGGATAAGGCAAAGATCACAACCTTCCCATCCATAGGGTGGATATCTCAGGCTCTGGGTAACACCATAGACTACAATGTAGACGGAGAGATATACGATACGACGGATACGTTCATAGACGCGGACGAGGATGTCAACAATCCATACGGCAATGACCACCCACCAGCAGACGACGAGGACAAGCCAGGAGGTTTCTTCAAGAGAGCATTCAGACGTCTCCGCGGTAAGGAGAAGGATGTAGATGATGTAGAAGATTACAGCGACGTGTCCGAGCTGCGAGCTCGTAGATACCGTATACGACAGTGGAGAGGTGGGGCATACATAGCATGTGCACACTACTACCCACAAGACATTTACCTGCACAGAGAAATCGTTACGGGTGGAGATCACAGAGTAGAAGCAACTGAAGGAGAAAACAAGTGGGGATGGTCAAACTACACTGGAGGTCCCAATGCTGGTGGAGGTGCGGGATATGACTTCTATGAGAGTTATCACACCCCAAAGAATAACCAGTTTACTTTTGTTGTAGACCCAGGCAGTAAGACATACTTACCAGGACAAAGAAACCTTAAAACCCCAGAATCGAGCTCATTCAAAGGGGCCCACTTTATATTCAACAGGGGAGGGGAGAGTTCCATAGTGATGGCACTTGTAAGTGGACTACCCCACCTTAAAGGTTTGGTGCCCTGGAGAGCAGGTGCAGAGGATTACGATCCTTGGTATTATAAAGATGCTAGTACGCTTGGTAAAAATGGGCCCTACAACATAGCTGCGTGGGGAGATGAGGACAAGTTCTTGTTCCCTGATGCATGGCACAACAACGATGACCCTAAGCCGAACTACCCAATACCTGACTACATTGCTCAGAACACAACCCTTTACCCAGATGTGCAGACAGCAAGCTCTCAGTACAAGGGGTTGAACTACACGCTGTCCGGTGCAGATCCAAAGTATGGATTCCCAATGGCGTGGCTGATCAATGTGTGTTCTGCAAAAACGGATGTGTACACCCCGTTTGACAAGCAGACACTTGTATGGACAGGCTTCTATCACTCAATCGCAGAAGAGTTTTCTGACTTTGAGCAATCGAATGGTCTAACTCAAGGGTACATATATGAAGAACTTGCAAAGCCTGTAGCAGATGCTGTAATAAGTATAGTAAACGGTGAAGGCGATACTGTAGAGTTACCATCAGTTGCCTACTTCAAAGGCAATACGACTGATGAGATATACGGGGGTGACACATACATAACTAGATATGCGTTCAGAACAACATCGCATAGCTATGGGCACTCTTGGTTTAGAGCGTCTACTGCATTAAATGATGCGGGCCCCGGCAGCAATACTAACGATGACATGAAGGTGATCTCTCACCCTGATGCCATCGATAACAGTAGAAATACAAGACAGAAAGACGTACCAGACTTCTTGTCTCTCAGTGACTTTGGAACTGCTTGGGGCACCACGTCTGGTATGGCTGTATGGTCAGCTGCAGGTAGTAGCCTATCAAACATAGACCCTTCAGATGGATTAAGCAGCTCTGAAACAAACCAGATAGAGTCATTTATTAGTGATACACTTCTGAATGCAAACAACTGGCAGCAGGGTAACTCAGACCCGATGACAGCCCTGTTTACATTTATGGTAGAGTCAGAGGACAACATAGGTCTACGTCACCAGAAGGACAGCGAAGCAGGAGTAGCTACTAAGTTCTTTGACTTCAATACTGCAGCAGAGGTGTTGTTCTCTCCTCCCACACAAGACTTTACAAAACAGGACAACTTGTTGTATGAGGACCACTTGAACTTCATGCAGGATAAGAAGGTGGCTATGCCTTTCCCTAAAGCTAGGGCAGGCGTAGAAGAGAACGACTCGTTTAAGAACAGAGTCATAAGATCTAAGAGAGCTACAGGCTCACTCTCAGACAGATACAGAGAGTTCTTGGCAAACGACTTTGCTGACATACCTAAGAACAGAGGTGACATTACAAACCTGTTCACAGTGGGAGACACTCTGTACATACACACAGAGAAAGCGTTGTTCCAAACAAAGGGTAACGAACAGCTTGAACTGGGCAGTGTCAAGGCGTTCATCGGCAGCGGTGACATCTTTGCCATTGCACCTACAGAGATGCAGAACTCAGAGATAGGATATGGTGGTACTACATCATTCCTGTCCTCAGTCACTACACAGTTCGGGCACTTGTATGTGGACCGCAGAGGCAGACGAGTACACACAGTTGCAGGAGGACAAATACAAGAGGCCATGAAAGGAATGGAGCACTGGCTGCGTGACAACATACCGTTCGAGATAGAAAGGTATGGCATCAATGTAGACTCAGAGTCATTCCCATACAACCCTGAGGCTACGACAGACAAGAACAATGCAATGGGATTCCACGTGGGCTACGATGCGAAGTTCAAGCGCATAGTGCTTACAAAGAAAGAAAGAGTTCCCAATCAGTACTTTATCGACGAGTTCAATGCAGGCAACATTGAAGTAGAAGATAACATGTTTATTGAGACGGGAGGATGTACAGATGACACTGATGCAGAGGAAGCAAAAATTAGTTTTGCTGTAAACACGTCTACTCACAGTCCGGAAGGTCCTGGAGATAGAGCTAAGCAAATAGCAGCGGATCAAACAGATAGGGCTAACGTAACTGCAGTGACATGCGGACCAATAGGTCTCAGCAACGATACGTACTTTGAGGACTCAGGGTGGACGCTATCATACCTGCCAGAACTAGGTATATGGGTAAGCCGGCACAGCTACATGCCCAGCTTGTACATCAACGGTGATGTACACCTGCACTCTATAGATGGGACAGGGTTCTACAGGCATGACAATGAAAAGCAGCCTGGTAATTTCTACACCCAACTTCACAACTTCGAGTTGGAGTTCATAGACAATGCCGCGCCGTCATCAGTAAAACTATACAGCAATGTATTCTACTGGGCTGATGCGAAGAAGCGTGATGACAATAACGTGACAGAGTTTAAACGTCAGACCTTCCCGATCTTCGATAAGTTCTACGTATACAACGTAGACCAGATATCAGGGGAGTCTACAGATATTTCGTATCTTAACAACTGCAGATTGGTGGACAAGATATGGTATCTAAATTCGTTCAGAGACATGTCGTCTGTTGTATCTAATACAAACGACTACATCAATACTGGCAAGCCTAATGTAGTGGGGCAGCTTACTACATCAATACAATCTACCAGGGAGGACATTAGCATGTTCACTGCAGAAGGAGTACCAAACCCCGACTACATAGATCTGTCTAAGAACTGGTTCGACCAAAAGAAGTTTGCAGGACACTACTTAGGTGTAAGGCTTATCAGTAATAACCAAAGTGAAAACTTGATACACTTGTACGCTGCAGGTACAAAGTATCGTACATCTTACAGATAATGAGTGACGACAAGTGGATACAGAAAGCTAACAGACGCATGAAGCGTAAGGGCACAGTGGGCAAGTTTACTGCTTACTGTGGCGGTAAGGTAACCAATGAGTGTATCGACAAAGCACTCAAGTCAAACAACCCTACCCTGGTTAAGCGTGCACAGTTCGCAAAGAACGTACGTAAGAAACAAGAAGGTGGTGCACTGGACTTCTTCGACGGCAGTGAGGCTATCATGTCAGATGCAGCTACCGGTATGACCAACATGGGTGGGCTCAAAGGAGCTATCCAAAACTTTAAGATGAAGAAGCAGAACGAGCTTCTAGAGGCTGGGGGTGTGGAAGGCATAAAAGATGCAATCAAGGGAGGTCTGAAAAGCCTTAAGCCCAGTATGGGTACAGCGGTAGCTGCCCTGTCAGGACTTGCGGCAAAGAGTGCAGAAAAGAAAGCAGGTGCGTCAGCTATGGCTGACCCATTCCGTAACAACGTGATGGAACGCAAAGCTTCTAAGCGTGCAGGATTTGGTGCAGGGTTTAAAGCAGCATCTGACGGTAGGGTTGGTCAAGCTTTGGGTAAGATACCAGTGTTTGGTAAAGCATTACAGGCAGGTGCAGGTGTAGTGGGTGGACTTATCGGTGGTAAGAAAGCACAAAAGCAGCAAGAGAAGGATCGTAAAGAAGCAGTCAAGCAACTGCGTACAAGTCAGAACGCACAGCTTGCACAACAGGCAGCACAAGCTAGACAGTTTGAGACAAGCGGTGAGACAGGATTTGCAGATGTAGGAACCAGCATTACCAACTCATACCTAGCACAACGAGGCATGCGTGACGGTGGATCGTATGACCCTGTGTACGACGGAACAAAACTCAAGGGGGGTAGAACAGAACCACTGCCCGGTGGTGCTATAGAATTTGTGGGTAAAAAACATAGCGAGGGCGGAATCATGCTTGACCCAAAGACAGAAGTCGAGGGTGGAGAAACAATGGACAAAGTATACATGAAAAAGAAAGGCGGTAAGAAAACGGACTACATTTTCTCAGACTACTTGAAGCTCGGAGGAAAGACGTTTGCACAAAGACACAAGGAGCTTTTGAATGGCGGAGCTAGCCAGAAGCAAATACAGCAACTTGCTAAGATGCAAGAGGACAAAGCTGGTAGAACTCCCAAGGTTATGCAGTTCGGAGGTGAGACCTCCATGTATGCTGGTGGGGAATACAGAAAGTTCCAAACGGCAGGCGATGCTCAGGAGCCTGTAGAAGAAGAACAGCAGTTTGGACCAAGGGAGGGTGAGATAGAAATCTTTGAAGGTGACCCAGGATACCCTGAGGATGCACAAGAAGGTGAGAGATTCTACATCCAAGACGGTGAAGTGGTTAGAGAAACCTTGAGTGCTGATGGTACAGCCAAAAGAAGAAACGAGGTCAAGAGTTGGAGCGAAGGTAGAAAGCAGGAGAGGACAGGGGAAAACCTGTTCTCTGGGGTTACAGAGAACGACGTGGACGAGAGACTAAAGAAAGAATCTCACTGGTTTGATCCAAAGGACCCTAAGTTTGGTGAAGGTGGGTTTGATGTACACAACCCAAAGCACGTTGAGATGTATCAACAAGAGTACAATGAAGAGGTACCAGAAGACCAAAAGATTGAGGTAGACGGTAAGTGGGGCGACCAAACTCAAAGTGCTAGTATACCACAGGGACCTGAACAAGAACGTGAGGTGCGTAGAGAGGAAAAGCAGTTTATCGACCCACCTGAAGAAACTCCAAAGGATACTTCTGAGGATACCCCTGAGGATACCCCAGACCCGAATACAGAGATCACTAAGAAAATTAAAACTAAGGAGGTCCCAACACTAGCACAGATAGGAGGACTGGGTCAACTTATCCCACCCATCTATGCATTTAAGTCACAGCCTGCATACATCTCAGGACCAGGAGCTGCATCAGTAGTGGCACCTAACATGCCTAGAGTCAATCTAAATGCAGAGCGTTCTGCAAATGCCAACGACTTCCGTGCGGTGCAAGCTGCTATTGAGGGTAGTGGTGGTGGTCCAGGTGCCATGGTCAACATGATGGTCAACCTTGAGAACAAGAACAAGAATGACTTGCAGATAGCCAATGCAGAGAACAGAGCAAACAAAGAACTGGCTGCAGAGGAGAAGCGCATGAAGTTTGCAGCTAACTCAAAGAATGCTGAGCTCGGACTACGGGCAGGACAGTTTGCTTCTACACTAGCGCGTGAGCAGATCAAGGACAGACGTGAGGAGAAGCTTGGTGCACTGGATGCCATGGCTGATAGACTTGCTGGCTACGCAGGCGATGTCTTAGATTACAGAGCGCAAGAAAGACTTGCAAGAGAGATAGGGGCTGACGGTATATACGATGCACAACAGTTAAGAGATCTTGGCTACACCCCAGAACAGATCAACGCCTACTTTGCTGCTAAGGACAAACAGAAGCAAGAAGGTCAGAGCATAGAGACAGCTGATGCTGTCAGCAAGAGACAAGTGGAAAAGCCAGAAAGGGGTAAACGTATAGGAAAGAGGAAGGCAAAGAGAATCCTTGCAGATGAAGCTGCGCAAGCGGCTGGGTTTGAAGATGCTAAAGACAGACGCCAGCAAAGAAAAGAATTTGAGAAGACAAAGAAGAGGGTAGAGAAAAGAGACAGAAAGGAAGAGTCCGAAAGCAAGAAGCGTGGTGGTTATATTCGCAGAGCAAAAGCAATGAGACGTAAAAGAAGAAGATAATGGCGTACAAGTTCAAACCATACAGGAGTGTATACAGAGATCCTCAGTCTGTAAAGATTAATGAGATACTCCGTAAAAGATATGTAGATGCTTTTGCTGCAGATACCCTTACTCAGAATGCATTGTCTGAGATGTTGGTGTCTGCAGATTTTGCAGGTGACGTAGAGAAAGCTGCACAGCTTCGTTCTACCATAGACGCTAGATCTAATAAGTATGCAGAGAGCGGCAGGTATGAGATGCTGGGGGTAAACATAGCTCGTGATGCCGCAGAGTTTACACAGGGCTATAACCCTCTCAAGAAGAACTACGAAGCTAGAGAAGCAGCTAAGAAAACTGCACAGCAAACACTCAACCCTGACGACTACCAGAAGTGGTTGGGGTGGAGCTTGACCAGAAGAGACGCTGAGGGCAACTACCAACCATATACAGGCATTGAGTATGATGAGAACGGGTACGTCATACCTGACACGTACTACCAGGCAGACCCAGTACCAGCTAAGGTTGACATAGAAGGTCAGATACTCAAGGAGGTCAATGCACTTCCTATGATGAAGCAAGGTGGCTACACAGCGTCTAGCTTTAGCTTTGAGAGCTACACAGACGAGAACGGTAACACCATGAAGGTGCCCGTCATTAGAACAACACAAGGCCAAGTCATCACTGGTAAGGACAGCCAAGCTATCTTCCAAGCTGTAAAGTCGGCACTGAACAACCCTGAGGTACAGGCGTATCTTAACTTTAAGTCTGAGATCAACACGTTTGACCAAGACGGTGGGTCACTGCAGCAGGCCATAGAAGGTCGTGTACAGGAACTGCAGTTGGAGTTGGGTAGAGCTACTGGTGCACAACGAGACAATATACAGTCACAGATAGAGGATCTGAAAAGAGCTCAGAAATCTGGGATGACAGGACAAATGCGGGATGCGGTAGCTAACATCTACAAGCAACGCATCATGGATAGATACCAGACTGACGCTGAGAGGTTCGCAGGTCAGAGTGTCTACGGCGGAGGGTCACAGTTCCAGATCAACCCAATCTGGTTAAAGTCTCTTGAGGCAAGAGCAGGTAGCGGGGATGTGGTCAACAGACCAATACTTGCAGGTGACACCCAAGAGGTGCTTGCAGCCATAGCTCAACAAGAAGGTGTTGACCCAACAGACGTGGTTGTGACAGCAGAGTCACTGAGAGCTGGTGAACAGAAGTTGCACGAGGAAGCAGCTGGTGAGCTATCAGCTGCACTGCAAGCATACCCAGAACTGGAGAGTGTGCTTGAGGCAAACAACGTTGACCCAAGTAACTTCGAGGAGATAGAGAGATACCTGGAGGACCTGACCATAGAAGAAGTCAGAGACCTGGCCAGCGACCTGTCAGCAGGTGGTACTAGAGATTCACAACAAGTCCTTCAAGACTTGTTCGATCTGCAGGCTGGTATGATAGCACATGCGGATAGATCTGAGCAGGTTGATGCATTGATTGACTACGCAAATGGCAACGAGGAGGTCATGAATACTCCTGTAGCTATCAACGATGCAGCTATTGCTGTATCAGGTGACATCGCAAAGCAGGCATTGGATAACGTAATTATGCCTGATGGTGCTAAGGTTAAAGATGTTGCACCAGAACAACTCAACAGATCTGCGGCTACAGCATTGGCTCACCAGGTTATCAAAGAATTGTTCGTTGACGAACGTGGGGATTGGATAAGCAAGCCTGCTATGATGAGCCCAAGCGAGCAAAACATATTTGACATGTTGACTCCTATACTCACCGGCACAGATGAGAAGGGCTTAGCCTTGCCTGAACCTGAAGCAAGGGAGGCGTTTAACACAGCACTTGCATATGCAGCTGCTCAGTATGATGCAGCTATGAGCAGCAAGTACACAAGACGTAATACCAATATGAAGCCTCAGGGTATAGAGATACCAACGTTGCCTGCAGGTAACTTCGACTACGACAGTTACATTGCGAACTTGGATGCAGAGACAACAAGAAGGCAGGAGGCTGCGAATGAAGCTCTTAACCAAGCCGTTAGAGTTACCTTTAACTGGCCAGCCTACCCAACTGCACTTGGTGATGCTGATGGTGTAGAGTCTAAGCAGTTGAGAGACGCAGTAAAAGGAAGAGACCTTAACAGCTTTGCTGCAGCACAGGACTTGAAAGACAAGACGGGTCAATCAGTTTCAGCTGAGAGTGCGGCATGGAGAACAGCCAAGAAAACTGATAGTAAAGGCAACACTACTGAGGTGTTTGCAGGTAACCCACTTGAAAGCTGGACGATAGATGATCTCATGTTCAGCTCTTACAGCGTCAACGGTAAGGTCATACCAACAATAAGATTGTCAGTATCAGCAGGTACAGGCAATAACAAGGTTGAGCGGACCATACAGATGGATGCTAACCAAGCAGTAAGGAACTTCATAAATCTAGAGCCAGGGATAGGTAGCACAGGTTCATTTGGTGATGCCATACTTGGATATACACCAGCCCACCAGTTCCAAACTGTGATACTCAATGCCCTTGCCACCTCAGGTGCAACTAACGAAGTGACAATTAACCTACCAGGTAACGCAAAGACTGGACGTATACAAGTCAGCATACCTCTTGAGAAAGACGAGAAAGGCAATCTGACAGGTAACTACCCAGTCATAGAGATGAACATGGCCAAACAAGGAAACTCAGGCAAGGTAGTCATCCAAGATAGTTGGGCTAAGGGTCAAGGCTTTCAAGACGTCCTGGAAGCAGCAGCTCTCACTTACATGAGGCTGGTAGAAAATTAATATCTTTGTAGAATGTCAGATGCACCCATAAATCCCCTAACGGGTTTAGAGCTTCAGGGCCGTAGACCTAAAGCAAACGACGGTCCGACCAACCCTTTTACACAGCAACCCTTGGGGCCCAGGTTTCAAAGTGGGCAGGGGCTTCTTAATTCTACTTACGCAAGATCAGGAGACTTTAGTGAGTTCAGCAAGTACGGTGTATCATACTCACCATTTGCTAACCTAGAAGAGGAGCGTGCCAGAAACCAAAGCACCTGGGAACAGGTAGGCAATGGTATGATTAAGGCAGGCAACACGTTTGCTGGAGCAGTGGCTGAGAACACACTTGGATATGCATTGGGTCTTACTGACTGGACATTGAGTGGGTTCGAAGACTTCCAAGACTCAATGACAAACAACCCAGTGGGTGTATACTTTGATGAGCGCAACAAGATGTTGCAGGAAGAGAGGCCCAACTACTACACCCAAGAAGAGATGGACAAGCAGGGAACGCTTGGTTCATTGGGTAGTGTAAACTTCTGGGCAGACAAGTTCGCCAACGGTATGGCGTACAGCTTAGGCAGCTTGGCTACCATGTACATGACTGGGGGTACGTCAGGTGTGTTGACTGGTGGATTGAAAGCTATTGGGTTTGGTGCAAAGGTAGGTAAGCCTATCATGCAAGGACTCAGCAAGGGCATGTCCCCTTTGTTTGCAGCTCGTGTGGTAAACAATGCAGACAAAGCATCTGACATTGTAAAGAGAGCATCAAATATAAAAGCCCTGGCTATGACCAACAGAGCATCCAATGCTCTTGGGTACCTAGAGACAGGTGCCATGATGTCCATGGCCGAAGCATCGGTAGAAGCCAGAGAGGTAAAGAGTAGAGTGATAGAAGCACTCAACGAGCAAGCTATGCTGGAGATGGGACTGAACAGCGTAGACGAGATACCACCACAAGAACGTCAAAAGATAGAGGAGATAGCAGGTCAGAAGGAGGCCATTGCATTCTACGGCAACCTGGGAGTCTTGATGCCTACAAACCTGATTGCATTTGGTAGAGGACTCATGCCGTTCACACCTAGATCTGCACGCAAAGGACTCACTTCTAAGATTGCAAGCAAGCCTGGTGAGAGAGAAGGCTGGAGACAATATGTAAAGGCTCTTGACGAACTGCCCGGCTGGCAAAGAAAGGGTATCAATATGGGGCAGAAAGCATACCCGTTTGTAGAACGTGGTACTGTTGAGGCATTCCAAGAAGGTACACAATACGTCCTGGCTGAAGGTTTGACAGAGAGAGCCAAAGCCATGTACGAAGACTACAGTGGTCAGGATGTAGCAGAAGGATTCATGAGAGGAGGCTTGTTTGCCAATGCCATGAGAGACTACGATGCCATTGGTAGCACTGCATTCGAGACACTTAACACACCAGAGGGTAGAGAGCAGGTGCTGATCGGTGGTCTTGTTGGTTTGCTTGGTGGTGGTAGAGGTGCATACCAAAACATAAAGCGCAAGAGCAAGGCTACAGAAGAGGCATTGGGTGATCTGAACCTTGACCCTGAGACGTTCTTCAACCTGAGAACCAGAGCTAAGTCTTCTGCCATGGGTGAGTACTACCTCGCTCGCATGGACGACGCAGTAGAAAGAGGGGACAAGAAAACATACGAAGACTACAGATCTCGTCTCATGAACGAGACAGCTTTGATGCACGCCAAGCTTGGTACGTTCGACCAGTACAAGGAAAGGCTGGAGGAGCTCAAGGCTATGCCCGCAGCAGAGGTAAGCAAGATCACAGGTGAAGAAGTAACAGAGGAGGAGAAGAACGAGATGATCAATCAGATGCTGCAGAGCGCTGAGAATATCGTTGATGTACACACCAAGATGTCTGATGCATTCCCAGGTCCTAGTATGCCTGGTGGTCTGCGTGGTAGACTGTTGTCCAAGACATCGCAGGAAGACATACGGTATCAGATTGCAGAGAACGAGGCACTCAAAGATGCGCTCGTGTTCTATGAAGGATCTTTGTTCGACCAAGACCAGCGGATCGAAGACGTAATAAAAACGTTTGAGGCACTGGACCCCAAGTTCAACGCTGAGAAGCTTCGCACGTTGTTGCGTGACGAGATGTTCCAGGAAGTATCTGTGTCTGAAAACAAAGAGGGAGAACAGAAGACTAGGTTCCGTCAAGCTCAGATGAACCCTGAGGTATCTGAGGAGGTGAAGAACGAACTACTTGACGAGATGGATAAGTCCATCAGACGTATACGCTACGGTAAGAAGAACGAGACAGACTTGCGCAGCGAGTACGTTGGTAGAAACCGTAAGAAGAACCTCGAACAAGAGAGAGACATATTGATGAAGCTGCTCGACGATAGAACCACAGCGGTCAAGGCGTACGAGGAGCTCATGACTAGCCCTGAGAACAGGGAACTCTACAAGAAGAGAGCAATGGCTCTCGAGAAGCTTGAGGAGACAAAGGCAATTGACAGGCAGGTAGACAACGTAATAGCTAGAACTACTACATACGGAGAGCTGAAGGCAGAGAAGGAAGGACTCGAAGGTGGTGGGGCACTGAGTGATACATTCAGCCCTGATGCCATAGAGCGTCTTGAAGAGGAGCTCATACAACGTGAGGTACAGGAGTCACAGAAGAACAAGGAACTGGGCGGTATGAAGCTCAGCGATGTTCAGAAGATGAACCCTGAAGAGATGGAGAGCTGGGAAAAGCAGGTGTGGGAGAAGCACATTAAGAACCGTGACCAAGAAGAACCACTTCATGGACAAACCAGCAACCCCAAGGCAAAGTCTGAAGCAACCAAGAAGAAGGTAACCGACGAGGCTGAGAGTAGAGATACTGGTGCCGCACTCGCAGAAGAGGAGGGAAGAACAAAATCTAAAGACCGAGAGATAGTTGGGGATGCTCAGCAGAGAGCAGTGAGGGAGAACTCTACTCGCATGACACGAGAGGGTAGAGGAGCTACACTTATACTGGACAACAACGGTAAGGTGTTGGTGGATGAGAGCGGTAAGCCCATCAACCAAGACGAGTCTACCAGCAGACATACTATAGACGGTGAGCCTATCATTACAGGTAGAGCTCTGTTGCATGACAACTTGGAGGGCAAGACAGCTACCATCGTTGTCAGAGACGACACAGACTTCTGGAAAGAAGACGCCACACCTGAACAGTATGCAGACCCCGCATACCACATACCTATGTATGTAGAGATAGAAGGTCAGGTTGTTGGTGTGTTAGATGCATCAGACTCACCGCTGAGACAAGTTGCATACGAGGAGTTCAAGAATGGTAACGCACGAGCAGTCACTACAGAGGTGTCTAAGATGCTGGTTAACAACATCTTCACTGCCTCCAATGCAGAGACTCGCAGCCCACACTTCTACAACCCTGCAGAAGAACTGGGTGAGGATGTGATTGTTGCAGTGGTTGGGGAGAACCCAGACACAGAGGGCAAGACCATAGAGCTTGGACAGTTTGAAGACGGACTGGCTAAGAAGATGTCTGCACAACAGCTGACACAGCTAAGAGAGGATGTCAATGCCATAGAGCAAAGGCTCAACGATCCCACAGACAAAGGCATGAGAATAGCAAAGGGACAGGTCATGTTCCTTGTACCATCCCCTACAGGACAGTACAGAGTTGTGGTGGCTAACACTGCAAACCTGACTGATGCTGCAGTGGAGAAGGCTATTGAGTATATGAGAGAGGGGGACGAGGCTATGCTTAGATCACTGGTTGGTCTGAACGCAGCATACCTCCTGGACGAGTCTAACGAAGTAGCACTCAGCGATAAGTTCTTGGCTGCTGAAAAGATGGGTGAGACTGGTGAGGCAATCTTTACATTCCGACCAGTCAACGCAAAGGGTGAGAACATACTGCCTGATGGTGTTATGATGCAGATTAGCAGTGAGGTCATACGCAGATACTATGAGGGTAAGCGTAGGGGAGACCTGCTGTCTACAGGCACAAAGGGTACAGCAGAGCTTATCAACCTTGCTGTAAAGCCATACCGTACAGATGAAGGTGATGTTGCATTCAAGCCATTGGCCAACGAATACCTAGAAGAGGTTCGTAACCTAGTCGACGACTTGGACAATGTGTTGCGTAACGTACTGGGACGCAAAAAGTTCCAGGTGGATAAGAACCTGATCAACAACGACGACAGTGGTCAGCGTACTGTAAACCCACTCGATGTAAGTGCTGACAAGACCTCAGCTACATACTTGGAGTACCTCACCAACGAGGAGACAAATGCACAACGTGAGCATGGAACACGAGGTATACTTGGTTCTACTGCAAAGAACGTAGATGGCAGGTCCCCGTTCATTGATATAGGGCTGGAGTTCACCCCCAAGTTCGAAGTCAATGGGGAGACGCAGAAAGTTGTAGCACCTGACACCACAGCTAACAAAAATGATGAGGGTGTATCGGACGCAACACCTGTCGCACCTGAATCTACTATCCGTAATACCTCGGTGCAGCAAGACAACGAAGGGTTCTCCCCATTCGGGCAGTCTCCTATTGGACAAACCGAGACGAAGAAGTACGAGCCCTATGACGAAGAGAAGGCACGTGCAGAGTATGAGAAGGGTCAAGCAGAGTTAGACAGGCTGAACGAACAGTTTGTAGAGGAGCAGTCAGAGGAGGCGGCTAGAGCACTTGCAGATGCTCAAGCAAAGAGACTGAGTAACCGCAAGCAGAGGGCAGCTAAAATGTACCAGGGTATGCTTGATCAAGGCATACCTGCTACACAGGCTAGGAAGACGGTCAATGACGCATACCCTGACATAAACTTTGTACCTCGACTGTCTGGCGCATTGGAATACCAGATGCTTGACAAGCAGAAGGCTGCATCGTGGTTGTCTGCAAGAGGTATACCAGTAGAGTTCTACGAACAGGCTAGACAGATTGGTAACGCATACGTACATGGTTACATGGAGCGTGCAGGTGTCAAGCTGTGGACACAAGGTGAGGTCGGTACAGAATACCACGAAGGCTTCCACTTTGCATTCCGCACAATGCTTAGCGACAAGCAGCGCATGGGCTTGTATGCAGAAGCGGCAAGACGTTTTGGTAAGCCGTCACAGGAAGAAATAGCTGCATTGAGAGAGACGTTCTCTGAACTGAATGACAGAGAGCTCAGAGAGCTGGCACTCGAAGAGAAGATGGCGGAGGACTTCCGTGACTATGTGTTTGCTCAACAAGAGACAGCCAAGAGTCTCCCAGGTAAGATCCGCAAGTTTTTCCGGGACCTGTACAACTTGATACGCGCCATGTTCACTAACCCTGTGGGCATGCGTCAGTTCTATTCTTTGATAGAAGCGAACAACATTCCTAAAAGCTATGCACGCACAGCACAGACTCTCGCACCACCAGCAGGTGGGGTCAACAGACTTAACGAGAAATACAGGGGTCACCAAGAACTGCACAACGATCTGAGAGAAACAATAGCTCTCCAGTTCGAGAAGCAGTACCACGACCAGCTTGCTCAGATACAAGCTGAGTATGGAGAGATATCCCCATCAACTGTTGGTGATCTTATCGGTAACGAGAACGACAAGGGTGTTGTGGCATCATGGTTCCTACGTGCATCCATGGCGGAGTCAGATGGGTCACCACTTGACGTAGATACATTCGATTACATCAAGTCATTGATCGATGGCGGTCAGCTTCAAGAAGCTAGGGACTACATGCAAGAGAACGGTATACAAGACATGCCGCACAATGATGTGCACCGTGGTACACTAAACCTGCCTCTTGACATGCAACGCAACATATCCTACATGTACCAGGATGTGTACCTGAACTGGAACGACGAGTCTACACAAGACGAGTTCGAGAACCCAGTAACCACAGGGTGGAGAAGCATCATGCTCGAGTCACTGCAGCAGAAAGGATATGACGTAAAGACGTTGTCTGTAGCAGCTGAGTATGAGAACATGGAGGAAGAGCAGCAGCAGAACTTCGACAAGATATACGACAAAGGTGCGTTTGAGATATCTCCTTTGGACAGCAGCCGTATGTCTAGAGAAGCTCGTATAGCCATATCTAAGATCAAGGCAGCCAAACCTAACAGACTGGGTGTGGTGACCTATGCTAACGTAGATACTATTGTTCGTAAGGCTATCTCTGCTGCCAAGAACCAGCAATCAACAGACAACATTGTTGACGCACTGAGAAAAGCACAACAGTTCAATCCTGAACTGCAGCCGTTGGTAGATCACTTGGACAATCCTGCTACCCCAGCACATGAGCATGCCATGATCACCAACCTGTTTAGGCTAAACTACACGCGTCACATTGTCTACGACAGGGACTTCAGCCTTGGTGATAAGAAGGTCATCAGCTACGACTCAGATAGAATGTCTCAGGACAGAGCTATGATTGAGAGGTGGAGAACCAACCGTGAGACACTCGGCATAGAGAACCCTGATGCTTTCTATGTGGAGGACGACAACGGAAAGCTCACAGTCAAGAATGCTGAGGAGAGAGCCGCAGCTTTGGAACAGAGCAGACAAATCTATCAAGATACCGCCCGCCCCCTGGCTGATAGGGTAGACGCTATGTCCGACATGTTGTGGGACATGGGACTCAAAACTACAGCGAACAGACAGCTGTCTCGTGAGGTGCTACGCAAGTACATCCAAGCAAAGACAGAGGAGATGAATGTCAACAGAGAGAGTGAGCTGGACGAGACTGATGTACTCAGGAGGTTTGCTCAGAATATATTCATCAACCAAGTTATTGGTACAGCGTTTGACGTACGTCAGATTGGTTCTGACATGGGGGCGATCAGCCCAGCTGAAGAGGTGCGTGACATGTTTACTGCTCGTACTGCGAGAGGTAAGAGAGTCTTTACTGGTATACAGTACTTGGCAAAAGAGATTGCACCACGTATAGAATCTATGGAAGCCATGGGCTTTGTTGGTGGGGACGGTAAGATGCGATACGCATACAACCTGCCCACACACATGGACCACTTGATGGCTCAGGTCAGCAACGGTGATGCTACTGCACTGCACAAGTTAATGGAGAAAGATCCTAGGTTCAGTGCATACGGCATCTCTGAATACCAAGACCCAATCTTCATGCTCATGAAGAAGCGTAAGTTCAACCCTCTCGCTGGTGAGTTTGATGTGGTGAAGAACACAGGGGATGACATCGGTAAGACTACATACAAGAACCTATTTGAGAGAGAGTCGTTGATCATGCGTATAGACGCATACCTCAACAGCAACAACCCAACGGAAGCTTCTGTAACTATATCTACACAGGAGACACGTAACAGGATGACACAGGTACAGGGTATGCCCAAGCTGATGAAAGCTGGTGCTGCCACAGAGTATGGTATCACCAACTCTGATGTCAAGACCTACATCCGCAACATCATGATACAAGATCTGTTGGGCGTTGGTGCTGCTCTTGAGACCATCAAGAACGGGGGCGAGCTGATACCTGGGTATCACACTCAGTATGAGAAGCAGAACGAAACCTTCCGAAACACATACCTGCTAGGCAGAGTGAAGAAGGGTTCTAAGGTGCAGACATTGGCCAAGAGAGTGCACAAAGCATTCAAGGAGCAGGACAATGGGGACATGATGGCTGCTGTAGTCAACGAGGTTACAGAGTTGGCGAATGAGTTCCACAAGAACAACTTCAAGAACGCTGTATCTGAGGTTACAGAGAGGTTGAAGGACTACGGCATCATCAGAGAGCAGGAAGATGCAGAGGGTAAAGTCAAGAAGGTAGAGCACAGCTTTGATACACAAGGCATAAAAAATGAAGGTGGGTTGGAGAAAGCTATAGAGAACTTTGTGGCCACCGACATGGTCTACCGCATCTCTCTTGCAAAGTCATTGCGTGGTGGTACCAACATGTTTAAAGACACCGTCGACTACTTCAAGCGTATGGGTCTGCTCAACACACCAGGCCAGCGCATGTACATGGAGGGGGACAATGTAGTTGACAAAGAGTACGGCATGAAGAAGATCTTCAACACTGCAACTCTTGAAGACTTCACAACCTACGACAGCATACACAATGAGATAGCAAAGGCTATTAGAAAAGCTGCCATTGCAAACGGAGCTACGGCAGATGAAGCCACAGCCATCTCGGACAGATACAAGACGGGTGTAGCAAATGCTACTGATGCACAGGGAATCATATCACCACGCTTCGCTCGTAAGATTGAGCAGGGCTTGGGCAGATGGAAGCCTGAGGATGATGCATGGTGGAAAGAGTTTGACAAGGCTGGTAACGACATACAGAAGGGTATGAACAAGTGGAAGGCCAAGTACACTGCGCCCTACAAGTTCTACTACGAGAACCTCAAGCTGCACGGTGGTAACACACTTACCATCGACGCAGACAAGAACTCATACTTCACACTGACACCAGAGATTGCTGCGCAGAGTTCTGTGTTGTCACAGCTGTACGAGCGGATGATGGATGTGGAGACACCCATTGACTTGATAAACACAGTGTCCGGTAAGAAAGGAAGCAAGGAAAGAGTCATGTCATTTGACCAGTTCCTGCTCACCCCAAACAAAGAGGTCATTGTACCACAGCAGGGTGAGAGACTTCTGATGCCACAGAACATATCAGACAAGGGTACGGACCTGGTGAGACTGAACAAGCAGATCACCAAGTCAACGCTCATGCTTGTCGAGCCTGCTGGTGCGTACATACTCAACAAGGGCACAGAGATAGAAGAGAGCCCCATATCGGGAGCACAGGTTAGACAGGAGTTCCACAGCTCATTTAAAGAGCTGCAGCGTAGAGCCATGGATGGCCTGAAGAGCGAGCTAGGACTGGATCAGGTAGATGAGAACGGTGTACTCCCAGAAGACAAGAAGCTTGATGCACTCAAGAAGATGAGGGACTTGTTCCTCCGCTCCAAGATGCAGAGAGACCAGCTCGATGAGAACATAGAAGCTCAGCTCAACTTGGTGGCTGATCCTATCACCAATCAGATTGACTTCGCACTCCCACTTGGATTCCCAACATACCTCAAGGAGTATGAGAACTTGTTCTTTTCTACGTTCCGTACGCGTGTGTTCAAGATGTTCATGAAGGGTAAGGAGATGGTGCAGGTTGCTGCTCCAGGAAAGTTCAACGTATTCAACTATGAGACTGGGGAGTACGAGAGAAGAGAGCTGAAATACTTGAGCATTACTGAGGATGGGTACACTGGGCACGCAGAGGTTCTGATCTCTTCGGACATTGCAAAGAGATACAGACTCAAGCCGGGAGATGACCTGTCTGAGATACCAGAAGAGCTGAGACGCTTGATCATGTACCGTATACCTCACCAAGGTAAGTCGTCTACTGTGATAGGTAGGATAGCAGGTGTGCTGCCCAAGTCCTACAGCAAGACAGTCATGCTTCCAGCAAACGTAACTGAGCAAACAGGTTCTGACTTTGACATCGATAAGATGTTTACCATGTTCCCTGAGTTCAGCGGCAACAAGAGAGCTGGGTTTACAAAGAATATTGTTGACCCCTCTCTACCAATAGAACAGCAGTCAGAAGCTGCACTGCGTAACAGAATGCTGGATGTCATTGAGGCTATCTCTGCATCACCACTGCACACGATAGAAACGTTCAAGCCTTTGAATACAAAGAGACTGGAGAACTTTGCAGAGAAGCAGTTGGGTAAGGACCTCACCAAGACAGACTACCCATTCTGGCACCCACTCGTAGAGATAGAGATGGAGCAGAAGTTTAAGTCGTCTGCTACAGGTGTGGGTGTGTATGCAAAAGCCATGGCAGGGTATGCAATTGCCAGCCAGGGTGAAGTCATACGAGACAACCAGACTGGTACTACAGTCCATGCTGCATCACACTTTACAATGAATGGTGTGAAGAGAGATGGTGTACGTTCATCACGTGCGGTAGCAGGTTACTTCCAAGAGAAGCTGTCGTCACACCTCGATGCAGGTAAGACACCTATCCCTGGTCTAACCAACGACAACAAGTTTACACACGCAGCTACAGTATTCCTTGGCTCATTTATTACAGATGCTACAGTCAACGATGACATCACAGCCATAGAGGGACTCATGAACATACCATCAGTCTTGAAGTTCGTTGAGCTTCGTAAAGGTATCGGTAGTGATATAGGTCCACTCAGTGTGCGTATGGCTCTCAAGGAGATGGGTATCAACTTTGAAGATCAGAAGCTGATACAGAAAGGCTCCATGCTGCCCATACACCGTATGAGAGAATTCACTGCTCAAGATGTTATGGATGTAGTCAAAGCAGGAAAGAAGGCTGGTAAGGAAGGTCTGAAGGGTGAGATGAAGCAGAAGGAGAATCAACTGTTCAAGAACTTTGCCATAGCTCAGCTGAGAGGACAAGAGTTGCAGGACTTCTATGAGATCATCGCACCCGATACACTGGATAGCATGGGTGAGATAGGTGAGATACAGGCATACTTGGGTAAGCTGCAGAAGTACTCAAAGAATAGAAACCCTGTGATCAGCATGGGTGCTGTACAGCAGTTCCTCATAGACGACAGGTTTGGTATCTCTCAGTCCTACTACAGTTTGATTACTGAGATACTGCAGCTGTCAAACAACTACTTCGCTTCTTCTACTCAGGCCATGCAGAACTTCAAGGTCAGAATCATGGAGGCTGTAGGTGGGGAAGAGATGTCAGCTGCGCAGCACAGATCTGTGAACCGTGCAGCATTCTACTGGATGATGACCAGACCAGAGTTTGTGCGTATCAACGGCAAGGAGGTGGACATCAATCCGTTTGCAGACATGCTCACCACAGAGAATGTGAAGAAGGCAATGATCCGCAAGCAAGGCAACATTGCCAACAGGTTTGCTAGACTCAGAAGAGCAGTGCCTGCACTGAATGACAACTACGTCATCTCTCGCATCGCATCTGCACAGAAGAAGAAGAAGGACAGAACCTTCGGGCTAGAGATGAACAACATAGACGACAAGTCTATTGACATGCGCAACTTGATGAAGCGTGACTTCCAATCTCTGCTGGAGAACCCAGGCAAGTACACCAAGGACGCAGCACAGAAAGAAGAAATCAAAGCATTTGCAGAGGACCTAGTCATGAACGCCTTGGTCCGCACAGCAGCAGCTCCTACGTTTGGCTCGTACTTCGATGTGATACCTGTAGAATACTTCATGGCCAAGAGACGCTCAGAGCTCAAGGATGAGAATGGTACACCACTCTACCCAACAGCTGCAGAGTTTGTACGCCGTCAGCTCAGCAGGGCACAGAACGACCCAGCATACTTCGATAAGTTTTTGTTTGAGTACATGAGAAGCTACGGTTTGTCTACCATTGACGGGCAGGATGTAGTAAGAACAGTATCTACCGACAGCGCATTCACTAACAAGAAGGGTGCGTTCAAGAGAAACCCGGATGGTACGTATACAGCTAGAAAGAACGCGTCGAGCTATCCCATCTTCGTCAAGGTTAGACAGCCACAACCAAAAGGTAAGACGGCCAACAGAAAAGCAGATAGGTTCTTGTTGCTGCAGCAGAAGACATACTCAACGTGGGCTCCTGTTCAGCAGAAGAGTATCAATGGTAAGCTGTTTGAGGTTAACTTACGTGATGAAGACGGCAGAGTGTCTGGCGTGTCAAGTATCATACCTGGGGAGACAGCAAGAAACCTAGCTCGCCAAGGTGATACCATGATGCAGGGCTACGCAATAGAAGGACTGGTTGCTAGAACAGAAAAAACAATGGATGAAAATGCTGCCATGATGAAGCGCATGTCCATCAAAAAAGAATGTGAGTAATGCCGTGTAGATATTCATTCAACGGAGTCAAGTCACCAGAACTGGATGGAGTGCTAAACTACATACAGGAGTCTGCCCCCGGTACTCGTACACCCCTGGAGCTCATGCAAAGGTTTGAGCAGACAGGGCTTGTAGAGTTTGACCCAAACATAGGTAGCTATGTCACACTTGCAAAGGAGGCAGGTGAGGAAGCAATGAAGGTTATTGAGTCTATCAACGGCATGACCATCGACGTATTCAAAGGTGGCAAGCCCCTGTTCTTGACAGAGAGACTGGGTAACCTGAACAGGGTCAGAGTCAGCGAGCCGGTGCTCAATCGTATGGAGATAACGGATGAGGACTTCATCAACACAGAAACAAACGAGAGCAACAGCACTCCATTAGATACCCCTGCAGCAGAGGAGGGTGTTGTAGAAGACGATACCACAGAGCTGGAGGAAGAAAACAACGACGTGAGAGAGAGTGGTGACTTGGTTACTAATCGTATCATTGGCAACATTGAGTACGAGATATCCAGGATAGGTAGGATACCTGAGACTGAACGCACACGCAATCAGATAGCAGAGCTGAAAGTGTTGCAACGTAATCTGAAGAAGGTTAAGCAGACACACCAGAAGGTCAGTGACTACTTTGACTTTGTAGACTACGTAGCACAGATAGCTAAGAACGGCAACAAGCTGATCAACCGCATCGAGAAGGACGTAGAGAGAGTGGATCAGATGACAGACAAGGAGAAGCTGCGTACACTGCAGGACATCTCTGACCTCAAGGAGTCTATTGATTCGTTCTACAACCAAGAGGACAAGAAGTCTGTGCTCGCACTGCTTGAGACCAAGCTGTTGCGTGAGGGTGTGCAGGGTACAGCAAAGGAGAAGTCGTTCTTGTTGGAGAAGCTGCAGGAAGCTGTGGTAGGTATGAGATCCGTGAACAACCAGTACCTAGATAGTGCGATACCTGTGTTGGCTAGAACACTGCACTCCTATGCACCGATCGAGATCAATCAACAGCTGGATGCTCAGATCAAGAACCTGAAGGAGAACATGGAGAAGGGCATCTACCTGACTTCTGGTCTCAGCCGACTCGACAAACGATTCATTACGGCTAGAGCAAAAGGTAGGAAAGCTGTCACTGAACTGAATATCAAACAGTTAGAGCAGAAGAAGATTGGTATCAAGGAGATAGAGAACGAGTTACGTGAGACTCACAACAGGGTCAGCTGGTTCTCTATGTGGACAGACCCTGCAGTGTACAGCAGTGACACCATTACAAAGTTGGTGGCTCAGGCAGTACGTGACAAGTTGATGGAGTCAAACGACGAGAGCATTGCTCTAAAGTATGGACTGCGTGAGCCATTCCGTAAATACAGGGATTACATGAAGGGACGTGGTGTGTCAGAAGACAGGCCCGACTTGTTCTACCAGCCTATGTACGAGGTGGTACAACGTCCCATGTTTAATCCTGAGACAAAGAAGACAGAGCTCAAGGAGGTTGTACAGTTTGTACAGCCCGAGGACATGAACAAGTTCTACAAGAACAGGTCAGCTGCATACGAGAAGTTTAGGGAACAGTACAAGTACCCCACAGATCCTACATTGTTGGATGAATACTTCGAAGGACCTCTAGGTAAAGCATACTTGGAGGCTACAGCAGAGTGGTACTACAACAATACAGAGAAGATAGAGGGAGCTGAGGTTATTGAGCGAGACCTTATACGTAGAAGAATATCTTTGTTTCAACAGATCAACGACCCCAACACTACAGCTACAGAGCGTCAGGCATTGAGTATCGAAATCAATGACGTGACCAACATGCTGCGCAACAGTGTGCGTAGGTATCAGGGCAAGAAGGTATACATAGGTCAGCTTGCCAGACCAAAGATGAGCGAGTATGAGAATGCTAAGTACGAGTCAATGCCTGCTGAGGTCAAGGAGTATATGGATATCTTGCTTGACGCATTCCATAAAACACAACGCATGCTGGGTAGGAACCCCATGCTCAAGGACCAGTTCAGTGACGTGTCATTCGTAGTACCTAGCATACGTAAGTCTGGGTACGATGCGCTCTACGAGAAAGGGTTCAAGGACTCTGCAAAGAACATGTTGGGTGATACCTTCACAGCACAGGAGACAGACACAGAGTTTGGTGAGTTGCGTAAAGCAAACGGTGAGCCACTCAAGATGATACCTCAGTACTTCGTGAACTACGTTCCTGCAGCATTGGTATCCAAAGACCTCACCAACAGCATCATCAAGTTTGCCGACATGGCTCACAGGTACAGAGCAAAGTCAGAGCTGCTTGGTCTTGTCAACCTAACTCGCTCTGCCATGATTAGCAGGTCACAGTTAGAGATGGCAAGCACAGGTGATTACCTCAAGGATGCTGTAGCTAAAAGAGCAGGTATCGACCTCGTCGACAGACAGAGCTCTGCAGGCAGCAATGCTGTCAGACAGTTCGAGTCTTTCGTAGACAATGTATTTTACGGACAGTCCATGATACGTAAGAATGATGTGATTGCTACGATCACAGGCAAGCTGGACAGCAACAAGCTATCTCAGTTTGCTGGTACAGTGACGGCAGTCACAGCTCTTGCAGGTAACTGGCTGCAGGCTGGTAACCAGATCATCTTGGATAGTACGATGAACGCATCAGAAGCGTGGGCTGGTCAGTATTACAGCAGAGCAGATCTGTTGTGGGCTAGAGGCAAGACCTATCGTTCTGGTAATGGGCTTGGTGCATTGATAGAGGGATTGACTAGTCCGTTCGCTACAGACAACAAGCTGGTAGCACTCATGGAGTGGGCAGATGCATTGCAAGAGTTTGGTGGTCAGTTCGGTAAGGAGACGGGTACAGCCCTGAAGAAGAAGCTGAACCTGAACTCAGCGTTCATAGCACAGCATGCTGCAGAGTTCCAGACCACAGCAGAGAGGCTGTTGGCCTTGGGCAGATCCTACAAGGGCAAGTTCCAAGACAAGAGTGGCAAGGTGATACTCAACGAACAAGGTAAGCCTGCTGACATGTGGGACTTGTTTGTCAAGGGTGAGAACGGCCAGTACAACTTGGACAAGCGTGTTGCTAAACTGAACGGGAGGAAGTGGAACAAGTCAGAGTTTGTTGGTAGGCTGCATGGTCTAAACAAGAAGACCAACCAGCTCAAGGGCAACGTAGACAAGCCACTGGTCAACAGGCACGCCATGGGTAGGATGCTGATGTTCTTCCGTAACTACTTCGTACCTGGCTACCGTAAGAGATTTGGCTTTGGTAGTGGTGGTATACACACAGACGTCGAGAGTGGACAAGTCATAGAAGGCTACTACCAAACGTTCTTCAACGTCATGTCCAACGCATGGCACAACAAGGGAGAGCTGCGCAGTGTGTATGCTGGTATGACTGAGACAGAAAAGCAGAACATGGTGAGGTTCATGCATGAGCAGGGCTTCGTGTGGATGCTTGCCATACTTGGTTCTCTTGTTGGACAGATGCTGGATGACGATGACGCAGAGGGTTACGCGGCTAACTTCATGGCATACCAAGCTCTACGTCTACACTCAGAGATGAGAGCGTACATCAACCCAATTGAGTTTGCTAGGATACTGAGCTCACCATCAGCTGTCTCTACTCCCATCAAGAACTGGTGGCAGTTGTTTGGGGCAACAAAGAATCTGGGCTTGTACTACCTTGGAGCAGACAACGAGGAGGATGTGTTCTACCAGCGTAGGTCAGGTAGATTCCAGAAAGGAGACAAGAAGTGGACCAAAGAATTCTTGGACGTGTTCCCCGGTGCTGCCGGTTCTTTCAAGTCACTCGACCCAGCAGAGGCAGCGAAGTTTTATCAGCTTGAGTAACCTTCCGCTTGGTGCCTCCGTATACAGAGCATGTGGAGCACATTCATAATGGACCTGCTTTTGTTACTACAGGCGTTTGGCAACTGCCCAGAACCAGGCAGTGATGCTGCTCAGTTTGACTTTAACAATAATGGTACAATAGACATGGCGGATTTTATCCACATGTTGTCCCTTCAACCCCCTATCGCAGAGGATACCACCATATATTGCAGTAGTCATGAAAAGACAAGTCGTTAAAGTAATTTGCTCCAAAGACCTGAAATTCGTACATATAGATGCTGGTATTAATGAGTATGGGTTGCCTCGAATCCATACTGAAACAAGTGAGGAGGACTTAGTCCAACACTACTTGCAGCCTGCTATAGATAAGGAGATCAGGGCGAAGTTTCCTGAGCTGTCTCAAGCAGCTATAACCATCAGGTTTACCTTCGTGTAATAGGCCAGTAAAAGGGGGACCGGAAGGCCCCCCTTTTTTACGCAGTCTCCTTTATAGCGCTCAAGAAATCAATAGGTTTGTCAAGATACTTGTTGATCTTGACGAAGTGATCACACCCAAAGAACCCTGCCTTACCACCTGAGTATGCTTCAGCCGCAGGATGCGGTGCAGTCAGCA
>MDTG01405814.1_pt1 | contig 33063 bp, 23 predicted proteins | sample 811421 | NCBI WGS metagenome assembly MDTG01 (sample SAMN05326645, study PRJNA326480) | marine metagenome | isolation source: seawater | place: Pacific Ocean: South East | collected 2011
CGGTCGAGCACTCCTCCGCACCTTCCCCCACAAGCTCGGCACATGTCCCTCGGCGACCTTGGTTGCGCGGGGCTGGCGCTACGTACGCGCCGGGGGCAGCGGCGGGGCGAGGCGGGGCGCGGGCGAGGGCTGGCGGGGCTGGCCGGGGGCTGGCGTTCTAGCCAACCCTGGGACGGGTTGATTGCTGGCGTACGCCCCTGGCCTGCTCCAGGCGAAGCTGCTCCTGGGCGTGTCGCACGGCTCGGCGGGAGCAGCCACATGCTTGCATGACCTCCTTGGTGGAGGCGTTGGGGTGGGAGCGGAGGTAGTCAGTTGGGGTCATGCGGGTCGGAGGTATCCTGCTGCGCTATGAGCGACGAGAAGCTGCGAGAGCTTGAGCGACGGTTCCGCGAGACGGGCAGCGCCGACGACGAGTTGGCGTGGCTGCGGGAGTGTGCTCGGTCGGGTGAGAAGCTGGACTGGGACTCGTATTCGCGTCTGCATGAGTTGGACGTGGAGGCTGCGGCGGATTTATTGCGTTGGCGGGTGAAGACGGGTGACCTGAGCCAGGAGCGGCTGGAGGTGGCGGCGTGGTGTGGACACGAAGCTAGTGGGCGGATCGCTCGCTTGGAACCTATTGAGGCTGCGCGTGCCTTGGCACGGCGGGTGGCGGAGGGATTGGGAGAGGAAGGACGGCTCCAGGTGGCTGCGGCAGCAATCTCTTGCTGCAAGCGGGGGAAGAGGCACATTGGCCCTGACCTTGAAGCGTTCCTCGCGACGCCCTCGGCGGAGAACCGAGCCACCCTGCAGGAAACCGCGAGCTTCTTCGGGGCAGGCGACATTTTTCGGCCACGTGGTTACCTCAGGATTGTTGAGAGCGGCTTGAGCGGTGCAGGTGAGACCGCACTTCTCGTCGCCTTGCGGAGACGCCTGCTTCCGTGGGCGCTTGAATGACCGACTAACCTAGGCATAGCTAGGGGATCACTGCCTCAAACAACCCCTCGCCAACTCTGGTGAGTTGTCCACTCCGAAGTGCCCGATCCAAGAATTCCGCCCCCTCGTCAGTCAGACCTGCAACGCGGATCAAGACGCGCTGCACGTTGGCGTCGCGCGCCGCCCGTCGGATGCCAGATCGGAGCGAGAATCCACACATGCTGCTACCTAGCTGAACGCCGGATTCGGTTACCTCGTTTTGCACCTTCTGGATGGTCACCAAGAGGCGTCCCTCTCTTACACCGTGAACTGTTGCTCTTGCGCCAGGACCCACGATGTGACCAGTCGCCTCTCCAAACGGAGCTGCAAGGGCAGCAGCTTCGTCAGCTGCGCCCGCCGCGGCCAAGGCCTCGTCGCCGGCGCGGATCGCGTTCCACGCATTCCTGACACTCAACACGAACGATCCTGCGCCCACGATCAGGTCAACGGCCAGTTCAGCTCCTCCGCTTCCCGTTAGGATCTGAACTGTTCCCATTCCTTCCTGACCTGTGACGGCTTCATAGCCACCCCTGCCGGCCTGGTCGGCAGCATGAATGCCCAATCCAAGAGCGGCTACCTTGGTGCCTCCGGTGGGTTCGGGTGCCGCAAGGAGGCCTAGAGCAATCAGGGCTTCACCTACTGAACCCCCAATCTTCAAAACGCCAGCTAGCCGGGTCCAGTTCGACGGGTTGTCTTCCAGAGGGTTGAATCCCCCCGAAGGGTTACCCAGCCCTGCGTTGGCGTTGCCGAGCATCGTCAAGTAGTGCTGTTGGACAGGGGTGGGCCCCTTCTGACCTGGGGCAGCTGGATTTGCAGCCAGGCCAGCCAGCGCAGCGTCCTGCATGGCCGCATAGTGGGCCGAGCTCGCTGCGCTGTCGCTCAACCCCAGAGGATCCACCCGATTCACGGGGTTGTTCCCGCAGTAGTTCTGCGCATTCCCCCGCTGCCCCGGATCGCCCCACATGCCGAGCGGATCGCGGCTGACGAACCGCCCCGCCTCGGGGTCGTAATACCTCAACCGGTAGTAATAGAGCCCGCTGCCTTCGTCGAAAGCGCCGGCCTACCCGCCCGAGCCTTCCACGCCCTCGGTGCCGCCACCGCCCTCAGCCCCACCGCCCGCGCCACCACCCTCACCCTCCTCCAACTCACGCAGGGCGTAGGTCGGGCAGGCGAGCATGAACACGTCGTCGTCCTTGAGGCTCTCCCAGGACTTCGACTCGCGGTCGAAGAGGTCCTTATCGTCGCTCTTCGAGCTCCAGTGGCACTCGTAGATCTCGGCGCCGACCTTCATGACGACGTGGCTGCCGAGGCTCAAGGCGATGATCCCGAAGGGCACGTCCTTCAGCGCGTCGTAGCGGGCGAGCGCCTTGGCGTCGGCCGGCCGCGCCACGCCCGTGTCCCAGTCGGTCATGGGCTTGTAGTCGCCGACGACCTCGCAGGGGCGACCGAAGAGGGTCCCCTTGGTGTGGGCGGTCCAGAACTTGCCCGCGGTGTAGTCCTGGTAGCGGCGGCTCTTCAGGTCCTCGACGTCCGCGCCGAAGAGCAGGATCGACCAGCCGAGCTCGTGCAGGGCGGGCGTGAAGAGCGAGCCGACGTGGTAGCGCTTGTAGTCGCCCTTCTTGGTGTGCAGGTAGCGGTAGTCCGCCGTCGAGCGCAGCTCGGCGTAGGCGCGCTCGAGCACCTGGATCGCGTAGGTCACGCAGTCGGTGACCTTCTTGCCCGCCTTTATGGAGCCCGAGGACTGGCTGCCGTAGTAGTCGCCGCCGCTCGTGCGCTGGTCGCAGAGATAGTGGTGCACCTCGAGCTGGTTGCGCACGGCCGCCACGCAGTTGGCGGTCAGCGCCTTCCAGCAGTCGACGAAGGCGACCTGGCTGCCCGAGTCGTAGAGCACCGCGCCCGCGGCGTCGCGGACGACGAGCTTGAGCTCGAACACCCCGCACTCGCGCTTGGTCGCGTCGCGGCCCTCGGCCACGCGCAGGATCACCACGTGCTCCTCGGGCGAGCCCGGGAGCTGGAGCTTGAGGTGCCCGCGCTGCCAGGTCGTCTCGGTGCCGGGGATCGTGATCGTCCCGTCGCGGCTCTTCTCGAGCACGTCCTCGGGCGGGAGCTCCATGTCCCCCTCGACGTCGATCGGGAGCGACTCGCGCTCGACCTCGTCGAAGCCCCAGGTCCCCGCGCCGCCGCTCAGGGTCGCGGCGAAGCTCGCCATGACCACGCCGCCCTGGCCCTGCTCGTCGGTCTCGACCAGCTCGACCTTGATCCTCTCGCCCACCGCCTCGGGCGGGGCCCACTCGATCTTGACCGTCGCCAGGTCGCCGCACTCGAGCATGTTCGGCTCGAGCCGGAAGGAGGCCGCGCTCATAGGCCCGCTCCCCCGTCGCCGTCGCCGTCGCCCTGCTCGCCCTCGCCGGCGGGGCTCTCGCCGCCGTCGGAGCTGCCCCCGCTCTCCTCGGCCGCCTCGAGCGCGGCCTTGACCGCGTAGCTCGGCGCCGCGACCCACATGATCGTCTCGTAGCGGAGCGACTCCCAGGTCCGGTCGCGGTCGAAGAGGTTCGAGCTGGTCGAGGTGTCGCTCCAGTGGCACTCGTAGACCAGGTCGTCGACCTTCATCGTCACGTGGTCGCCCAGGCTGAGGGCCACGATCCCGAAGGGCACGTGCTCGGCGAAGGCGTCGAAGCGCGCGGTGGCCTCGGCCGCCGGCTCGTTGGCGCCGTGGTCGGCGAAGAGCACGCAGGGCGCGCCGAAGAGCTTGGGCTGCTGACCCGCGTCGAGCGCCTTCTTGGCCTTGCTGTAGCAGCCCCACTGGTAGCCGCCCCAGCTCTTCAGGTCGCTGACGTTTCCCACGAAGAGCGCGATCGTCCAGCCCAGCTCCTGGAGCGCAGGGGCGAACAAGCCGCCCATGTGATAGCGCTTGTAGGCCTTCGTCTCGCCGCCCATGGTCACGTTCTTGGTCGTGTGCAGGTAGCGGAAGTCCGCGGTGGCGCGCAGCTCGGCGTAGGCCCGCTCGAGCACCTGGACCGCGTAGGTCACGCAGTCGGTGACCCGCTTGCCCTTCTTGCTCGACTCGCTCGACTGGCTGCCGTAGTAGTCGCCGTAGCCGCGCTCGTTGACCAGGTGCTGGTGCACCTCGAACTGGTTGACCACCGCGGCCTTGCAGTTGTTGCTCAGCGCCTCCCAGCAGTCGAGGAGCGTGACCTGCTCGCCCGTGGCGAAGACCTCGGCCGCCGCGTCGTCCTTGACCCGCAGCCCCAGCTCGAACACGCCCCGCTCGCGCTGGGTGGCGTCCTTGGTCTCGGCCACGCGCACGATCACGACGTGCTCGTCGTCGAGGCCGGCCAGCTTCAGCTTGAGGTGCGCCCGCTCCCAGGTCGTCTCGGTCCCGGGCACGCTCGTCGCCCCGTCGCGGCTGGTCTCGAGCTCGGCGCCTGGGAGCTCCATGTCGCCCTCGACGTCGGCGGCGACGCTCTGGCGCTCGGCCGAGGCGAAGCGGAAGGCCCCCGGCTGCTCGGCGTCCTCCTCGGCCGTCGCGCTGAAGGACGCGATCACCTCGCCGGCCGAGCCGTCCTCGGCCACCTCGAGCAGCTCCAGCGCGAGCTTCCCGCCGAGCAGGCGCGGGACGAGGTGCTCGATCCGGAGCGTGATCACCTCGCCGCACTTGGCGAGGTTGGGGTCCAGGCGGAGGGAGTTCAGGTTGGTCACCAGCCCTCCTCCTGGATCGGCGACCACACCGGGAGCGTCTCCCAGCGCAGCCGCTCGTCTTCGCTGTCGATCCCGGCCGGCAGGGCGTCGAAGGGATAGCGCTTGCCCTGCGCGAAGGTCTGGCCTGGCTGGACGTGGATCGCCTCGCCGGCGCGCGGGTCCGCGGCCCAGGTCTCCTGCTTGGCGACGCCCTCGCCTTCGAGGATCGCCTGCACCGCCTGCATGGTGTAGGTCGTCGAGGTGATCCCCATGGGGCCCGCCGCGAAGCGCTTGGTCGTGCGCGCCAGCTCCTCCGTCCAGCGCTTGGAGTGGAGGTCGATCTGGTAGCCGAGGTCCGAGCGCGCCGACTCCAGCTCGAACTGGGCCTCGCTCAGCGCCTGCTGCGCGGCCTCTCGCTCGCCCTCGCTGGCGGCGGCCAGGTCGGCCTGGGCCTGCTCGAGCGCGTCCTGCGCCGCGTGGAAGCGGTCGCGCGCCGGCTGGGCGTCGGTCCAGGACCAGTCCTCGCGCCGCTCGAAGCGGTCGCTGCCGCCGGTGTGGCAGTTGGAGGTGAAGATCTTGCCCGTCGGCGAGACCCCGCGCTGGACGGCCTCGACCAGGCGCTGGTACTGCGACCCGCCGATCCACTGACTCGACTGGGCGTGGTCGCCCATGATCGGGCCGTCCCAGCCGCCGTGGCCGATCGTGACCAGGCGCTCGTAGGGCGCGCCGGCCTGGGCCGCCGCGTTGAGCTTGTCGATCACCACGTCCCAGCTCGAGCCCTCGACGAGGTCCTCGTCGCGGACCCGGTAGCCCTTGGCCCGGTAGAGCTCCTGCAGCTCCTTGGCCAGGTTGTAGAAGTACTTCCCCTCGCCCTCCGTGACGTCCGCGGTGCAGGCCACGAAGAGCCCCTCGCGCCGCGCCTGGGGCGCGTGGAGCAGGTAGAAGGTGTCGCCCCACGAGCCCGGGCTGCCCCCGCGCAGGCGGACCAGGCCGGCGCCGGTCTCGGGGTCGAGGAGCGTCAGCTCGCTCCCGCTCCAGCGCAGGGCCAGCCGCGCCGCGCCGCCCGCCGCCTCCTCGAGCACGAGCGCGTAGTCGCCCTTGCTCAGGCCGCCCAGGTCGACGCCGTAGCCGCCGTAGCCCTGCTTCAGCGCTTGCTCGAACCCGCCAGCGCCCACGATCCGACCGGCGCTGACCTCGCCCTCGCCCAGGCGCGCGACCAGACGCGCGGTCGGGGCCTCGCTGATCGCGAGCAGCTCGCTCAGGTCCATGTCGCTGAACAGGGTCTGGGGGTCGCCCTCGTCCCGCTCGTAGCGGAGCGCGTAGCGCTGGCGCGGGCGGACCAGCTCGAAGGGCAGGGCCAGGAGCTCGCCCTCGCGCGGGGCGTCCTCGCCCAGGGGCTGGACCGTGCGCAGCCCGCCGCCTTCGAGCACCAGGCGCGCGTCGGCCGGGAAGGGGTGCTCGGGGTCCTCGCGCAGGGAGAGCTCGAAGTAGCGCTCTTCGGGGACCTCGTCGTCGTCCTCGTAGCTGGGCGGCGTCGCGACCTTGACCCGCTGCAGGTGGGGCTGCTCGATCTCGTCGCGCAGCCAGGGCAGCTCGGTCTCGAGGTAGCCCCCGTGGCGCTCGGGGTTCATGGCGGGCTTGACCGTCCAGGTCCCCAGCGGGAGCCCGCTGACCTTCAGCACGCCCTCGGCGTCGGTCGCCTCGGGCAGGGCCACGCCCTCGACCTCGCTCACGGCCTCGCCGTCGCGGAACCAGGCCACCGTCTCGTCCTTGACCCGCCGGCCCCAGGGGTCGACCAGCGCCGCGTGGACGTGACCGGTCGGCTCGGGCAGGTCGAGCTCGTGGACGGGCTTGGTGACCCACTTGACCCGCTGCAGGTGGGGCTGCTCAGGCGCCTCGCGCAGCCAGGGCAGGGCCGCCGCGCGGAAGCCGTCGTGCTGGGGCTCTTCGGGCTGCGGCTGGACCGCGTACTTGCCCAGGGGCAAGTCCAGCGCGCTGACCAGGCCGTCGCTGTCCGAGCGGGCGGGCAGCTCGAGGTCGGCCGGCGCGGGGGCGCCGTTCAGGCTCCACTCCAGGGGCGTGTCCTCGAGCACGTCGCCCTCGGGGTCGACGAGGTAGGCGTGGATCACGCCGAAGGGCGCGTGGACCACGGGCAGGTTGGTCCGCGCCCGCCCGGTGCCCAGCCCGACCTCGGGCGCGCAGCCCGAGTCGCTCTCCTCGCTGAGGTCGATCACCTCGAGCCCTTCGAAGCTGGGGGTGTCCCCGCTGCCGTAGACGAAGAGGTAGGCCGCGTCGTGGGTCAGGGCCTCGGGGTCGTCGACCTGCTGGGGGAACTCGTCCTCGCGCGGGTCGCTGGTCGCGAAGAAGGTCGTGACCTTGGCCTCGGGCGCCTTCTTCTTGAGCCACAGGCGGAGGAAGGTCACGTCCTTGGGGGCGGGGAGCTGACCCGCGTCGCTCAACGCGCGCGCCTCGGCCTTGGTCAGCGCGATCGCGATCGTGGCCAGCTTGGTCTGCTCGGGGTCGTAGGTCGCCCCGCTGGCGAGCGGGTCGCGGCCCACCCCGCGGCGGACCTGGAACTTCTTGCGCCGCGTGATCTTGAGCGAGCGCTCGACCCCGGCGTGCAGGGACACGGCCGGGTTCTCCTTGCCACATTGGGGGCAAGGGTCGTTGTCGAAGTCGACGGTCAGGGAGCAGGCTTGACAGTCCCAGGACATGGACGGAACTGTACTACTTCGCCCGAGTGGAATCCTCAGTCAGGCGCGAAGCGCAAAGCGGGCTTGTAGGCCCGAGCTGGTCTGGACCACGAACGACGCCGCAAAGCACGAGCAAGGCCGTTCTCGGGTGCGTTCGAGTGTCGAGGCGCCTTCAAGAGCGGAGCACACGATCACCGAGTCGTAGCCGGGCCCAAGCTGGGGGTCTGGGGGGCCACGAACGACGCCCTGAGGCACGAGCGGCGCCTTGCCAAGGCGCTCCAGGGGCATGCCTCAGGAGGATTACCGGGGCAGGCGGCCGTCGATCTTGAGGCAGAGCTGGCGGGCCACGCGGCGGGCGTCGGGGTCGCTCTTGTCCTTGGCGATCCGGCGGAAGTGGAGCACGCCCTTAGCGACCGTCCGGCGCAGGTCCGAGTCGCGCACGTAGGAGAGCAGCGCCTCGAGGGCCTCGCGGCGGACGTCGCCGTCCTCGTCCTCGACCGCGCCCACGAGCGCCATGATCGCCTCGTGGTTGCGCAGCGAGCGCAGGGCCGAGACGGCCGCCTTGCGGTTGTCGAGCTTCTTGCTCTTGTAGAGCTTGCGCAGGTATTGGGTCGTGCTGCGCGCAGGCAGGCGCGTCAGGGCGTTGCGGATCAGCTCCTCGGTGCGCTGGTCCTTCTCACCCACCAGGGCCAGGGCCAGATACCAGGCCCCGCGCCCGCTGCGGAGGTTGCCCACCGCCTCGACCGCGCGCCGGCGGACCTGCTGCGCGTCGTCCTTGAGCGCGCGCGAGAGGCTGCTGAGCGCGATCTGGAGGTCGTCGGTGCGGTCGCCGAGCAGGTCGACCACGAGCACCCGCACGTTCTCGTCCTTGCTCGAGAGCAGCGCGGCGAGGTCCTTGGTGTCGAGCTTGGCCAGGATCTCGCGCCCGTCGCCGAGCTTGAGCCACTCGGGGCCGCGGGCCTCGATCAGGCGGCCGAGGCCGCCCTCGCGCGGGCGGCCGATGCGGATCAAGGCCTCGTCGATCAGCCGGTCGCGCGTGTCCTCGAGCTCCTGCAGGACCGCCGCGACCACGGTGCGCTCTTCGTCGTTGAGCTCGCGGCGGGAGAGCTGATCGATGATCACGCGCTTGATCGAGGGGTTGGCGTGCTCGAGGCAGTCGAGGGACTCGTACACGCCGGGCGGGCTCTCGCGGAAGCTCTTGGTCAGGACCAGGCCGGTCTCGCGGTCGATCCGGCCCGCGAGCGCCTCGAGCAGGCGGAGGCGGCCTTGCGGCTTGCGGTCGTAGCCCTCGCGCTGCCAGCGCTGCACGGCGTAGGTCCGGTCGTCGGCGCGCGGCGAGGCGGCCATTTCGTAGACCGAGTCGCGCTTGGGCTGGGGCCGGGTCGGCTCGTCGGGGGTGTCCGGCTGGCTGGGGGTGACCACGGGCTCCTTGGGCGGGGAGTCCGCCCGCGCGGGCATGGTGGCCTCGGGGAGCGGGCCGAAGTCGTCGTCGTCTCCCTCGACCTCGCTCGGGCCGGGCTCCTCGCTGGCCACGGCCACCGGGTCCTCGTCGTCGTCGCTGCCCGCCGAGCGCAGGGCAGCCTTGACCCCGCCCAGGAGCAACACGACCACGATCGTGCCGACGGCGCCCAGCTTGCCCTTGCCGCCGCCGCCGCCGCCGCCGCTCACCATCTGCCGACCCGAGCTGGGTGAGGCGTAGGTCGAGCTCGCGACCGCGTCGCCGCCGTGCTCGGCTCGACCCGGCACGTCGCGCACGGCGCCGTAGCGCTGGGTCGCGCCTTCGCCCGAGCCCTGACCCGCGCCGGGGAGGAAGCTGGGCGGCAGGGGCTCGCCGACGGGCGCCCCCTCCTCGCCGGCCGGAGCCTCAGCGGCGGGGGCCGCAGCCGCAGGGCCCCCCGCGGCGCCCAAGGGGGGCGGCGGGGGCGCGCCCTCAGGCGGGGCGTCCGCCAGCCGGCGCAGCTGCTCGCGCTGGGAGTCCCCCGCCTGTTGGACCTGGCTGAAGAGCGCGCTCAGGGTCTGGGTCGGGACCTTGAAGTCCGGGGCCCAGGGGAGGACCTTCTCGCACAGGAGCTGGCCGGCCTCGTAGCGCCACACGATCCCGGGGCGCTGGTTGAGCTGCTCGAGCGCGTCCTCGAGCAGCTCGCTCGGCTCGGCGCAGGGGAAGAGGGCCAGGCGGGCGTGCATGCCCTGCCCCGACGAGCTGATGTGGACGCGGTCTCCGTCGGGGAGCGTGTCGTCCTTGGTGACCGTGAGGCTCCCGTCGTCGAGTTGGCGCACGACGAGGTCGAGCTCGGCGAACTGCTCGCCGTAGGGGAGGAGGTCCTTCGGGTGACTCACGGCACGCTCCTGGGTGGCATCCGCTCGAGGTTGGATCTTAAGAGCCGAACGCCGACGCTGCAGGGGCCTCGCTCGCAGTGCTCTGGAGCAGGGCCAGGGCCCGGGCGGGCTGGCCTGCGCGGGACGTTCGTGCTCTGATCCCTCCCCGAAAATCTCAGGAGGCCATATGCCCAAGGACCGCTACCACGTCGTGACCCTCCCAGGCGATGGGATCGGGGTCGAGGTGATCGGCCAGGCCCTGCGGGTGCTCGAGGCGGCCGCGCGGCGCTTCGGCGTGGAGTTCGAGTTCACCGAGATCCCCGGCGGCGGGGCCTACTACCTCGAGCACGGGCGCGAGTGGCCCGAGGGCTCCGAGGAGCGCTGCGCGGAGGCGGACGCGATCCTGCTCGGCGCGGTCGGCGCGATCGACCCCGAGACCAAGCGGGTCGTGTTCACCAAGCCCGGCCAGCCCTACGAGACGGCCCAGCTGGCCGGCTACGCGCAGGTGATCGGCAACCGTCAGCGGCTGGGGCTCTTCGCCAACGTGCGCCCGGTCAAGCTCTTCCCCGGCGTCCAGCACCAGATCTCGGGCAGCTTCAGCCAGGTGTGGGACCCCGACAAGGTCGACTACGTGATCGTGCGGGAGAACACCGAGGAGGCCTACACCGGGCGCAGCAGCGACCTGACCGACGCCGAGGGCAACGTGATCGGGCGCCAGACCCCGCTCGAGGTGACCCGCGTCGCGACCGAGCGGATCGTCCGCTACGCCTGCGACCTGGCCCGCCAGCGCAAGGAGCAGGGCTACCCGGGCAAGGTCACCTGCGTGACCAAGAGCAACATCATCGGCGCGCACAAGTACTTCGAGCAGCTCTTCGAGGAGCTGATCGCGGCCGAGTATCCCGAGCTCACGGCCGAGACGGCGCTCTTCGACGCCTTCTGCATGTGGCAAATGCGCAACCCCGAGGACTACGACGTGGTCGTCGCGCCCAACCTCGTGGGCGACGTGATCTCGGACAACGCCGCGATCACCCAGGGCGGGCTGGGCATGGCCGCCGGCGGGAACATCGGCGCCGAGCACGGCATGTTCGAGCCGATCCACGGCTCGAGCCCGCGCGACGCGGGCAAGGACTGCGTCAACCCCATGGCCGCCGTCCTGAGCGCCGCCATGATGTGCGACTGGCTGGGCACCCGCTTCAGCGACGAGCGCCTGCGCCAGATCGCGACGAGCATGGAGCAGGCCGTCTCCGCGCACCTGGCCGCGGGCAAGGCCGTGACCTTCGACCTCGGCGGCGAGGCCAAGTGCAGCGAGGTCGGCGACTCGCTCGTGGGCGCAGTCAAGGGCTGAGCCGGTGGGGAGGAGCTGTCGCTGAGCGCGCAGGCTCCCTCGCGGCTCGGACATGAACCGCCAAGGACGCCAAGGAGTCATGCCGGACTTGGCGTCCTTGGCGTCCTTGGCGGTTCGATTCAAGCAAGCACTGGGAAAGGAGCTGTCGCACCCTGCGACAGCTCCCTCTCTATCGAGACAATGAACGGAGAAAACGGGAAAACTCGAAGAAGGCAGCTCCGCCGAGCAGCCACCGCGCTTTCCAGTTTTCGAGTCTTCCCCGTTCCAGCTCAGGAACGCTAAGGAGCTTTCGCTGTTTGCGACAGCTCCTTGTGCTCTTCCTTTCGGGCGGTCGGAGGCGGCTTGACGTGGCGCCATACGAAAGAAAGCAAGAAAGCAGGAAGCGCAGGAAGGCTGCAGCCCTTCCTCTCTTCCTCTGTTCCTGCTTTCTTTCTAATCCGCCTCGCGTTGCACCCTCGCTTGCCCTGCGTCGCCCTTCTCCCATTCCTCCGACGCACACGGACACGGGCACGAGCACGAAAGGTCGGCAGGCGGCTTAGCGCAGGTGCTCGCGCAGCAGCTCGCTCCAGCGCGCGACCATGCGCGCGCGGCTGAACTCGCGCTCGACCCGCTCCCGGTTGCGCTCGCCCAGGCGCGCTCGCTCGGCGGGGTCGCGCAGGAGGGCCGCCACGCGCTCGGCCCAGGCCCTGACGTCGCCGACCGGGACCTGCTGGGCCGGGTCGTCCAGCGCGACCGCGGCGCCGGCCGAGCTCGCCACGACCGGCAGCCCGCTGGCCATGCCCTCGAGGACCGCGTTGGGCTGGCCCTCGGCGACCGAGCTGTGCACGAGCAGGTCGACCGCCCCCAGCAGCCCCGCGACGTCGGGCGTCGAGTCGCGGAAGCGGACCGCCTCGCCCAGCTCCAGCTCGCGCGCCAGGCGCTCGAGGCGGCCGCGGGTCCCGCCGCGCTTGCCCGCCAGGATCAGGGTCGCGCCCGGCGCGGCCTCGCGCACGCGCGGCCAGGCGCGCAGCAGGGTCTCGTGGTCCTTGTGGACCGAGTAGGAGGCCAGCATGCAGGCCAGGGGCTGCGCGGGCGCGACGCCGAGTTCGGCGCGCCACGCAGCGCGGTCCCGGCGCGGGGCCGGCAGCGCGACGCCGTTGGGCAGGTAGCGGACCCGGCGGGGGTCGACGCCGAGGCGCTCGCTGAGGACCTCGGCGCCGCGCGCCGTGTTGGAGACGAAGAGCGGGCAGCGGCGGGCCGCGAAGCGCTGCAGGCGCGAGCCGTCGAGGCCGATCCCCTCGTCCCGCTGGTTCCACACGCAGAGGCGCGCGCCGCCCGCGCGCCAGCTGAGGGAGGCGACCAGGTTGGGAATGTGCGTGGCGGGCAGGAGCACATCGGGTCGCGCCGCGCGCAGCAGGAGCGCGAAGCGGGCCAGGCCGGCCAGGCGTCGCGCCTCGAGCTGCGGCTGAGGGCAGTGCACGTGGCGGGGCCGGATCCCCAGCGCGCGGCAGCGCGCGTCGAGTTGGCCGTCGCGGGCGGGCGCCAGGCCCCACACGCTGACCTGGGCCCCCGCGGCCAGCAGGTGCTCGGCCACGAGCAGGCCCTGCCGCTCGGCCCCGCCGAAGGAGAGCGTCGAGAAGAGGAAGAGCACGCGTCGCCCGCGCAGCTCGCCGCTCACCGCGGGCTCCCCTCGAGCCAGCGCTCGCGCCAGGCCTGGTAGGCGAAGATCGCCCACAGGCGGTTGCCCTCGACCGGCGAGCCGGCGAGGTGCCGCGCCCAGGCGCGCCGGATCGGACCGGCTCGCAGGCCCGCCTGCTCGAGGCGCGCCGGCGCGAAGTGGTGCTCGCACTGGCTGCGCAGGGGGCCGCGCAGCCAGTCTTCGACGGGCACCCGGAAGCCCCGCTTGGGGCGATCGGTCAGCCGGCGCGGGACGTGGCGCGCGAGCAGGTCGCGCAGGAGCGGCTTGTTCGGCTCCTCCCAGCGGCGCGCCCACTCGCTGGGGAGGCTCCAGGCCAGCTCGACCAGGCGGTGGTCCAGGAGGGGCAGGCGGACCTCGAGCGAGGCCGCCATGCTGGCGCGGTCGACCTTGGTCAGCAGGTCGTCGGGCAGGTAGCCGAGGAGGTCGGCCCGCTGCAGGGGCGCGAGGGGGTCGTCGGCCGGGGGGCGCGCGGGCAGCTCGCGCAAGGCGGGGCTGCAGGCCAGCGCCGAGGCGGCCGCGCCCTCGACCAGCTCGTGGGGCTCCTCCCAGAGCGAGGTCAGGTGCAGGTAGACCTCGCGCAGGTCTCTCAGCGTCGCGCGGCGCAGGCGACGGCGCGCGCCGCGCCCGCGTCCCCAGTCGGGGGCCCAGCGGGTGCGCAGGCGCGCCGCGCGCGCCAGCTCGCGCAGGGGCGCGGGGAGGCGCTGGACCTTGGCCAGCAGCTCCAGGCAGTCGCGGTAGCGGGTGTAGCCGGCGAAGAGCTCGTCGCCGCCGTCGCCCGCGAGGGCCACGGTGACCGAGGAGCGGGTCAGCTGGCTCAAGAGGGCCGTGGGCAGCTGGCTCGAGTCCGCGAAGGGCTCGTCGTAGAGGTCGCCCAGGCGCTCGACGAGGGCCAGGGCGTCGCCGCTCTGCATGTAGAGCTCGGTGTGCTCACAGCCGAGGTGCTCGGCGACGGCGCGCGCGTAGGGCGCCTCGTCGTCCGCCTCGCTCTGGAAGCCGATCGAGAAGGTCCTCAGCGGCGTGGGGGACACGCGCTGGCCGAGGGCCGCGACCAGCGAGGAGTCGACGCCTCCCGAGAGGAACACGCCGACCGGGACGTCGGCCGCGAGGCGGCGCCGGACCGAGTCGCTCAGCAGCTCCTCGCAGCGCTGGAGGGCCTCGGCGCGGGTGGTCCACTCGCCGCTCCCCGGCGCGCCGAGCTGCCAGTAGCGGCGCGGGCGCGCCAGGCCCTCCTCGACCCAGAGCAGGGTCCCGGGCTCGAGCTTCGAGACGCCCTGGTAGATCGTGCGCGGGGCGGGGACGTACTGCAGGCGCAGGTAGGCCAGGAGCGCCTCGGGGTCGAGCGCGGGGGTCCAGCCCTCGAGCGCGCGCAGGGCCTTGAGCTCGGAGGCGAAGGCCACCCCCTTCGCCCTGCGCAGCCAGTAGAGGGGCTTGATCCCCAGCCGGTCGCGCGCGAGGGCCAGGCGGCGCTCGCGGCGGTCCCAGAGCGCGAAGGCGAACATGCCGTTGATCCGCTCCAGGGCCCGCTCGACGCCCTCGCGTTGGCAGAGCTCGAGCAGGACCTCGGTGTCGGAGCTGCCGCGGAAGCGCGCGCCCGCGCCCTCGAGCTCCTCGCGCAGCTCGCGGTGGTCGTAGAGCTCGCCGTTGTAGGAGAGCACGTAGCGCTCGTCGCTCGAGACCATGGGCTGGTGGCCGGCGGCGCTGAGGTCCACGATCGAGAGCCGGCGGTGCGCGAGGGCCACCCCGGCGCCCGCGTCGACCCAGGTCCCGGCGTCGTCAGGGCCGCGGTGAGAGAGCGTGGCGCCCATGGCGGCGACCCGCCGCTCGAGCTGCGCGGCGGCGCGCGTCGCCTCGAACTCGACGAAGCCGGCTATTCCGCACATACACAACTCAAGTCCGCGCTCGGCGCGTCTGCGAGCGCCTGGCTATACTCTCGCGCGCTATGCTGAAGCAGACCATAGTTTCGGTCTACACCCACCGCGAGCTGGTCCGCGAGATGGCGTGGCGAGAGCTGAAGGGGCTCAACCGGGGCGCCTTGCTCGGCAGCGTGTGGCTCGTGCTGAGCCCCCTGATCCAGGTCGCGGCCTACGTGGCGATCGTGTCCTTCGTGTTCGGGCAGCGGAGCAGCACCGGCGGCCCCTTCGACTACGCGGTCTACGTGCTCTCCGGCATGATCCCCTGGCAGATCCTGCTGCGCTGCCTCGGTCAGGCCCCGGACCTGATCCGTGAGCGCCTCGACCTGGTCAAGAAGGTGATCTACCCGCTCGAGACCCTGCCCTACACGGCGGTCATGGTGAGCAGCTTCGGCTCGCTGGTCAGCCTGCTGGTGTTCCTGGGGCTCGGCCTCTACGCGGGGCGCCTGCAGTGGACGACCCTGCTCCTGCCGCTCCCCGCAGCGCTGCTGGTGGCCTTCGTGGTCGGTCTGTCCTGGAGCCTCTCGGTCGCCGGGGTCCTGATCAAGGACCTGCGCGAGATCGTCACGATCACCCTCGCGCTCCTGGTCTACGTCTCGCCGGTGGTCGCGAGCGAGGCCCTCGTGGGCCCCAAGGTGTGGGGCTATATCCTCTACAACCCGCTGGCCCACGTCGTGATCTGCTTCCGCGACGTGTTCGAGGGGAGCTTCCACCCGTGGAGCTGGGTCCTCTTCGCCTCTCTGGCCGCGGCGGCCTTCCTCTCGGGGGCCTGGGTCATGACGCGCGCCAAGCGCCATATCGCCGAGTACATCTAGCGTGAGCGGCCCACCCGCGATCCGCGCGCGCGACCTGCGCAAGCGCTTCCGCCTCTACCACGACGCGATCACCGGTCCGCTCAAGGAGCTGCTCTTCTTCTGGCAGCGCGAGCGCTACTTCGAGGACTTCATCGCCGTAAACGACGTGTCCTTCGAGATCCAGCACGGCGAGGTCGTGGGGTTGATCGGGCCCAACGGGAGCGGCAAGACGACCCTGCTGAAAATGATCGCCGGGCTGCTGGCCCCCAACGGGGGCGAGCTCGAGGTCGAGGGCAAGGTCACCGCGCTCCTGGCGCAGGGGGTCGGGATCCACCCCGAGTTCAGCGGGCGCGAGAACATCCTCTACGGGGGAATGCTGCTGGGCATGAGCAAGGCCGAGGTCCAGCAGAAGCTGCCCCAGATCATCGAGTTCGCCGAGATCGGTGACTTCATCGACCGCCCGATCCGCACCTACTCCTCGGGCATGCGGGCGCGGCTGCTCTTCTCGATCTCGATGAGCATCGACCCCGACATCCTGATCGTGGACGAGGCCCTCGCCACCGGCGACGCCTACTTCCTCCAGAAGAGCTCGGGCCGGATCCGCGAGCTCTGCGAGAGCGGCGCCACGATCATTTTCGTGTCCCACAACGTGCGCCAGATCCAGAACCTCTGCTCGCGCAGCCTGGTCCTCGAGCGGGGCAAGCTGGTCCACGACGGCTCGGTCTCGGAGGGGATCGCGCGCTACCTGGACTGCGTCAACGCCGCCGCGGCGAGCCCCGAGCAGGCGCGCGGACCGCAGCGCTACGCCCTCGTCGAGGGCAGCGGCGAGCTCGAGCTCCTCGACGCCTGGCTCGAGGTCGAGGGGGAGCGGGCGGGCACGGTCACGATCGGGCGCCCCGCGCGCCTGTGCTTCGAGGTCCGCTGCGCGCGCGAGCTGAGCGACACCCGCCCCGTGGCGCGCCTCTTCTCGCAGAAGTCTTCGCTCCCCTACGCGATCTTCCCCTACTACGACGGCCAGCTCGCCGTCGCGCCCGCGAGCGAGCCCCTGACCCTGCCCGCGGGCGAGAGCCGGCTGGTGTTCGAGCTCGAGCCCCTCGCGATCGGGGACGGCTCCTACGCCATCGATCTGCACGTGCTGGCCGAGCCCGGCGACGACCGCCACCTCGCCCACTACGCCAACGTGTTCTCCTTCCGAGCCGTCTACGGACACCCGGCCGGCCTGGGGCGCGGCTCGCTCATGGAGCTGCCCGTGCGCGAGATCCGGGTCGAGGGCGGTCCATGAAGGTCGCGATCTACGGCAACAACCTCAACATGGGCTACTTCCTCGCCCGCGCCCTGCGCGAGCACGGCGCGCAGCCCAAGCTGCTCCAGCTCGAGTACCCCGCGGCGCAGGACCGCCACTCCTGGTGGACGGAGGCCGCGCCCGACCCCGAGCTGGTGATCCGGCTCGGCTTCCCCTGGCAGCAGCGCGCCAGCCTGCGCCCCTTGGCCTGGAACGCGCGGCTGCGCGAGCTGTGGCGGCGCGTCGCCGACTTCGACGCCTTGATCCTGAGCGAGGACGGCCCGGCGATCTTCTCGGGCCTGCGCGGGGGACCGGTCAAGGTCCTGCTGCCCTTCGGCTCCGACCTGCTCGAGCTGCCCTTCGAGCTCGAGCAGCTGGGGCGGCCCAGCGAGGTCCTGCGCCGTCACGTGGGCGACTTCGTCCGGGGCGACCTGCGCGCGCCCAAGCGCCTGGGCTCGAGCGTCGTGCGCCGCGCGATCGGGCAGGTCCGCACCCGCCGCGGGCTGCGCCAGTGCGACGGCTTCCTGGTCGGGACGGGGCAGCTGATCGAGGTCCTCGCGTCGCTCGGCCTCGACCACTACCCGCGCCACGCCTTCCCCTTCCCCATGGACACCTCGGTCCTCGAGGAGGAAGACCCCCAGCTCGACGCCGCCCTGCGCGAGCGCTTCGCCGATGTCGACCTGGTGTTCCTGCACCCGGCCCGCTGGCTCTTCCTGCGCCTGGACGCGCTCCCCTACCTGAAGGAGAACGACAAGCTCCTGCGTGGCTTCGCCCGCTTCGCGCGCTCGACCTCGGCCAAGGTCCGGCTGCTCTTGATCGAGAAGGGGCGCCCAGAGGACCTCGCGCGCGCGCGCGAGCTGGTCGTCGAGCTCGGGCTGACCCCCTTCGTCGAGTGGCTGCCCGAGCTCCCCAACCGCGAGCTGCGCGCCTACTACCGGCTGGACAAGGTCGTGGTGTGCGACCAGTTCAGCCCGAAGCTGGCCCACATGGGCAACGCCGGGCGCGAAGCCAGCTACTACGGGCGGCCGCTGATCACGGCCTGGAGCTCCGAGTGGGCCGCGCCGATCTACGGCGCCGACCTCCCCGCCCACGTGTTCGCGGCGACGAGCGACGCGGAGGTCCAGGTCGCCTGCGCGCGCCTGGCGGAGTGCACGCCCCAGGAGCGAGCCGCGATCGGGGCCGCGGGGCGAGAGTGGTTCGCGCGTCACCACCTGGCCGAGAGCTCGATCCCGCCCCTGCTGGACTTCCTCGCCCGGCTCGAGCGCGCCCGGCGCTGAGCGCCGGGCTGCGTTGCTACTCCAGCTCGATCTCGACCCGGCGCTCCGCGGCGTCGGCCGCCGCGACGGCCGCCGCGAAGTCCTCGCCCCCGGTCGCGATCCAGCCGACCCGCTTGAGCGAGTTCTCGAGCGCCTCCACCCGGTCGCCGGGGCGGACGACCACCTCGAGGTCGAGCACGCCGGGGAGGGCGCGCGCTTCGGCGACGCCTCGCACGGCCCGCACCACGCCGGGCGTCTGCTGGAAGAAGCGATAGCAGGCCCCGCGTCGCTGCAGGGGCGGCAGCTCGGGGCGCCCGCCGCAGAGCAGGGCTGCCGTGAAGGCTGGCGCCGCCAGGCCGCAGGCCTGCTCGATCAGGGTGTGGAAGACGTGGCCGCCGCCGCCGCGCGCGCCGAGCTCGACCAGGCGCGGACCGGCCGCGGTCACGATCACCTCGGTGTGCGCCATGCCGATCTCGACCCCGATCGCGGCCACGGCGTCCTGGACGAGGGACTCGACCTCGGCCAGCACCGCGGGCGGGCGTTGGCTGGGGAACTCGAGGCTGGTGGCGACGCGGGTGCGCGCCTCGAGGTCCTTGACCTTGTCGCTCATGGCCAGGATCCGCACGTCTCCAGGTCCGAGGGAGACCGACTCCACGGTCATTTCGATCCCCTCGAGGTAGTCCTCCACGACCAGGCGCCGATTGGTCAGGTAAGGCTCGGCCCAGGCGTAGGACCACTCCACGTCGCCTTCGGCGCGCACGACCGAGATCCCGCGCCCGCCGCCGCCGCAGTCCGTTGGCTTGAACACGCAGGGGAAGCCCAGTTCGCGGGCCGCGGCGCGCGCCCCCGCCAGGTCGTGGACGACCCGATAGTCCGGCTGCGCCAGGCCGGCCGCCGCCCACAGGTCGCGCATTTCCCCCTTGTCGTTGGCGGCCTGCGCCGCCGCGGGGCGGATCCCGGGGAGCCCGAGCGCCTCCGCCAGGCGCGCCGCGCTGCGGGTCCCGAAGTCGTTGACGGGGAGCACCCCGTCCAGCTCGCGCTCGCGCGCCCACTCGAGCAGCGCGGGGGTGTCGCTGAAGTCGATCGGGGCGAACTCCTCGACCTCTGCCTTGCCGGGCGCGTCGGGGTCACGGTCCACGGCGAGGACCGTGAAGCCGGCCGCTCGCAGCTGGCGCAGCACGGGGACGTAGTAGCGGCCGGCGCCCAGGACGAGGATCCGCCGCCTCGGGCTCACTCAGCGTTCTCTCGGTAGCGTTTGAGGCACACCGTCTCGAAGGTGTCCCACTTCTTGCCGTCGATGCAGTCGAACCACAGGTCCTCCTGCTGCTCGATCCAGTTGAGCTTCTCGATGAAGGCCGGGTCCGAGGCGACGTCGGGGGGGATCACGACCACGCCCGAGTCGTCGCACACCGCGACCGCGCCCTCGTAGCGGGCGCGCCGCTCGGCCAGGACGTCGGCGGGGAAGGGCGTCTCGTGCTTGCGGTTGAAGCAGCCGATCGGGGTCGGGCCCTCGTACCACACGGGCCAGTTCTCCTTGCGCAGGCGCGGCACGTCGCGCAGGCGGCCCTGGACCACGATCGCGGCGGCCTGGCGGTAGAGGAGCACGAACTTGGCCACCAGCTCGCCGAAGATCGCCCGCTCGCCGCAGTCGAAGGCCTCGACCAGGATGATGTGCCCCTCGCGCGTGTCGCGCAGCTGCTCGTGGACGGCCCAGTTGCTCTCGTCGTAGGCGTAGATCCACTGGACCGGCCCGACCTGGAAGTGACCGGGGTTGAGCGCCGCCACGCCGGTCACCGCGCCGGTCTTCCCGAGGCAGTCGGCGACCTCGGTCGAGGAGATCCGGTTGCGGCGGATCGTGTCGATCACTCGCGCGGTGACTTCATTCATGGGGGCTCCTGGCGCCGCCGGGCGAGCGGGCGTAGCGGCTGTGCTCGATCTCGGCGTCGCGGTAGAGGTAGAGGCAGAACTCGTAGGGCAGGTAGTCGTGGCGGAGCGTGACCCGGCGGGTCAGGTCCTGCGCCTCGCGCAGCGCCCAGGCCGGGTCGGTGTGCCAGGCGCCGGGATGTTGGAAGTCGACGAGGGTCGTCATGAAGTCGATCGCGACGCCGACGCGGGCCAGCGAGAACAGGCGGGCCAGGGCGGCGCGCAGGTAGTCCTCGTTGCCCTCGCCCTCGAGGCGGGCGTTGAACACGCCCGAGGCGAACACGTAGTCGAAGGGCCCGCCGGGGGGGTCCTCGCTCGTCACGTCGCAGAGGTGGACCTCGACCCCGGGGCGCTGGCGGCGCGCCTCCTCCAGCAGGACGGGCACGATATCGACCCCCGTGTAGGAGCCGCGCCAGCCGGCCTGCTCGAGCCAGGGCTCGAGGTCGGCGAAGCCGCAGCCCACGTCGAGCACGCTCCCCTCGCGGCGCTCGCCGGCGATCCCGGCCAGGGCCGCGAAGCGCAGCTCCTGGCGCCCGCCCGCGCCCCAGCCCAGGGTGCGGGGGTCGTAGCCGAAGCGCTCGTAGCGCTCGCCGTAGCGGGTCAGATAGGCCTCCCGGTCGACCTCCTTCACACCGCCTCCCCCAGGATCCGGCGCAGGTTTCCTCCGCACACCGCCTCGCGGTCGCAGCTCGCGAGGCCGGCCATGGCTTCGCGCGCCAGGCGGGCGTAGTCGGGCAGGCTGACCTCGGGGAAGTCCGAGCCGAAGAGCACCTTGCGGTCGAGGTGCTCGAGCACGAAGAGGTAGTCCTGGTAGGCCGAGGTGTGGCGCAGGGCCTGGAGCACGTAGGAGGCGTCGAGGTAGACGTTGGGGTTGGACTTGGCCACGAAGTAGGCGTCCAGCGCGCGGTGCCCGCCGAGGTGCGCCAGGATCAGCACCAGGTCGGGGTGGCGCTTGGCGAGCAGGTCGTAGGCGTAGGGCTCGATGCTCCGCAGGGGGACCTTGGGGTCGCGGCACTGGGGGTAGGCGCAGAACAGGGCCGGCAGCCCGCGCGCGCTGGCGCCGGCGCAGAGCTCGTCGACGCGGGGGTCCTCGAGCGGGATCCCCTGCAGGCGCGGGTGGACCTTGAGCCCGCGCAGGCCGAGCTCCTTCGCCCGCTCGAGCTGGGGCGCCAGGGGGCGGTCGAAGTCGACGCAGCCGAAGCCGATCAGGCGCTCGGGGGCGCGCGCCACCAGGCGCGCGGCGCCCTCGTTGTCGAGGGCGCCGGGGATCGGGAGGATCACCGCCCGCTCGACCTCCGCCTCGTCCATTTCGCGCAGCAGGCGCTCGAGCGAGGCGTCGTGGTGGGTCTGGAACCAGCGGCCGTCTTCGGTCACGTGGACGTGCGCGTCGATCACAGGAAGGCCTCCAGCCACTGCTCGAGGTTGAGGAGCGACCAGATGAGGAGCCGGCGGTTGACCTGCCCCGAGAGGTGCTCGCCCACGAGGCCGCGCACGAGCGCGGGGTCGAGGTAGTCATAGATCCGCGCGTGGTCGTCGGAGACCACCGAGCGCACCCACTCGATGCTCTCGCCGCGGAACCACGAGGCGTCGGGGCCCGAGAAGCCTTGCTTGACCTGGTCGACGACCTCCTCGGGCACGTAGCGACGCAGGACCTGGCGCAGCAGGAGCTTGCCGTCGCGCGTCCGCTCGAAGTAGCGCTGGGTCTTGGGCCCTGGCTCGTTCTCGTCGAGGCGCACGACCGCGCTCAGGTCGCGCAGCTTGTGCTGCATGGGCACGCGCTGGGCGAAGTCGACCAGGTCGTTGTCCAGGAAGGGGACGCGGCTCTCGAGGCCGTGGGCCATGCTGAGCCGGTCCTCGACGACGAGCAGGCCGTGCAAGAAGGCGCGCGCCTCGAAGGCCAGCGAGCGGTTCACGTATTCGATCGGGGTCCGCGGGGGCTCGGTCGAGCCGCGCCCCAGCAGCCCGCGGAAGAGCTCGAGGGGCCGGACCTCGTCCGCCTCTGGGCGCAGCTCGGGGCGGAAGATCGCGGGGAGGGTCTCGCTGGGGAGCAGGCGCGACCAGAAGTCGTAGTACTTGGCCACGTAGTGATCGAAGTCGTCGTTGACCACGGCCCGGTAGTAGCGCCAGGGGTAGCCAGCGAAGAGCTCGTCGCCGCCCGTCCCGCCCAGGACGCTCTTGGCGAACTTGCTCGCCAAGCGGGCTACGTAGTAGTTGGGGTAGCTCTGGCCGACGCGGAGGTCCTCGAGGTGCCACACCAGCTTGGGCAGGCAGCGCTCCATGTCGCCCGCCTTGAGCACGACCTCGTAGTGCTCGGTCTTGAAGCGGTAGGAGAGCGCCTCCGCCTTGGCCCGCTCGTCGAAGGACAGCTCGAGGCCGGAGGCCGAGGTCATGTCGAAGCCGCAGGTGAAGGTCGTCAGGTGCGGGAGCGACTCGGCGGCGACCGCGCTGATCCCGCCGGAGTCGAGGCCGCCGCTGAGGTAGGCCCCGACGCTCGCGTCGCTGACGAGCTGGCGCTGGACGGCCTGACGGAAGAGGCGGCTCAGCTCCTCCTCGTACTCCTCGGGGGAGAGGGGCTGGTCCGGCTCGCGGAAGTCGAAGTCCCAATAGCGGCGCTGGCGCAGCTCGCCGCTGGGCTCGACCTCGAGGGTGGTGCCGGGTGGGAGGAGCTTGACCCCCGCGAAGAGGGTCCCCTCGCTGAGCAGGTTCTGGAAGGTCAGGTATTCGACGAGATGCGGGAGGCTGAGGCTGGTCTCGAAGGCGGGGTGCTCGCGGAGGGCCTTGACCTCGGAGGCGAAGAGGAAGGTCTGGCCGCGGCGCGTGTAGTAGAGCGGCTTGATCCCGTAGCGGTCTCGCGCGAGGAAGAGCCGGCGCGCGCGCGCGTCCCAGAGCGCGAAGGCGAACATGCCGTTGAAGCGCTCCACGCAGGCGGGGCCCCAGGCGCGGTAGGCCTCGAGGACGACCTCGGCGTCGGAGGTCGAGCGGAAGCGGTGGCCGAGGGCCTCGAGCTCGCCGCGCAGCTCCTGGAAGTTGTAGACCTCGCCGTTGTAGCTGAGCACCGCGTCGCCCTCGCGGCTCTGCATGGGCTGGGCGCCCGCGGGGGTCAGGTCGAGGATCGCCAGGCGGCGGTGGCCGAGGCCGAGCTCCCCGTCCACGAACACGCCCTCGCCGTCGGGACCCCGGTGGGCGAGGGCGCGCGCCATGGCCCGCACCACCACGGGGGAGGCGGGCTGGCCGTCGAAGTGGAGGGCTCCTGCGATCCCGCACATAAGAGGACGATAGCGCACGCGCGACGCTCGCACCGCGACGGCGTGAAGTAGGCTGCGACTCGTGGCGAAGATCTTGATCGTGGGCCAGGCGGCGGGCCACTTCTCCGAGCGAGGCCTGGTCGGGACTCGCGCCGGACACGAGGTCCACTGGTTCGACGACGGGCCGGCGCCGGCTCCCGCCGGGGTCGCCTCCCTCAGCCACCCGCCGCGCGCCCCGCGCGGGCTGGTGGGGACGGTCCGCGCCGCGGCGCTGCGGCGCACCCTGCGGCGCCTGCGCCCGGACCTGGTCCACGTGCACTTCGCCTACCAGGGGCTGGCGGCGTTGGCCCTGGCCGACCACCCCCGCCTGGTGCTGACCACCATGGGCGGCGACGTCATGATCGAGCAGGGGCAGGTCCGCTCGCGGCGGCGTCAGCTACTACTACGGCTGCTGCTGTGCCGGGCGCGCGCGATCACCTGCCAGGCCCCCGGGGTCGAGCAGGCCGTGCTGCGCTGGGGCGACTATCGGCACAAGATCCACCGGGTGCGCTGGGGGGTCGACCGGGGGCGCTTTCGCCCCGGGCTCGAGACCGCCGACCTGCGCGCGCGCCACGGGCTCGCCCCGGACGAGCTGGTCCTGTTCTGCTGCCGCCTCTGTCAGCCGCTCTACAACAAGGACCTCGCGCTGCGCGCCTTCGCGCGCGCCCGCGAGCGCGGCCTGCGCGCGAGGCTGCTCGTGTCGGAGCTCTACGCCGAGCCGGGCTACCGGGCGCGGCTGGACCGTCTGGTCGGCGAGCTGGGGCTGGGCGAGGCGGTCCGCTTCGTGGGCGCGATCCCCCACGCCGACATGCCGCGCTACTTCAACCTGGCCGACGTGGTCCTCTCGCTGCCGAGCTCCGACGGGCTGCCGCAGTCGGTGCTCGAGGCCATGGCCTGCGGCAGCTACCCGATCCTGGGCCGTCTCGCGCTGCCGGTCTACGCCGAGCTGGTCGAAGGCCCCGAGCACGGGCGCCTGGTGGCGCTCGACGACCCGGGCGAGCTGAGCGAGGCGCTGCTGGAGCTGGCCGAGGACCCCGCGCTGCGGGCCCGGGCGGCTTCGGCTGGGCGCGAGCACGTGTCCCGCCTCGCCGACTGGGAGGACCAGGCGGCGCGGATGAACGCGATCTACCAGCGCGTGCTCGAGGGCTGAGGTGTGCGGCTTCGTCGGAGTCTCGCTCCCCAAGGACGCCGCGGCCCCGCGCGCGGAGCTGCTGGTCCGCGCGACCCGCGCCATGCGCCACCGCGGCCCCGACGACGAGGGCTACCTGCTGGCCGAGCTCGCCAGCGCCGCCAGCTGGAGCTACGCCGGCGAGGAGACCCCCGCCGCGGTGCGCGCGGCGCTCGGGCTGGAGCCGCTCCCCTCGGCGCCGCCGCGCTGGGACCTCGCCCTGGGGCACCGCCGCCTCGCGATCCAGGACCTCCGCCCCCAGGGGCACCAGCCCATGGCCAGCGCCAGCGGGGACTGCCTGCTGGTCTACAACGGCGAGCTCTACGGGACCGAGCCCCTGCGGCGAGCGCTCGAGGCGCGCGGCGTCCAGCTGCGCGGCGCGAGCGACACCGAGCTCCTGGTCGAGGCCTGGGCGGCCTGGGGCCCTGACTGCTTGGAGCGCCTCAACGGGCAGTTCGCGTGCGCGGTCTACGAGCCCCGGCGCGGGCGGCTGACGCTGGCGCGCGACCGCTTCGGGATCAAGCCGCTCTACCTGCGCTGGGAGGGAGGGCGGCTCGACTTCGCCAGCGAGCTGCGCCCGCTGCGGATCCTGGCCGACGAGCCCGGGCCCTGGGAGGTCGATCCGGAGGCGGCCTACGCCTTCCTCGCCGCGGGCCGGAGCGACTACGGGCGGCGGACCTGCTTCCTGGGGCTGACCCAGGTCGAGGCGGGCGAGCGGGTCGAGCTCGACCTGGTCCGGCGCACCCTGACGCGCCGGCGCTGGTACGAGCTGCCGCGCCGGCGGCGCGCGCTCGCTCCGGCGCAGGCCGTGGCCGCCCTGCGCCGCGGGCTCCAGGACGCCGTGGCGGCGCGCCTCGTCGCCGACGTCCGCGTCGGCAGCTGCCTCAGCGGCGGGATCGACAGCTCGACGGTGGTCGGGATCGCGTCGGCGCTCTTGCGCGAGCGCCCCGGCGCGGCGCGCAGCCTGGGCGGCGAGGTCCAGGCCTTCAGCGCGCGCCACCCCGGGCTGGCCTGCGACGAGGGCGAGTGGGTCGACCTGGCCCTGGCCCACAGCGGCGCCCGCGGCCACAGCGTGGTCCCGCGCGGCGAGGACCTCGTCCGCGAGCTGCCCGCGCTGGTGGCGCAGCAAGAGCTCCCCTTCCCCACCGCGAGTAGCTACGCCCAGTCTTGCGTGTTCCGCCGGGCGCGGGCCGAGGGCGTGATCGTGACCCTCGACGGCCAGGGCGCCGACGAGCTCTTCGCGGGCTACCCCGAGCTGATCGCGTTCCGCGTGCGCGAGCTCTTCGCCTCCAGCCGGCTCTCCGAGCTGGTCGGGGAGGTCCTGGGGCGCAGCCCGGCGGCGCTCCCGTGGCGGACCCAGACCCGGGCCCTGCTGCGCGGGCTGCTGCCGCACGAGCTGATCCGCTGGCGCCGCCGCCAGCGCTGGGGGGACCTGGGCGGGCTGGCGCCCGAGCTGGCGCTGGCTCAGGCGGCGCGCGTCCCGCTCCACCCGCGCGAGGGTCTGGACGCGGTCCTGCGCGACATGCTGGGCGCCTCCTCGCTGCCGGGGCTGCTCCGCTTCGCCGATCGCAGCGCCATGGCCCACTCGGTCGAGGCGCGCTTCCCTTTCCTGGACCACCGCCTGGTCGAGTTGGCCTTCTCGCTCCCTCCAGAGCTCAAGCTGCGGCGCGGAGTCACCAAGTGGGTCCTGCGCGAAGCGGCGCGCGGCTGGATCCCGGAGCGGATCGCGGCCCGCCGCGACAAGGTCGGCTTCGCGACCCCCGACCAGCTCTGGCTGGCCGGGCCGCTCCTCCCTCTGGCCGAGGAGGTCCTGCTCGACCCCGGGCTCGAGCGGCGCTTCTTCGACCCCGCCGGGGTGGCCCGCCTGCTCGCGGCTTGGCGCGCCGGGGCGCCAGGGGTCTCGGCGGCCCTGATGCGGTGCCTGGTCTTCGCGCTTTGGTTGCGCTTTGCGCGCTGAAGGCGGGAGAGGTCGGCTATCCTCTCGACGTGATTCGCCTTGGCATCAATGAGGGCATCAACAGCTCCGTGGTCGTGCTCGATGGCGACCGCCTCCGCTACGCGGTGCAGGAAGAGCGACTCCGCCGCGTCAAGAACTACATGGGCTTTCCGACCGAGGCGGTGCGCCGCGCCTTGGCTGACCTGGGGCTCTCTCCCCGGGACGTCGGGCGGGTGTGTTTGAGCAACCTGGTCAGCTACGAGTTCGACAAGGACTCCTTCCTGGCCGAGTACGAGAAGCGCGCGCGGACCCCCTTCGAGCGGCTCCAGCACGCCGACCAGGAGGACCTGCCTGGGATCGCCCGCCGCTGGCTGCGCCGCGACCCGGGCGCCGAGCTGACGCGCGCCAAGACCGCGGGCGAGCGCTACTGCCAGCGTCACCTGGGCGCCCTCGGCCTGGGCGACACGCCCCAGGTCCGCCGTGACCACCACCTGCTGCACGCGGCGGCGGCCTACTTCGGCTGCCGGGCTGACCACGAGCGGGAGACCCTGGTCCTGACCCTCGACGGAGGGGGAGACCAGGAGTGCAGCGCCGTCTACCGCGCTCAGCGGGGCCGGCTCGAGCTGCTGGCGCGGACCCCCCAGGGCAACTCGCTCGGCAACGTCTACTCGACCCTGACCCACCACCTGGGCTTCACCCCGCACGAGCACGAGTACAAGCTGATGGGCTTGGCGGCCTACTCGGACGGGTCTCACACCGGCGCCGTCGAGTCCCTCCTCGCGAGCTACCTGGACCTCGACCCGCAGAACCCGCTGCGCTTCAAGCGGAAGGTCCCCGAGCCGACCTGGAAGCTGGGTCGACGCTATCGACGCGAGCTGGAGCGGGTCCGCTTCGACAACGCGGCGGCGGGCCTGCAGCGCTTCTGCGAGGACCTGCTCGTGCGCTGGGTCCGAGCCTGCGTGCGCGAGACCGGGATCGGCGATGTGGTGTGCGCCGGGGGCGTGTTCATGAACGTCAAGGCGAACAAGCTCATCGCCGAGCTCCCCGAGGTCGAGCGCTTCGACGTGTTCCCCTCCTGCGGCGACGAGACGCTCCCCTTCGGCGGGGTGTGGCTCGACCGGGCAGAAGAGGACCCGGAGCGCGGCGCCGCGCTGGGCCTCGACACGATCTACCTCGGCCCCAGGGCGGAGGCCGACCTGCAAGACGCCCTGGCAGAGCTCCCCGCGGGGGTGGAGGTGCGCCAGCTGAGCGACCCCGCCGAGGAGATCGCTGAGCTCCTGGCGCGAGGGACGATCGTGGCGCGCTGCTGCGGCCCCATGGAGTTCGGGGCGCGCGCGCTGGGCAACCGCTCGATCCTCGCGGACCCCAGCGCGCCGGGCGTCGTGCACTGGCTCAACAAGGCGATCAAGCGGCGCGACTTCTGGATGCCCTTCGCCCCGATCCTCCGTCGCGAGGACGCCGGCGAGCTCCTGCGCGTGCCCGACTCCCTGCCCGAGCGGATCTCGCCCTACATGATGCACACCTTCGAGACCGCGCCCGCGCGCCGCGAGGAGCTGGCGGCCGCGGTCCACGCCTACGACAAGACGGCGCGCGCTCAGGTCGTAGGGCGCGAGGACAACCCCCCGCTGCACGCGATCCTGAGCGCGTTCAAGGCGCGCACCGGGCGCGGCGCGCTCCTGAACACCTCCTTCAACCTGCACGGCTATCCGATCGTGACCGGGACGCGCGACGCGCTCGAGGTGCTCACCTCTTCGGGGCTGACCCACCTCGTGGTGGGCGACCGCCTCTTCGTTCGAGTCGAGGAGCAGGGCTCGGCGTGAGCGCGGCGGAGCGGCGTCCCGCGCTCTTCTTGTTGCTCTACTCGGAGCTGCTCGTCTACGAGGGCGGCCGCACCACTTGGCTCGCCTACTTCCTGCCGCGGATCGCCCAGCGAGAGCGCTTCCGCGAGATCCACGTGATCCACATGGACCCAGGCGGCGGAGACGACGCCCTGCCGCGCCGGATCGAGCGCCCGCCCGGCGCGAGCCCGCAGCGCTTCCACGCAGCCCCGCTGCGTCTGCACGGCTCCGAGCGCGCCCCCCAGCGCTTCGCGAGCTTCACGCGGGCCGCCCTGCGCGTGCTGCGGCGCGAGGCGCGCGCCGGAGACCTCCTGGTGGCCGTGGGCGCCCACGGCGAGCTCCCCGCGACCCTCCTCGGCCCGGCGCTGCAGCGCCTCCGCCGCCGGCGCATCAAGGTGGTGACCTGGCTGCGCGAGGCCAGCCTGGGGCAGGTCCGCGCGCGCCGGGGGCGCCTCGTCTACTCCGCGCTCAACGCGCTGAACGGGCTCCAGTTGCTCGGCTCGCAGCTCGTGATCGCCAACGGAAGCGACACCGCGGCTCACGTCTCCCAGCGCTTTCCCTGGGTCGCGGGCCGGCTCGTCACGATCCCCAACGGCGTCGACATGGCCCGCTTCGCCGGGCTCCCTCCGCTGGACCTCAGCGCGCGTCCGCTGCGGCTGGGGTTCTGCGGGCGCCTGATCGAGGTCAAGGGGTTCTTCGACTTCGTCGCCTTGGCTCGCTCCCTGTCCGACGTGCCGGTCGAGCTCTTCGCCTGGGGCCCGAGCAGTGAGCGGACCCCGGCCTTCGAGGAGGTGCGGCGCGCGCCGCCTCCGCGCCTCACGCTGCGCCCGCCGCTCCAGCCCGACCAGGTCCCGGCGGCCCTCGGCAGCTGCGGGTTGGTGTTCCTGCTCAGCCGCAGCCTCCAGGGTGAGGGCGCTGGCGGCGTCTCCCACTCGACCCTCGAGGCGCTGGCGGCTGGGCGAGTGGTCGTGGCGTGGGACAGCCCCCACCACCGGCAGGTCTACGGCGACGGGGCTGGGGTCCTGGTGCGCGAGGGCGACGTGGGCGCCCTCGAGCGCGTCGTGCGCCGCTGCGTGGCGGAGCCCGCCTACGCCCGAGAGCTGGCCGAGCGCGCCCGCCGAGGAGCCGCGCTGGCGAGTGACTACTCCTGTGAGCGCCACGTCGAGCGCTTCCTGGAGGCGATCGAGCCCCTCCTGTCCTGAGCAGTCAGGCCCTCAGAACTGGAAGTAGATGAACTGGCTGACCGGGCGCATGCACACCAGGATCGTCGCGACCATCGCCCCGTGAGCTAGCGCGGAGCCCAGCCACAGCGTCCGGGGTGGAATGCGCCCCGCGTCCCGCAGCTTGGCCACGTAGTGGGCGCCGAGCATCGCTCCCACGAGCGCCGGGGCCCACAGCGCCGCCTTGAAGTCGATCACGGGGCGGCGCGGGACGTAGTCGAGGGGGTTCACGATCTTGCTGAAGAGCTCGAGGCACTGACTCATCGACTCCGCGCGGAAGGGGATCCAGCCAGCCATGGCGAGCAAGAACATCAGCGCCCAGGCGCCTCTCGGGAAGCGCTCTGGCAGGCGGCGGAGGAAGCCCAGGCTGCGGTAGGCCAGGATCAGGACCGCGTGGTAGAGCCCCCACAGCGCGAAGGTCCACGCGGCGCCGTGCCAGAGCCCCATGATCAACCAGGTGCCCAGGAGGGCCGCGTTGCGCGCCTGGTCGCTCGCGGCTTCACCGAGGCCCTCGGTGCTCTGAGTGCGGAACTTCTGGCCCGTGAGCGGCAGGTAGAGGTAGTCGCGGATCCAGGACGAGAGCGAGATGTGCCAGCGACCCCAGAACTCCTTGGGGGAGCGCGCCAGGTAGGGATAGTTGAAGTTGTCTGGGAAGCGCAGGCCCAGCAGGCGGGCTGAGCCGATCGCCATGTCGGAGTAGCCGGAGAAGTCGAAGTAGATCTGGAACCCGAACAAGATCGTGGTGAACCAGACGTCGGCCGCGCTGAAGGTCGCGGGGTCGAGCTGGAAGGCCTCGTCGATGCTGAGCGCGAGCGAGTCGGCGAGGACCACCTTCTTGAACAGGCCGCCGAGGATCAGCGCCAGACCTGCCCCGACGTCTCCTCGGGTGACGCTGCGATCGCCCTGCAGCTGAGGAATGACCTCGTTGGCCCGCAACACGGGCCCCGCGATCAGCTGCGGCCAGAAGATCACATAGCAGAAGAAGGGCACGAAGCGGCGCAAGGGCTCGCACACGCCGCGGTAGACGTCGATCGAATAGCTGATCGTCTGGAAGGTGTAGAAGGAGATCCCTAGCGGGAGCACGATCCTCAAGCCGAGGTCCTGCAAGCGCGGCAGGCTGTGTCCGCCGGCCGAAGCCACGACGCGAACGTTGTCCCACACGAAATACGTGTATTTGAACGCCAGCAGCAAGCTGATGTTCACCAGCAGCGAGAGCGCCAGCCACCGCTTGCCCCGCTGACCCGCCTCCCGCGCAGCGGCGATCCTGTGGGCCGCCAGATAGTCCACGCCGGCCGAGAACACGATGAGGAAGCAGAACTCCCAGCGCCAGACCGCGTAGAAGAACAGGCTGCAGAGCGCCAGGAAGCCGACGCGGAGGCGCCTGGGCAGCGCCCAGTGGAGGGGCACCGCCAGCGCCAAGAAGAGCAGGTAGGACCAGGTGTTGAAGAGCACTACTGGCGCCCGAGCCAGCCGTCGAGCGCGGCACCCAGCCGGCGATGGCCTTCCCCCTGGAAGTGGAACACGTCAGGGAGGTAGCCCGCGTCGAAGCCCCAGAGCTCGGCTGGGACCAGGCGCTCGAAGTCGGCGTAGGGGATCCCCTCTCGCTCACAGCGTGCGGCCAGGGCCTCGAAGTAGGCGTCGTAGGCGGCGCGATCGTGATAGAAGCTCGGCTCGTCGGGGCGGTGAGGGGGCTTGTAGATCGCCACGCGCACTCCGTCGGCGCGTGCCATGGCGAGGAGCGCCTCGAGGGCTCCTTCGTTCCAGGCCTGGCGTTCGGCTGGGACCAGGTGCGCCCGGCGTCCTACGAGTGAGATCACGGCGTTGGTCAGGGGGACGGTGTAGGCGACGATCGCGGCGGAGCGCAGGTTGTGCCGGAGCGCGTAGGCCGGCCACAGGCGCTCCAGGCCCTCGGTGAGGGCCTGCTCGAAGGCCGCCTGAGGGGTGCCCTCGGTGGCCGTGCGCTTGACGGGAGCCCTCGTCGAGCCGGGCGCGGCGGCCTCGCGCTCGTGCTCGGCGCGAGCGCGCCGCAGCTCGGCGAGGGCGGCGTGCGCGGCCGGCGGCGTCTCCTCGTCGGTCGGGAGTCGGCCCAGGCGGGTGAAGGCGGTTCGGCGAACGCCTGGCTCCTTGAGGTCGTCGTAGGTGAGCGCGATCACCAGCCAACGCGGTCGAGCGGCCGCTCGGAAGGCCAGGTAGGCGCAGAGCAGCTCGTGCAGGTTGCCGTTGGGGGCGCTGACCTGCAGGTAGCGCAGTCGGGCTCCGCGAGCGCGCGCAGCCTGGTTGGCGTGGTGCACGGCCAGCTTGTCGTCTGGTCCCGGGAAGTTGATCGCGTGGAGCTGCGAGGCGCCGAGGATCAGCGCCACGGGGTGCCCCGCCTCCTGCTCTGCCCGAGCTCGCGCGCCCAGCTCTGCTGCCTGGTTCAGGAAGCCAGAGGTGTAGCCGTCCGCGTCCTGGTCGAGCACGGGGACCGTACCGACCCCGAGCGCGGCGTCACCGGGGCGGAAGTCCGCGAAGAGGGAGCCGCACAGCTGGAAGGCGATCAGCCCCAACAGGACTCCGATCGCGACGGAGCCCAGCGAAGGCTCTTCGTGCTGGCGGGGCGGAACGCTCACCGGGCGATCATAGGTGTAACTCCACCAGCCGGCGGTCGGCCAGCGGCTCTCCCTACACCACTCTATGGGCGGGCGGCTGGCCCCCTAGCCAGGCGGCCACCGCTTCGGCGGCGCCCCGCTCCATGGCCAGGCGCCCCTCCTCAGTGCAGGAGCCCATGTGGCAGGTCAGGAGCACGTCCTCGCGTCCGGCGAGGGGGCCGCGGTAGGGCTCTTCGGCGAACACGTCCAGCGCCGCCCCACCCAGGCGCCCGCTCTCGAGGGCTGCGAGCAGCGCGGCTTCGTCCACGACGGCGCCGCGAGCCGCGTTGATCAGCAAGGCGCCTGGCGGGAGCGCGCTCAGCGCGCGGGCGTCGATCAGGCCGCGCGTCTCGGGGGTCAGGGGCACGTGCAGGGTCAAGACCTCGCTCTCGGCGAGGAGTCGGTCGAGCGAGACCAGCTCGACTCCGAGCTCCCTCGCCGTGGGGGCGACCCCCGGGTCGATATCGGTCGCGCGGACCTGGGCGCCGAGGGCACCCAGGGCGCGGGCCACGCGTTGACCGATCCGGCCGAGGCCGAGGACCCCGATCCGGCGGGCGCCGAGCAACCAGCCGATACGGCGTCGCCAGCGCCCGGCGCGCAGATCTGCGTCCGCGGCCCGGATCTGGCGCGCGAGCGAGATCATGAGGCCGATCGTCAACTCGGCCGCCGAGTCGGAGGGGCCGTCGGGGGTGTGGCACACGGCGACCCCGTGGGCCTGGGCCGCGGCGAGGTCGATGGCGTCGAGGCCGATCCCCGTTCGGGCCACGAGCTCGAGCTGGGGGAGGGCGGCGAAGAGGGCCGCCTCGTAGGGCTCGCTCCCGGCGACGACGACCTGCGCCTTCTGCTCGCCCAGGAAGGCGACCAGCTCGTCAGCCCGCGGGCGGCGGCCCCAAGGGTTGTCGATCAGCTGGGCGCCGGTGGCCTCGAGCAGGCGCCGGGGCTCGGGGTCGTGCTGGGCGAAGGGATGGGCGCAGATCGCGACGCGGGAGGGCTTCACGCTCGGGATGATAGCCACGCTTGCGCTTGGGTCGCGGCCAGGCTACGTTTTCCGGCCTGGAGAGGTGCCGGAGCGGTCGAACGGGCTGGTTTCGAAAACCAGTGAGGGGTTAAACCCTCCCGGGGTTCGAATCCCCGCCTCTCCGAAGCGGCGGGCGAGGTCTCCTC